>Ga0065714_10002301_pt1 | contig 29677 bp, 23 predicted proteins | sample MisRhiReplicate2_FD_59101 | JGI IMG/M metagenome (GOLD analysis project Ga0065714, IMG submission 59101) | Miscanthus rhizosphere microbial communities from Kellogg Biological Station, MSU, sample Rhizosphere Soil Replicate 2: eDNA_1 v2... | ecosystem: Host-associated > Plants > Roots >... | reverse complement strand
CAGGAACCCTTCAGGTTTTAATCAGTTGGCCAACACCTGTCGGCACTACGTGCCGACGATGTTTTTTCTGTTTTTACACACTCTGGGCCCAGCGCGGCTACCTCGGCATCCATGCCGAGGTGCCCACTGCGCAATGCCTGCGTTCGGCCAGCGTGGTTAATGGGGCGCCCGAGATCAACGTCCACCACGAGGCGGCCTGGTAGCCGACCTGGTTCTTGGAGGGACTGCGTTTCCCCTGTGGGAGCGGGCTTGCTCGCGAAGAGGCCGGCAAACCCAGCATCCATGTGACTGAACCACCGCTATCGCGAGCAAGCTCGCACATAGGTTTTTGGTCGTTTATAAGATCAGTGTCCACCGCCGGTCCCTGTGGGAGCAAAGCTTGCTCGCGATGGCGGTGGGTCTGCTTGCATCAATGCTGAATGTGCCGTCGCTTCGCGAGCAAGCTTTGCTCCCACAAGTCCTGCTCAAACAGATCTGACGGGTGTACGACCGGGAGAGCCAGGTCGGCTGTCAGGCCGCCTCGCGAGCAAGCTTTGCTCCCACAGGTCCTGCTCAAACAGATCTGACGGGTGTACGACCGGGAGAGCCAGGTCGGCTACCAGGCCGCCTCGCGGCGGGCCCACGGAGCAATGCCTTCGTTCGGGCATGCCGAGCCTAAGCGAGGCACCGAGTGGTGGGGCAAGCCTTTTTTGCTTACTTTTTTTGGCGTTTGAAAAAAAGTGAGCCGCCGTAAGGGCGGAACCCTAAGCAGCCGTTACCGCAGAAACGGATATGTACTCAGTCAGAAGGATAAAAGACCGCCTCACCCCCAACGCTTAGGCTCACCCACCAATTGCCCCTGAACCCCAAACAACCCCATCTCACGAATCACCGCCAACTCCCCCTCCGTCTCAACCCGCTCAGCAATCAACGGCAGGTCAATACTGTGAGCAGCCCGCTGGATCGCCTCGATGAACAGTCGCTTGTCACTTTCCTGATCAATCGCGCGGATATAACTGCCATCGATCTTCAAGTAAGCCAACCCCAAACGCGACAAGTTACCGATCATGCTGAACCGCCCACCAAAACGCTGCAGGCTCAAGGAGAAGCCCAACTCACGCAGACGCCGGGTCAACTGCTCCAGCACCGCTTGCTCCGGCAATTGCTCTTCACCAATCTCCAGGGTCAGGCGCGACCCAAGGTTGGAATGCGCCCGCAGGATCTCAAAGATCTTGTTCAGCGCCTGCGGATCGGCCAAGGTCGCCGAAGACAGGTTCAACGCCAGAGACTGTTCATGCCCGGCCATTTGCCTGAGCACCTGTTCAAGCATCAAACGGTCCAGGCGCGCAGTCCAGCCGAAGCGCTCCAACCAGGGCAGGAACCGCCCGGCGGGGATGGTCTGGCCATGCTCGTCGAGCAGCCGCGACAGCACTTTGTAATGCAGCACCACCTGGGTGTCCTGGGCGGCCACCACCGGCTGGAAGTACAGTTCGAAACGCTGATGATTCAACGCCTGGTCGAGCAACGTGTGCCAGGCATGGTGATCGTCACCGACACTGGCCACCGCGCTGTGATCCAGGCAGGCCCAACCCGGTTCGCCCTGGCTTTCGGCCTGGGCCAGGGCCTGGTCGCCGAGCTGGAGCACCGCTTGCGGCGAGTCGCCATGGACGAACGGCGCCAGCCCGATGGAGGCCACCGACGCCACATCCGTCGCGCCGGTCGCATGCAGGCTCGCCAACGCAGCCTCAAGGTTCTGCGCCAGTTGCAGCGCTTCCTCGCGCACCAGCCCAGGTGCCAGCACCGCAAACTCCCCACCGCGAATACGTGTGACCAGATTGTGGGTTTCCGGATACCGCGCGCACTCACGCAGCAATTGCTCACCCACGGCCTGGAGCAACTGGTCGGTGCGCTGCCCGCCCAGCCGCTGGTTCAAACCGGCCAAGTCCTTGACCCGCAGCAACAGCAGATAACCGGAGCTGGCCTGCTCCGGGTTGCTCACCCGGGCATTGAGCTGCATTTCGAAGTAGCGCCGGTTGGCCAGGCCCGTGAGGTTGTCCTGGTAGGATTCGACCCGCAGTTTCTCGCTGCGCTCGGCCTGCTCCTGGAACAGCGCCTTGAGCTTCTCGACCATCTGGTTCATCGCCTGCACCACGCGGCGCAGTTCAGGCGTGCGCGGCAGCTCTGGCAGGCTCAGGAACTCGCGACGGGCGATGGCATGGGACTGGTGCACCATGTAGTCCAGCGGCTTGAGCTGACGACGCAGCAGCAAGGCCCCCAGCACCGCGCTCACGGCACCGCACAGCAAAAGCCAACCCAGGCTGCCCAACGCGCTCTGCCACAGCTTGGCGAGGGCGAACATCGGGTGGCTGACCACTTCAACCCGGGCCGCCTGTTCCCAGCCGCGGCTGACGATGGCATCGCCTCCGGCCGGTTCCAGGCCGATCAGCTTGACGAACCATTGCGGCACGCTGCCGGCGTCCGGCGTGCCGGTGCGCTCGACGAGGGTCTTGTCGGTGGCCACGTCGACCACGCGGATGCTGGCGTAGTAGCCGCTGTCGAAGATCGAGCTGACCATAAGCTCCACCATCGCCGGGTCGTCGATGTTCGGCGTCAGCGACAACGCCAGCGCCGTGGCCGCGTCCTGGGCGTGGGAGCGCAACTGATTGACGTACTGGGCCCGCGAACTCTCCAGGCTGACCATGAAGCTGCCGCTGAAGGCAACCACCAGGAACAGACAGATAGCGATCAACAGCTGTTTGAACAAGGACATCTGAGCGCGCGCTCCTAGTTAGTCGTCTCGACCGGAAAACCTTCGGCCTGCATTTTCTTCAACACATCCTGCCACCGGGACAGGCGCTTGGTGTCACCCACTTTCTTGTTGCCCTTGGCGCCCGGCAGCCACAGCCCTTCGGCATTGAAAGAGTAGACCGGGAGCAAGTCGGTTCGCTGGCTGGCCGGCAGGATGCCGTCGATCAGGCTGTCGAGTACCAGCGGCATCGCCTCGGGCGTGGCGTAATAGGTGAGCACCATGTGCGCACGGTTCTGCCGCAAGGCCTTGACGTAGGTGATGCGCAGCTTGTCACTGGACACCCCGAGATGGCGCAGGCTGAAATACTTGGCGATGGCGTAGTCTTCACAATCGCCGGCGCCCTTCCACAGGGCCTGGATCGGGGTCTCCCAGTAGTCGACCTCGCGCCACAGGTCGATGTCTTCCACGTAGCGCACCTGTTTGTTGAAAAACAGGTTCACCACCTTGAGCTGTTCCAGTTCCGGGATCTGTTTCTGGGTCGCCAACAGTTGCTGCCATGCGTCGATCCGTTGCTGACCTTCGCCCAAGGGACCATATAACGCTTGCGCCCGTCGGCTGATCTGCGCAAAGTCCCAGTCAGCCTGCAAGCCACCCAGCATCAGGCCGGCCAGCAACAATGCCGAACACAGCCAGCGCAAGGACCTGAGAACAGGGAAAGGTGCAGCCAAGGGAATACGTCCGAAAAGGGCCGTTGGAAATTCGTTGGATGGTGAAGCCTGGCCGGGTAAAAAACAATGGCAGGTTGCAATCACCGCAAGCAGACTAAACTTTAGTTCAGGAACTGGGGCCGCGAGATTTTGACGGCTTGGCAATCTGTAACTAACGTTGGCTTGGATCCAATTGTCGTTACTATCAGTCAGGTGTTGTCGTGACACAAAAGCCCAAACCACTCAGCACTATCCAGGTCAACGGCCCCATCCCGGCTGACCAGGCTCGCTCGATCATCGAAGAGTCTCTGCGCGAGGCCATCCTCGATGGACGCCTGCCTTGCGGCACCGCCCTGCGCCAGCAGGAACTGGCCGACCTGTTCGGCGTGAGCCGCATGCCGGTGCGCGAGGCATTGCGCCAGCTCGAAGCGCAGTCACTGCTCAATGTGGTTCAGCACAAGGGCGCCGTGGTGGCGCCGTTGATCACCAACAATGCGGTAGAAACCTACGCCCTGCGCTCGGTCCTGGAATCGTTCGCCTTGCGCCTGTCCATTCCACTGCTAGATGACAACGACCTGGCACTGGCCGCCCAGTACATCGAACAGCTGGAAACGGAAACCGATCACGCCCAGATCGGCAAGCTCAACCGGCTGTTCCACATGTCGCTTTATCACAAGGCACCCAACAGCAAGCTGCTGGACCTGATCGAGCGCGAGCTCAATGAAGAAGAGCGCTTCCTGCGTTTTCATCTGTCATCCATGGGGCTGGGCAAGTTGAGCCAGGACGATCATCGCGCGCTGCTCGACGCCGCGCGTGCCAAGGACATCGATAACGCCGTCGTATTGCTGGAGCGACACCTGGAAAAAGCCTCGGTCACCATGCGCCGGTACCTGGAACAGTCGTCGAATCTTTGATCCCACCTCGACGGTCCAGCCGGCGTAAAAACTTCTTACATATCCTTCCGACTCACTTGTCGCCTGCGCGGCGCGGCTTGGCCGTGGCCGCGACTCGTCGTCCCATCAGTTCAATGGCACTGCCATCGATTTGGGCTCACTCTTGCGCTTGTCGATTCAAAACAGACCTGAAGAAGTCAACGCCTGGCTGAGGCCAGACGAATCGAAGCCAATACGCAAGGAGCGTCGTCCAACCGGCGGGATGATCGGATGTCCGACCGACGTCCTGCCCATAACATAAAACTTCTTAACTCCCCGATCCCTGAAGTGCTCCGAGTGAGGCATTCACTCGAACTATTCGATTCTGATACCCCTAAATCGGAAGGAGCTTCTTCGCCCAAATAAAACTTATATAAAAAGTTTTAACAGCCCTCTTCGCGCCCAATAAAACACTAACTTTAAATAATTAAAAAAGTACTTGCCGCTTACTTGTTTCATGTATTAGTTTTTTATTCGTCGCGTTACTGGCGACCCTTTCGACTTGCGACAAGCCAAGCAAATACTGGCATCCAAAGCCGAAATTACGATTAAAAGAGAATACTTAAGCCCCTTGGGCAATTCATGGATTCCGGTTCAGGCACCCGCTCGCCTTAATTAAATAACGAGCAACCTTCCGGACAAAATATCATTGATGAGGACGTTCCGATGCAGCCAACCAAAGAACAACTATCTCTAAAAAAACACGAACTTGGCCAACACCCGGTTTTTTCCGAGATTACATCAATCGATCTGTTACGCCGCTTTATGGAAAGCCATGTCTTTGCCGTCTGGGACTTCATGTCGCTGACCAAGCGGCTGCAACGCGAGCTCACCTGCGTCCACCTGCCCTGGCTGCCGCCGGCCGACCCGCACGCGGCACGCCTGATCAATGAAATCGTGCTGGGAGAAGAGTCGGATGACCGCCCCGGCGCAGGCTATTGCAGCCACTTCGAACTGTACCTGGACGCCATGCGGGAAATCGGTGCCGATACCCGCGCGATCGAGCAATTCATCACCCTGCAACAGGAAGGCGTCAGCCCCGAAACTGCGCTGGACAGCGTCGAGGTCGAACCGGCGGCGGCACGGTTTGTCCGCCAGACCTTGCACACCGCCCTGCACGCCCCGGCCCACAGCGTGGCAGCGGCCTTCGTGCATGGTCGCGAGAGTGTCATCCCGCAGATGTTCCAGCGCATGCTCGACGCTTGGGGCATTGGCCTGGATCAGGCGCCGACCTTTCGTTATTACCTGCAGCGGCACATCGAAGTCGATTCCGAAGACCATGGCCCGGCGGCAGAAAAGTTGTTGGCCCGGCTGATCGATGGCGACCCGCAGCGCGAAACCGAAGTACTGGTCGCCGCGCTCGCCGCTGTCCACAGCCGCGCGGCCTTGTGGGATGGCTTGCGCCAGAGCATGGCCCAGCCGGTTGCACAGGTGACGCCATGAACGCTGTCGAATACCAATCTTTCGCCGACGCCTGGGAAAGCCGCGCGACGATCCGTACCCGGCCACGGCGCCGGGTCGAAGACGACGACAAACTGATCTTCCCCATGAGCCGCCAGCCGCTGGTGCACAGCCAGACCTTCCTCAGCCACTGTCCGCAATTGCGCGACTTTGTGCTGGTGCAGAGCCTCTACAAGTTCATCAACGACGTGGTGATTTTCGAGACCGAACTGGTGGACCACACCGCCCGCCGCATCGCCAAGAACCGCTTCGGCATCGAATTCCCGTTCGCCTGCCGCTACGACGCGATGACCGTGGTGGTGGATGAGGATTATCACGCGCTGGTGGCGATGGACTTCATGCAGCAGACCATCGATATGACCGGCATCGAACCGATCCCGTTGCCGGGGCAGATCGAACTCAGCCGCGCGATACCGGCGACCCTGGCCCAGGCGCCGGAACATCTGCTCAGCGCCGTGGAACTGATCTGCATCGCCATCGCAGAGAACACCGTCACCAACGAAGTGGCGGCCTTCGCCCGGGACGACTCGGTCAAGGCCTCGATCAAGGGGCTGATGGCCGATCACTTGCTCGACGAGGGCCGGCACTCCGGTTTCTGGACGCGACTGGTGCAGATTTACTGGCGCACCGCGCCCGAAGAGGACCGCGCGGCGATTGCGCGCTTGATGCCCGGTTTCATCGTCCAGTACCTGGCGAGCGACCTGCAGCAAGCGTTCGACTTCGAGCTGATCGCCCACCTGCCCGTCGACGAATCGGTACGCCAGTCGCTGCGTGAAGAGGCCAGTGCGCTGGCCTACCCCATCAATCGTTTTCACCCGTTGGTGGGCAACATCACGCGCTTTTTCCGCAGCAGCTCGATGCTCGCGTCCCCCTGCGTACGCGACGCCCTCGCTGATTATCTGACTCCATGAGGACCTTTCGATGAAACGCCTCGAAATTGCAGTGCCTGGCACCAGCCAGGCCATGGCCGAACTGGCCCGGGAACTGGAGCTGCACGGCCATGGCATCGTGGATCGGCAATCGCCGGCCAACCACGGCGCGGTCGACCTGTTGATCGACGACGGTACGACACCGCGGGCCATTGAAGCCCGCTCATGCCTCCAGGTCCGCGTGGCGCTGCGCACTCTACCCGGCGAGGTATTGCCGCAACCGGTGGTGATATTGCGCGACGGCGCGCAGCGGCTGTTATGCCAGGAAGTGATTGCGCCGCAAAGCGATGGCAGCGGTCAGTCCCTGCGGTTGCGTACCCTGGCGACCGTGGTCGAGACCGGCGCACGGCTGGTCAGCCAGTTATCCCGGGATGACACCTGCTTCGATCACTGGCCGACGGTGCACGCTGACGCTGTCGACCAACCTCTGCTCGGGCTCGATGCACTGGAGCCGCTGGCGTTCGAGCACGGCCTCAATCGGCCGCCAGTGCACTGGCTGCTGGCCGCCGCCGATGTGCCGGTGATGCACAGCATCGAACAGCGCATGCTCGACGACGCGACGCAACCGGCCCTGTGGGTCGATGGACAACTCATCGACTACAAATCCTTGCGCCGCCTGGCGCTGAGGTTGCAGCAACCGATGCTGGAAATACTGCACCGAGCAGAACATGAGAAAGGATCTGCTGGAGAACCTGTGGGAGCAAGGCTTGCCCGCGATGAGGACACCGAGGTTCTCAACCCAACCGCGTCATCGTTCATCGGGGGCAAGCCTTCCTCCCACAGGCCTTCCTCCCACAAGGTGATCGGTGTCTGCCTGCCCAAGTCCGCGCACCTGTATGCGGCGATCCTGGCAGTGCTGGGCTGTGGGGCAGTGTACCTGCCACTGGACCCGCAGCACCCGGCGCAACGTCGGCGCTTCATCCTGGAAAATGCCCAGGCCGACCTGCTGCTGCACGACGGCGACAGCGATCTGGGCGACCTGTCGTTGCCAACGCTCAATGTCCAGCAACTGCCATCGCCCAAGCCCGGCATCCCGACCTCGTTGATCCGCCGCACAGTGGACAGCGACGAACCAGCCGTGGCGATCTACACCTCCGGCACCACCGGCCAGCCCAAGGGCGTGTTGCTCAGCCACCGCAACCTCAGTCACTTCTGTGCCTGGTACGGCGACTATGTCGGGTTGCAACGAGACAGCCGGGCGTTGCAGTTTTCCACCATCAACTTCGACGCGTCGCTGCTGGATATCCTCCCGACCTTCATCCACGGCGCCCTGCTGGTGGTGCCCAGCGAAGACCAGCGCCGCGATCCGCAGCAATTGGTCGCGTTGATTCACCAGCAGCACATCAGCCATGCCTTCCTGCCGCCTGCGCTGCTGAGCGTCATGCCCCTTGATACACCGTTGGGCCTGGCGCACCTGATCACCGGTGGCGATGTCTGCGAACCGTTCGTGATCGAACAGCTCGCGCCACAATGCCAGTTCCACAACATCTACGGCCCGACCGAAACCACGGTGCTGGCGACCACACGACAGTTCGGCGTCGGCGACAACAACCGCAACCTCGGCGTGCCCATCGCCAATGGCCGGGTGCTGATCCTGGACGAACAGTTGCAGCCGGTTCCCCAGGGTGTTCCCGGCGAGCTGTACATCGCCGGCCCGGGCGTCGGGCTGGGTTATCTGAACGACCCGACGCTGACCGCGACACGTTACCTCGACCTGACGCTGCCCACCGGGCAAACGCTGCGGGTCTATCGCACGGGTGATATCGGCCAGTGGACCGACAACGGCATCGAACTGTGTGGTCGGCGCGATAACCAGGTGAAGATCCGCGGTTTTCGGGTCGAGCCCGAGGAAATCGAGCACTGCCTGCGCGATAGCCAGTTGTTTCGCCAAGTGGCGGTGGGGGTCGATGAACGGCGGCGGATCCTGGCGTTCCTGGTTCATCCCGAGCACTCCGGTGACGCCCTCCAGGCGTTACGCGAGCATGTGCAGAACAGCTTGCCCAGCTACATGCACCCGGCCGCCTACGTCGAATTGCCGAGCCTGCCGTACACCAGCAACGGCAAGGTCGATCGCCGGGCCTTGCTCGCCATGGCGGTGCAGGTGCAGGTCGACGGCCAACGCCGGCAGCCGCAGAACGCCCTCGAGACACAACTGCAGCAACTGTGGGCCGAACTGCTTGAACTGCCGGTCGAGGACATCGCCACCGACGAAAGTTTCTTCAACCTCGGTGGGCATTCGATCCTGCTGTCGCGACTGCTGTTGAGCATCCGCCAGACGTTCGGCCGCAGCCTGTCGATCAATCGCTTCATCGAAGCACCGACGCTGATGACCTTGGCCAAGTTGCTGGACGATCCTGATCAAAACAGTGCATCGATCCTCAGCCCCCAGGCCTTCATCGATGCCGAGGCCGAGCTCAACCTCGATCCATTGCCCATCAGCCAATGCGGCGATGTGCACAAGGTGGTGGTGACCGGCGCCAACAGTTTTCTCGGCGTGCACATCGTCGAGGCACTGCTGGCCTGGGGCGCCACCGAAGTCGCGTGCCTGGTGCGCGCGAGCGCGGAACAAAGCGCGGCCGAGCGCTTCTCCCAAGCCCTTCAGGACAATCACCTGACCCACCTGGACCTGGACCGCGTCAGTGTGTACGCCGCCGACATTACTCAACCGCAACTGGGTTTGCCGGACGACGTCTACGCCCGCATCGACCGTACCTTCGGCGCGCTGGTGCACAACGCCGCCCACGTCAACCATGTGCTCGACTACGAGTCCCTGGCGCGGGACAACGTGGAGCCGATCTTCGAATGCCTGCGCCTGTGTGAAGGGCGCAGCAAGAAGATCTTCAACTTCGTCTCCACGCTTTCCGCCTCCAGTGCCCTGGACGCCGACGGCCAGGTGCTGGAACAGCCAGCCGCCAAGACGCCGCCGATCTACATCAAGAACGGCTACAACCTGTCCAAATGGGTCGGCGAACGGATCCTGCAACGGGCCCGGGATCGCGGGGTGTCGGTCAATCTGTTCCGCCCCGGCAACATCAGTTTCAACAGCCTGACCGGGGTCTGCCAGCCCCATAAAAATCGGTTGATGCTGATGCTCAAAGGCTCGATCCAGCTCGGCCAGGTGCCGGAGCTGTCCCTCAATTTCGACCTGATGCCGGTGGATTTCCTGGCCCGCTTCATCGCCTTCCACGCCAGCCGCTACCAGCCGACGCAAGCGGTGTTCAACCTGCACAACCCGCAGCCTTTGAGCTGGGACGCTTACGTCGCCTCGTTTCGCGACAGCGGCCGGGAATTTTCGTTGGTCAGCGTTGCCGAGTGGCAACGGCAATTGGCTCGGGTCGATGCCGACAACGCGTTGTTTGGCGTATTGGGTTTCTACCTCAACGGCTTCGAGGAAGACATCGGCGATATCTCGCTGATCAGCCACGACAACGCCCGCGCCGGCGTGCGGCAGATGGGCGCCAGCTACCCGGAAAAGTCCCCGGCCCTGCTGCGTCGCGGCGCCGATTACCTCAAGGCCATCGACTTCATCTGAAACACCCTCAACCCAAAGCAAGGAGCAAGACCATGAGTGCATTTCAACCCGACACCCTGATCAAAAACCCCCAAGCCTGCCAGGTCGAAACCTCGGTGGAGGTCGCGGCCGACGCGGCGCGCGTCTGGGACGTGGTGGGTGATTTTGGCGGATTCAACCATTTCATTCCGGCACTGGAGCACATCGAAATGACCGGCGAGGGTGTGAGGTCCCTGCGCAAGAAATTCTTCCGCGATGGGCAGAACCTGGTGGTGGAACAGCTCAACAGCCGCGACGACCAGGCCATGCACATGACCTGGACGCTGATCTACAACACCCTGGGCATCGACAACCTGTGGGCAGCCATGCGCGTCGAACCCCTGGCGGACAACCGCTGCCGTGCCACCTGGACCATCATCGCCGACCACACCGACGCCCACACGCCGGCGGGCTTCCGGGATTTCCTCCAGGGCTTCGCCGATGAGGCGATGGGGAATGTGCAGGGGATGTTCCCCGAGGCATAACCTGCTCCAGGGTGGCCTTGAGACTCAGGGCCACCACCAAACCTATGTGTGTGGGCTTGCTCGCGAAAGCGGTGGGTCTGTGTCGGCGATGTTGACTGGATGGCCGCCATCGCGAGCAGGCTCGCTCCCACAGTTTTGGTTCCGGGGTTGAATGCAAAATACCGACCCACCGCCAGTCCCCTGTGGGAGCGAGCTTGCTCGCGATGGCGGTGGGTCGGCTTGCGACTGGGTCAGATCTTGAAGCTGTCCACCAGTTGCTTCAGTCGATTGGCCTGTTGCGACAAGGCATCGCAATCCTTCAGGGTTTCATTGAGGTTGGCCACGCTTTGCTGGTTCAGCAGGTTGATGTGGCTGACGTCCATGTTGAGGGTTTCAACCACAGCGGTCTGCTCTTCGGTCGCAGCAGCCACCGACTGGTTCATGCCGTCGATCTCACCGATACGCTGCGTCACGCTGACCAGTCGCAGGCCGGCCTGGTTGGCCACTTCCACGCTTTCTTCGCTGGACGTCTGGCTGGCGTTCATCGTAGTCACCGCTTCACGGGAGCCGATTTGAAGCGAGGTAATCATCTTGTGGATTTCTTCCGCCGACTCCTGGGTGCGATGCGCCAGGTTGCGCACTTCATCGGCCACCACCGCAAAACCACGCCCGGCTTCACCGGCACGGGCCGCTTCGATGGCCGCGTTCAGGGCCAGCAGGTTGGTTTGCTGGGAGATGCCCTTGATCACGTCCAGGATGTGGCCGATGTTGTCGGTGCTGGCGTTCAGGGTTTCGATCTGGGTGCACGAAAGGCTGATTTTCTGCGATAGCTCGGTCATGGCCTGGATGGTTTTTTCCACCACCTGGCGACCGTCATCGGCCTGCTCGCTGGCACCGCTGGCATGTTGCGAGGCATCGGCGGCATTGCGGGCGATTTCCTGGGTCGCGGCGCCCAACTCGTTGATGGCCGCAGCCACGCTGTTGGTGCGAGCGCTCTGCTCATCCGAGCCGACGAGCGAAGCGTTGGACGAGGTCATCACCCGCTGCGACAGGTCATGCACCTGGCGAGTGGCGGAAGACACTTCCGAGATCGACGCGTGAATCCGCTCCACGAACTGGTTGAACGAGCCACCCAGCACCGCGAACTCATCCTTGCCCTGCACCACCAGGCGCCGGGTCAGGTCGCCTTCGCCCTGGGCGATGTCCTGCATGGCACGGCCCATGGTGGTCAACGGACGCATCAGCACCTGGATCAACAGGCTCAGCAGCAACGCAATGGCCGCCACCGCGACAAACATCGCAATCAGCGCAGACGTACGGAACTGGCTCAACGGCGCGTAGGCCTTGGCCTTGTCGATCGACAGGCCGATGTACCACTCGGCGTTCGGCAGGCCGGTAACCGGGGTGAACGAAAGGATACGGTCCTGCCCGTTCAGCTCAACCTCCTGGATACCCTTGCCAATGCGCACCGGGGTACCGGGGTAGATGTCCTTGAGGTTCTTCATCACCTGGTCTTTATCCGGGCTGACGATTACCTGACCGTCGCCGCTGACCAGGAACGCATGGCCGATACCACCGAAGTCCACGGAGTTGATGATTTTCACCAGGGTTTCCAGGCTCAGGTCGCCGCCCACCACGCCGAGCAGTTCGCCGTTGTGCTTCACCGGCAGGGCAACGGTCACCACCAGGCCACCCACCGCCGCCAGGTAAGGCGGGGTCAGCATGGTTTTATCGGCGGTCACCGCCTGTTTGTACCAGGGGCGCTGACGCGGGTCGTAGCCGTCAGGCATTTTGGCGTCCGGGCGCTGGGTGAAGACGCCGTTGGCCTGGCCCACATAAGTGAACTGGAAGTTCGAGGTCAGCGCCGGCTGATCGACCAGCCCCGGCAGATCGGCAGTAGCGCCCTGGTGCGCGATGTTTTGCGCCAGGTTTTCCAGTACCAGTATCCGGCCACTCATCCAGTTCTGGATGCTGCTGGCCGTCAGGTCGCCGGATTGCTCGATGGACGACTCAAGGCTGCTGCCGATGGTGTTGCGCTGCAAATAATCGTTGTAGAGCGTGAACAGGGCAAAAGCCAGGACCACCACACCAGAGGCGGCAAGAAGGATTTTGTGGCTGAACTTTAGATTCATTGATGAGGCTTCTTATGCAAGGAGTGGGGGTGCATTCCAGATTTGCAACGTTCCATGTAACAGTGCGAGCGGTTATCAATCCGCTCCACTTTGGTGCACACGTACAAGTCTGTCGGCAAACCTGTACAAATAATTAGGGATGCGAAGAAATAGCCGACGGGAGGACACGGCGAGCGAACGGTGGTTGCAAATTCGCCGACGGCTGATGACAATGCGACCTATTATCATTTGTAACATCCAGGCCGTTGCGTCCATGTCATCTCCCGAGTTTGCAGTACAGGCGCTCTACAGCCGTCATCACGGCTGGCTCAATACGTGGCTGCGCACCCGCCTGGGCAACGCCGCCGATGCCGCGGACCTGGCCCAAGACACCTTCATGCGCCTGTTGCAGCGTAGCGAACGCCTGGAGCTTCGCGCCCCACGCGCCTTTTTGCGCACCATCGCCCAAGGCCTGGTGATCGACCATTGGCGTCGAGCGGAAATCGAACGCGCCTACCTGGAAACCATAGCTCACCTGCCGGAAGCCGAAACCCCTGGTGCTGAAGCACAGGCCCTGATTCTGGAACTGCTCGAAGCCATCGCCAGGATGCTCGAAGGCCTCAAGCCAAAAGTGCGCAGGGCCTTTCTGTTGGCCCAGTGCGAAGGCCTGACGTACAAGCAGATTGCCGAACAGATGGGCATTTCGTTGCGCTCGGTGGAACGCTACGTCGCCGATGCGCTGTACCACTGCTATGTGTTGCGCTATGAAAGCTGAGCCGGCGGAGCACTTGCAGAGCCGACGCAACGGCCCGTCGCAACAGGTGGTCAGGCAGGCGATCAACTGGCTGCTGCGCCTGCGCAATCACACCACCCACCCGACCCTGCGCCAACAGTGCGACACCTGGCGCGCCGCCCACCCGGAACACGAACTGGCCTGGCAACGGGTGCAATCGCTGCACAGTGAATTGACCTCCAACCTGCGGGCCGTGCCCGGTGCTCATGTCGCCCTGGATACCCTGGAAAACAGCGCCCAGCGCCTCAGTCGTCGCCAGGCCCTGAAGTTGTTGTCGGGCGTCGCACTTGTGGGCTGCGCGGCATGGCTGGGCAAGGACCTGGGCTGGCAGCCGTGGAATGCCGATTTCGCCACCGCCACCGGTGAGCGCCGAGGCTTCCAGCTGCCGGACGGCACGCGGCTAGAGCTCAATACCCACAGCGCCGCCAACCTGGATTTCAGCGCCCGGCAGCGCCTGATTACCCTGGCCCGTGGCGAAATCATGGTCACCTGTGGCCGCGACCCGGGGCGCCCGCTGCGGGTACAAAGCCGCCATGGCCTGTTCGAAGGCCTGGAAGGGCGCTTCGTCGTGCGCCAGGACAGCGACTGCACACGCTTGAGCGTCACCAGCGGCCGGGTGGTTATCCGTTCGCACCCAAACAGCGATGGCACACCCATTCAGGTCGAGGCCGGGCAAAGCTACCTGGTCACCACATCGACGGCGACCCTGGCGCCGCCGCTGGACATGGACGCAGGCGCCTGGGCCGACGGCTTGATCGTCACGCGCAACATGCGCCTGGCAGACTTTCTCAACGAAGTAGGACGCTACCGCCCAGGCTATTTGAACTGCGCGGCGTCGATTGCCGACCTGCGCTTGTCGGGGGTTTTTCGTTTGGAGGACACCGACAAATTGCTCGCCGTCCTGCCACGCACGCTCCCCGTGCAAGTCCGTTATCGAACCCGTTGGTGGATCACGGTGCAGCGCCTGGCTTGATTTTTTTTGGCGGGTTTCAGGCCGGCGTCCGGCTAGGACAGTAAGCACCCCTTATCTGCCTTCAGCGACTCCAACGGAACCTACAATGACTGAGCGCTTGCTTCTCAAGAACCCCTTCGGCTTCTCTGCGCAACCGGGCCTGTTGCGCCAGGCGATCCATGCAGCGCTGTTCTCCACTGCGCTTGGGGTCAGCGTCGTGCCGATGCTCGCGCTCGCCGCACAAAGCGGTGTGACCGCCAGCCGTCAGGGCTACAACATCGCCCCCGGCCCACTGAGCGACGTACTGAACCAGTTCGCCCGCCAGGCCGGGATCACCCTGGCAAGCACGCCGGCGCAAACCGGCGGCGTCCAGTCCCCGGGACTCAAGGGCGAGTACTCGCCCGACCAGGCCCTGAGCCAACTGCTCAGCGGCTCGGGGCTGGTTGCCGTCAGCCAGGATGGCAGCAGCTACGTGCTGCAAACCCAGACCGCTGGCAGCACGCTGGAACTGCCGACCACCGACATCAAGGGCTTCGCCCTGGGTAACGCCCTGGGCAGCATGGAAGGCTACAACGCCACCCACAGCCAGGTCGCCACCAAGACCAGTACCGCCCTGCGCGAAACCTCCCAGAGCGTGTCCGTGGTCACCCGCGAACAAATGGACGACCAGGGCGCGCAAACCGTGTCCCAGGCCATGCGCTACACCCCCGGCGTGCTGACCAACCCCTACGGTGCGACCCATCGCTACGACTACGTGGCGATGCGCGGTTTCAACGACGGCTCGGTGGATAACATCTACCTCGACGGCCTCAAGTCCATGGGCGACAGCGGCACCTACAGCTCGATGCAGGTCGATCCGTACTTCCTGGAGCGGGTCGACATTCTCAAGGGTCCGTCCTCGGTGCTCTACGGCCGCAGCTCGCCCGGCGGCCTGGTAGCGCTCACCAGCAAGAAGCCACAGTACGAGGCCTATCACCAGATCCAGGCCACGGTCGGTACCCAGGGCCAACGCGGCATGGGCTTCGACTTCACTGGCCCCGTGGATGACGACAAACGCATCACCTATCGCCTGATCGGCCTGGCGGACACCTCCGACACCCAGTTCGACCACAACAAGGAAAAACGCTTCGCCCTCGCGCCCACGGTGAACATCGACTTCAGCGAGGACACCTCGCTGACCCTGCAAGCCTACCTGCAGCATGACCCCGACGGCGGCTACCACGGTGGCATGCCGGCCGACGGCACCTTGCATCAGCGCAACGGCCGGCGGATCTCCGAAAGCTTCTTCGAAGGCGAGCCTGGCGTCGACGGTTACGAACGCGACCAGCAGTCGTTCGGCTACCAGTTCGAGCACCGTTTCAACGATGTCTTCACCGCCCGGCAGAACTTCCGCTACCTGGACTCCCAAGTCACCAACGATCAGGTCTACGCCTATGGCTGGACCACGCCCACCAGCAACGAGCTGAACCGCTACTACACCGGCGCCGAAGAAAAGCTCCACTCCTTCATCGTCGACAACATGCTGCAAGCCGAATTTTTTACCGGCGCGACCAAGCACACCGTGCTGATGGGGGTCGACTACCAGCGGCGCAAAACCGTGGTCGACTGGACCAGCGGCAGCCTCGCGCCGATCAATGCCTTCGACCCGACCTACGGCAACTCGACCATCACCTACTTCAGCCCCACCAGTTACCTGCGGCGCCTGGAGCAGACCGGCGTGTATCTGCAAGACCTGGTGGAAATGGACAAATGGCGCTTCTCCCTCGGCCTGCGCCAGGACTGGGTCCGAACCTCGGATGAAAACCGCATCGCCGAATTTGGCCGCCCGGAAGGCACCGAGATCAACGACAAACGCACCAAGCTCACGGGCCGCGCCGGGGCGCTGTACCTGTTCGACAACGGCCTGGCGCCGTACATCAGCTACTCCGAGTCGTTCAATCCGAACTCCTACGCAGACAGCGCCGGCAACCCACTGTCGCCGACCGATGGCAAGCAATGGGAACTGGGCCTGAAGTATCAGCCGCCGGGCACCGATGACCTGTACACCGCCTCGCTGTTTCGCATCGACCAGGAAAACCTGGCGACCAAACTGCCCCAGGAAAACTTCTACCGCGCCGTCGGGGCCGTGCGCTCCCAGGGCCTGGAACTGGAAGCGCACCTGCAGTTGACCGAACAATTCAAAGTGCTGGGCAGCTACACCTTCACCGACATCGAATACTCGAAATCGATGATCAGCACCTTGAGCACCACCACCGACATCATCGAAAACAAGGGCAACTCACCGACCCAGGCCCCGCGCCACATGGCTTCGGTCTGGGCTGACTACAAGTTCGACAGCGGCGCCCTCGACGGCCTGCGCCTGGGTGGCGGCGTGCGCTATGTCGGCTACAGCTGGGCCGATGCGGAGAACACCATGAAGGTGCCGTCCTACACGTTGTTCGATGCCTCGGTGGGGTATGACCTGGGCAAGGTCGGCTTGAAGGGCGTGGACGTGCGCCTGAACGCGAACAACCTGACCAACGAAACCTACGTCGCTTCGTGCGCCAGCCTGAGCTATTGCTACATGGGTGAAGAACGCAATGTGGCGGCGACGGTGAGTTATCAGTTCTAACCTGTTCCTCAGATCGATCGTTCCCACGCTCCCGCGTGGGAACGTCGCCAGGGACGCTCCGCGTTCCGCTTCTGGAGTGTGACGCGGAGCGTCACGGGATGCGTTCCCACGCAGAGCATGGGAACGATCAGACCCGAACCGTATCCCCTTCCTCCCGCACCACACCCTCTTCCCGCACAAACCGGTTCGCCCGTTCAAACGTGCCAAAATCATTGAACCGCACACCCATCTCGCGCATCACCTCATGCGCCACCGGCACCGTCAGTTGACGAATGTAGAACGGCTCCTTCACCACGAAATGATGAATGCCGTGACTGCTGCCGAAGTTGAAGCAGAACGCCTGCAACGGCCACAGCCACCAGGGGTTGAGCACCTGGGTCTGCTGGATGACATTGCCCGGCTCGATGTCGCCGTAGTAGTGCATGTTCGAGCTGACGAAATGCAGGCAAAAGGTGCGCAACACGTTCGGGCCGATGATCACCACCGCGGCGATGTCGATCACGTGCATAACCGCCAGCGTTGTGGACGACCAATCAATTGAAGTCCCCAGCAGACTGGCGATGCCGTTGGCCCCATGAAAACCGAGAAACACATACCAGGCGCCCCAGTGCAGCAACGCCAGCGGGAAATACACCTTCAGCGTACGCTTGAGAATGCTGCGCTTGTGCGCCCAGGTCTTGGCCCGCAGCAGGCGGATGAAGGCCGACATCACGTTGTCCCCGACCATCAGCAACCGCGCCAGTCCCCAGGGCTCGCCGTTGGTGATGGCCCGCTCTTCCATGTCGGCCTCGCTGCCGGACACCTTGTGATGGTTGAGGTGCAGGTGGCGACGGATCCACGGATTGATCGTGCTCGGCCGCGCCAGCCACACCAGGCCCATCATCAAGTTGTGGGGCAGGCGCTGCTTGCGAAAATACATGCTGTGGATCAGGTCGTGTTCCAGCTCGTGGGTCAGGGACGCGAAAAACGCGTTGAGCAACAGGCACGCCCACCCGGCCAGGTGACCGTTGATGTAGAGCAGCGCCGAACCGATCATCCCGGCCAGGGCGAACGCCAGGATGCCCGCGCCCAACGCATCCTGGTGGCGCAGGATCGGATAGCGCTGGCGCAATTCTTCGCCCCGGGCCAGGACCACCTGGCGAATATGGGCCGATCGTTGTTGTGCATTCAATCGCTCGGGGCTTGCGCAAGTGCCGTGCATGGCTTACATCCTCTGTTAGAGATGTGCTCATCCTGCCGGGCGTAGTCCCACGGGGTGGTAGCCGTAAACGCCAACCTGTTGACCGCAAGCGCCAATCGTCATGACTGAACCCACCTCCCTTGCCAGCTGGACCCGCGCCCTGCGCAAACAGCTCGATGCGTTGGGCCTGGACAGCCACGCCTTGTGCGTCGAGGCCGGCCTCGACCCGCAATGGATGGACGACCCGAACGCCCGTTACCCGCTCTCGGCCACTACCCGCCTGTGGGCATTGGCCGTGCAGGCCAGCGGCGACCCGGCCATCGGCCTGCGGGTGTCGCGCTTCGTCAGCCCCACCACGTTTCACGCACTGGGTTATGCCTTGGTGGCGAGCGGCAGCCTGCGGGAAGTGTTCGAACGGATCGTGCGCTATCACCCGGTGGTCAGCGATGCACTGACCCTCCAACTGATCCGCGCAGAGGACCGCTATCGCTTTAGCCTCGAGGTGCCGCCGGGCCGACCGGTGCCAGCCTTTGAAGCCATCGACGCGTTCACGGCGATTTACGTGCGCACCTGTCGCAACCGCCTCGGCCGTGATTACGCACCGCTGGCGGTGTACCTGCGGCGCCCGGAACCGGCGGACCCCAGCCCCTGGCACAAAGTGTTCCGCTCGCCGGTGCATTTCGGCGCCGCGCAGGATTGCCTGGAGTTCAACCTCGCTGATTTCGACAGCCATCTGGACGACGCCAACCCGGAACTGGCCGAACACAACGAAACCGTGCTCGAACGCACCCTCGCCCAGCTCAAGCCGCTGACCTGGGAGCGCAAGGTACGTTCGGCCATCGAGGCCCAATTGCCCGAAGGCGAGCCCAGCGCCGAACGCATCGCCCAAGCCATGCACCTGAGCCTGCGCAGCCTGCAACGGCACCTGGCCGACGAAGGCTGCCGTTTCGACGCCCTGCTCAACGAGTGCCGGGAGAATCTGGCGCTGCTGCACCTGCGGGATCCGAATTGTTCGCTGAGCGAAGTCAGCTACCTGTTGGGTTTTGCCGATGCCAGCAGCTTCAGCCGCGCATTCAAGCGCTGGACCGGGATGACGCCAGGGCAGTTTCGGGAAGGGTTGCGCTAGGGATTTGCAGTGCCTGGATTGCCCCCAATCGCGAGCAAGCTCGCTCCCACAAGGTTCAGATCGGGTTCAGGGCGTGGTCAGGGCCCGCAACCGCTCGATGTCGAGGATTTCGATCTCGCCGTAACCCAGGTGCAGGATGCCCTGGGCCTGCAGGTCCTTGAGGATCTGGTTGGTGGTCTGGCGTGACAGCGCGAGCATCAGCGCCAGTTGTTCCTGGGGCAGTTGCAGGACCCGGCGGGCCGGTTCGATTTCACCGTAGCCTTCGGCGATCAGCAGCAGGCGGTGGGCCACGCGGGCCGGGGCGGGCATCAGGCTCAGGTGTTCGAGGTTGATGAAGGTCAGGCGCAGTTTGTGGCTCATCAATAATGCAAGATGCCGCCAGTGGATCGGCTGCTCTTGCAGGAATGCCAGCAACGGCGCCTGGGGCACGTGCAGAAGCGTACATTGACCGACAACCACCGCATCATGAGTGCGCGGCTGGCCATCGAACAGGCAGATTTCACCGAACCAGTGGGGCGCCTCTACCACGCTCAGCAACGCCTCCTTGCCCTGTTCGTTCACCGCACCGACGCGCACCGCGCCCTCCAGCACGGCATACAGCCCGCACGGTGGGTCGCCACGCTGGAACAACCGATGCCCCGGCGGCAGGCGGCGCACCCGTGCCATGCCCAGCAGACTATTGTGTAACTCAACAGGCAGATGGCTGTACCAGTGGCCGGCCATCAGGTGTGAGTGCCAGGGATGCGAATTCATGGAAACTCCGGGACAAGTGTCGGCTAACTGACAGAACGCCTTGTGGTACCTGGGCATCATGCAGGCATCACCTCAGGAGGAACAACAATGAAAAGCCTCGTCGATCATCTCAGTCAATACGCCGCCTATCATCGCGACCCGCGCAACATCGCCAGCCATTTCATCGGTATCCCGCTGATCTTCGTCGCCGTCGCCGTGCTGCTGTCACGGCCCGGCTGGCCAGTGGGCGCAGTCCTCGTGTCGCCGGCGCTGCTGGTGGCCGTGGCCAGTGCCTGGTTCTACCTGCGCCTGGAGTTGCGCCTGGGGGTGTTGATGACGGTGCTGCTGGGCCTGGCGCTATGGCTGGGCCAGGTGCTCGCCGCGCAAAGCACCCTGGTGTGGCTGGGCAGTGGCCTGGGGATGTTCGTGGTGGGTTGGGTGATCCAGTTCGTCGGTCACTATTACGAAGGCCGCAAGCCGGCGTTCGTCGACGACCTCACCGGGCTGATTGTCGGGCCGCTGTTTGTGGTAGTGGAAGCGGGTTTTCTGCTGGGGCTTCGCGGCGAACTGAAGCAGGCCATCGAAGAGCGCGTCGGGCCGGTGGCGTTGCGCAACCAGCGCTCGGCCGCCTGAAAACACCGCAATACCCCGCCTCCCCCCTTGTGGGAACGAACCTGTGGGAGCAAGGCTTGCCCGCGATGCAAACACCTCGGTGTAACTGATAGACCGAGGCGATGCCATCGCGGGCAAGCCTTGCTCCCACAAGCTCGCTCCCACAGGAGTTGGACCGTTACCGCTCAAGCCTTACAGCGCACCAAACTCGACCCGAATCGTCAGCGCGCCGGTGTTATCTTTCAAGCCAGACCCGTGCTGCCCGGTCAGGTCATCGTTGATGCACAGTTGCAGTTCCCCTTGCTGGTCGCCCGGAACCTGCCCCAGGTCACCCACCAGGAACGGCTTGCCATCATTGCCCACGCGACCGATCAAGGCGCCTTCGGCGGCACCGGGCAAGGCATAGCTGCTGTAGTCGATGTGCCTCGAACCGCCATTTCCATCGACATTGCCACCCTGCGGACTGGCACACCATCGCCCACTGACATAGCGCACCAGTCGCGGTACCAACCCGTTGACCTGCACGCCAGTGCCCTGCCAGGCGACGTTGGATTGGACCTGCATCGTCACCGCCCGCAGGTCATTGGCCAGCGTATCCCCAGCCTGGAACGACAGCGCCGCAATCGTCAGGCTCGGGTTCGAGGTGCCGGTGCTGGGGAACACGCCATCGCCCACCAGGAACAGGTTCTTGTGGTCCCAACTGCGCTGGTACTTGTCCACCACAGACTTGGTGGGGTCATCGCCCATGCGATAAGTCCCCATCAGGTGGCCGGCGCCCTGGAAGCTGTAGGGCACCTTGTCGTACGTAAAACATCCAGGTCCGATGATGCCCGTCAACTCCTGGGCACCGAGCAGCTCCTCGATGATGCGTGTCGCCAGTACTTTCGCCTGCTGGAAACCCTTCATGGTGTACTCGGACAGGTTGTAGTGGATTTCCGGCCGAGGGATGCCGAGCCGGTCCGTGTATTGGGTCGAGGGCACGATGTAGCATTGCGCGTGGTCGGGATCGTCCTCGACCTGCTCGACCAGGAAACCGATCCGGAACTGGCGGGTGAAGACGTCGTTGAGCTTTTGTACCAACGCCGTTCCGGATAGCAATTTATTGCTCGGGTTGGCGCCGCCATTGTTCTTCCCATCGATAAAGTCAGCGACCGTGGTGTAGGGATCACCGGCCGGCCAGTTCCAACCTTCGTTGCCAATCTCGATACGCCACGCCGCACGATCGCTGCGAAAGGCACCGTCGCGCAGGCTTTCGATGCCGGCCGTCGATAGCGGTCCCCGGTAGGGGAAAATCGCCTTGCCCTCGGGCATCAACCCCCACGCCAGATAAATGGGATGGTCAGCCAGGCCGCGCCCCACTTGCCCGCTGCTGTTGGCCACGCCGGAGTGCAGTAGCAGTTTCGGTGTTTCGATCGCATGGGCGGCGATCACATAACGTTGTCCTATTGCCACGCCGGTTCCAGTGACGGGGCCATCTTCCAACTGATATTGCTTGAACTCGATGCCATTGATATTGCTGTCAGTGCCAACGGTTACTTTGCTGGCCACGGTTCGATAAAGCACGCGGACCTTGCCAGTATTCAACGCTTTGTTCATGGTCACAGTGGCGTCGTACTTGGCCTGGATCGGGCAGATCGGCGTGCAGTTGGTATTGCCGGCGCATACCCGGCGACCGGCATAAGGTTGGGAGTTGCGCCCAGCCGGCGTCGGGCTGACTACCAGCGGCAGGCTATCGAACGTCTGTCCCGTGACAGCCGTGACAAAGCTGCCATCGACCAGCGACAACGGAATGCTGCGCATCGGGAATGCATAACCCTCGGGAAAGGTCATGCCCAGATAACCTTGGTCGGCGACGTTGGCCGACACACCGATTTCCGCTTCCGCCCGGCAATAGGCGCTTTGCAGATCGTCATAACCTATCGGCCAATCCACCCCGACGCCATACTTGGACCGCAGGCGAAAATCGTTCGGCACCATGCGCAGGCAGGTTCCGACCCAATGCCATGTCGTGCCGCCACCCACCCGTTCGTAAGTGCTCGTAAAGGGCATCGGGCCTTTCTGGACCAAGTAGCTGACCGCCGGGTTGTTCCAGTTGCCATTGAGCAGATCGGCAATGGTCGCCCGTGGAGCGTTCAGTTCGGCCGGCCCCTTGAGATGTGGGTCCAGTGTCGTGCTTGGTGGGTAAGGGGACTCAGGGGTTTTCAGCGTCGCGGTATAGAAACGCTCCAGATACTGGGCACGATTGACCGGTATCTCCGGCCCCGATTCGAGTACCAGTACATCAATCCCGGCCATGCTCAACTGATAGGCAATGATGCTACCGGCCAGGCCTGCGCCAACGATCACCACTTCGGCTTGTTCGGTACTCATGACAACGCTCCTTGCTGTCCGTTAGCGGATACGCCGGTCAAATCTTCAAGGCTGGAGGGCGCGCTGTTCCAATACCCAAAAAACGATTCGCTGTAGCCCATCGGGTGAGCCTGAGCGATTTTCCAGGCCCAGCTGTGGATGTAGGCCTGATCGGACACCACCGCTGAATCATCTTTCTTGAAAGGCGCCATATCGAACGGTTGATACCAGACGCCCAACAACCACAGCTTCATGATCGAGCGCGCGGCGAGTACCGTGCGTGGAATCGTCGGTTGCATGTTGAACTTCAGTATCTGCTGGGCGATCTGGTCGGGCGGGAAGTGCTCAGCCACCAGGGTGGCGTATTGAGTCAAGAGCGCGTTGAGCACGTCGGAAGGAACTCGCGCAGTGACATAATCGAGAAAGATCGGCGGCAAACCGACCGGGTCGATCTGAGGTGCCAAACGATCCGTCGAGATGCCAATAAGGGCTGATGACAGGCCTACGAAATTATCCAGATTGCTGCTCATTGCTTGGCTCCTTGTCCACTGGTGGACTGTGCGCGTTCGAGCAAATAGGTGAAATCCGCGAAGCTGGTACGCGGCGACTCGGTGACATGGGTGGCCGCATTGCCATGGCAAGCCATGCAACTGGAAGACGCCTGGGGCACGGTGCCCTGGATGTAGGTCTCCAGCGTGGCGTTGGCCAGGAACGAGGGCGCAGGGCTGCCCAGCGGGTTGGCGGCCGATATCTGGCAGTTCTTGGGCGGGTCTGACGGCCACTGGGTACTGATCAGTTGATAGTTCGCCCAGACGCTCTTCGGGTTCACCGTACGCAACAGACCTTGATACGTAGCGTTCAGTTTTTTGGTGGCCTCGGTGAGCGGCACGTCGCGCACGATCTGCGAGGGCGTCGCCTTGACCGCCGGGTTCCATGGCCGTGGTGGCGGCTGGTTGATGTCGCTTGTGCTGGCTGCGTTGTAGAACAGATAAGGCCCCGTCCGCTGGGCAACGGGCGTGGTTTTTTCCGGCACGTTTTTCACATGCTCAAAGGTTGACCAGACCCATTGCGCCGCACTGGCGGTCTTATGGACCATGTGCAACCCCACCAAACCGACCGACTCGGACACGCACGACTCCGCGACAATCGGTCCATGGCTCGGGTCGTTGTTGCCCGGGGTGTAGACCAGCGCATCGACGGTGTGAAAGTCCTGCCGGTTGTCGTTGGGGCCCAGTACTTTCCACGACGCCTTCACCATCACCGCGCCGACCTGCTTGGTCTCGGTGGAACCACAACTGAACGCCACGGCATTGGTCGGCTTCGCGGCGAAAAACGCCTGCTGTCCTTCAATGCTGTACAGGCCGTTGTCGACGATGCCGTTGAACATCGATTGGTTGACCACGATTTCGTTGCGCGTGTACGTACCGTTCTGGTCCACCAGCGGGCCGCTCTCGAAGGGCTGGATAAATTCATCCAGCACATCGGGCACCTTGCCCATTTGCTGCAACAGGCGACCGGGCTTGAGCGACTTGCACGCTTCGGGCAGGGTCGCCGGGGCATTCCAGGGCAGCGGGGCCTGGCCCTTGGCGCGGAAAATCTGGTAGCTCTCTTTCCAGCTTTCCCACACGGTGGCGCCATCCTGCTTGCCGATGGAGGTGCCGGTATTGGGGTCGCCGTTATCCAGCGCCGGCCAGCTCAGGGCGATGAAGGTCTGCCACGACAGCTCATCGAAATTGGCTTGCAGGCTGACCAGTGAAACGGGCTTGGTCACCGTGACATCGAAGGGTATCTGGGGGGACAACGAGGGGGCGGCGCTGGCGGCCGGGGCCAGCAAGACGCCTAACAATGCACAGCCAAGCGGGCCATGCCGACTGACTTCCACTCTCATACTCATCTCCTTGGCATCAGGCGCCAGGAGATAACACCGGTCCGTCATTGGACTCTCACTGCCTCCTGGCAAGTCAGAGTCTAGGTAGGGTTTGATTCAAGGACAGGTGCAGAAGTAGAACCGATTGAAGCAAACAGAAACGTCGTTATTCAGATTCAGATCGAGGTAATGTCGAGGACGCCATCGCGAGCAGGCTCGCTCCCACAATGGATCTGCGCCACACACAAATCCCCTGTGGGAGCGAGCTTGCTCCGGGCGGCGTTCCGACGATGCTTTTGCTTTTAGAGGTTGGCGACTTTCTGCCAGACCTTCGGCTTGAAGAACAGCGTCTCGCCCTTCGCCAGGCCCACCAGGCTGTCGTGATCCTTCACCACTTCCGCCTCGATCAGCTCGCTCTGGCCTTCCACCTTCAGGGTCACCCGAGTGGTGGCGCCGAGCGGACGGATGTCGCGCACTTCGGCGGCGTGGTGGTCTTCCAGCTCCGAGCGCGACAGCGAAACTTCGTGAGGGCGGAACAGCACATGCCGGTCCTCACCCAAGTGCAGGCGGTTCGAGTCGCCGAGGAAGTGATACACAAAATCGCTGGCCGGGTTTTCGTAGACGTCGCCGGGCGAGCCGATCTGCTCGATCACGCCTTTGTTCATCACCACGATCCGATCGGCGACTTCCATGGCCTCTTCCTGGTCGTGTGTCACGAACACCGAGGTCAGGTTGATGTCCTCGTGCAGCCGCGCCAGCCAGCGGCGCAGTTCCTTGCGGACCTTGGCGTCGAGGGCGCCGAACGGTTCATCCAGCAGCAACACCTTGGGCTCCACCGCCAGGGCGCGGGCCAGGGCGATACGCTGGCGCTGGCCGCCGGACAGCTGCTCCGGGTAACGGTCGGCGAGCCAGTCCAGCTGCACCATGTTCAACAGCTCGTGGACCTTGGTCGCGATCTGGCTTTCGTTCGGGCGCTGGTTCTTGGGCTTCATGCGCAGGCCGAAGGCAACGTTGTCGAACACCGTCATGTGGCGGAACAAGGCGTAGTGCTGGAACACGAAACCGACGTTGCGATCACGCACGTCGTGGCCGGACACGTCCTCGCCGTGGAACACGATGCTGCCTTGGTCCGGGGTTTCGAGGCCGGCGATGATCCGCAGCAGAGTGGTCTTGCCGCAACCCGACGGGCCCAGCAGCGCCACCAGCTCGCCGCTCTGGATATCCAGGCTGATCTCGTCCAGGGCCCTGAACGCGTTGAAATTCTTGCTGACGTTACGGACTTCGATCGACATGACTTATTCCTCCGCGGCGCTGGCGCGCAGGCGGTTGATTCGGTTTTCGCTCCACTGCTTGAGCAGCAGGATGAAGAGCGCCAGGATCAGCAACAGGCTCGCCACAGCGAACGCGGCCACGTGGTTGTATTCGTTGTAGAGGATCTCGACGTGCAGCGGCAGGGNGTTGGTCACCCCGCGAATGTGCCCGGACACCACCGACACCGCGCCGAACTCACCCATGGCCCGGGCGGTGCACAACACTACGCCATAGATCAGGCCCCACTTGATGTTCGGCACGGTGACATGCCAGAACATCTGCCAGCCATTGGCGCCGAGCAGGCGCGCAGCCTCCTCTTCCTGGGTGCCCTGCTCCTGCATCAGCGGGATCAGTTCACGAGCCACGAACGGTACGGTGACGAAGATGGTCGCCAGGACGATGCCCGGCAGCGCAAACACGATCTGGATGTCGTGATCCGACAGCCACGGCCCGAACAAGCCCTGGGCGCCAAACATCAGCACGTAGACCAGGCCCGCGATCACTGGCGACACCGAGAACGGCAGGTCGATCAGCGTCACCAGCATGCTCTTGCCGCGGAATGAATATTTGCTCACGCACCACGCGGCACTGACGCCGAACACCAGGTTCAGCGGCACCGAGATCAGCACCGCAACCACCGTGAGCTTCAACGCCGACAGTGCGTCGGGTTCAAAGATCGCGGTGAAGAACGCCCCCAGCCCGAGCTTCAGGCCCTGGGACACCACGATGAACAGCGGTAACAGCAGAAACAGCGCAAAAATCAGCCAGCCGAGGCCGATCAACACGCGCCGCGACGTTGCACTGCCGCGGCGAGCGGCATTGGTGGAGGCCGCGGAAATAGACGATTGGGACATGTTCGCACCTCCTTATGGGGTTTCGATGCGCCGCTGCAGCAGGTTGATCAGCAGCAACAGGACGAAGGAAACCACCAGCATCAGCACGCCGATGGAGGTGGCGCCGGTGTAGTCGTATTGGTCGAGCTTGACCATGATCAGCAGCGGCAGGATCTCGGTTTTCATCGGCATGTTGCCGGCGATGAAAATCACCGAACCGTACTCGCCCACGCCACGGGCAAAGGCCAGGGCGAAGCCGGTCAACCAGGCCGGCAACAACGCCGGCACGAGGATGTGGCGGAACACCTGCCATGGCTTGGCGCCGAGGCAGGCAGCGGCTTCTTCGACTTCACGGGGAATATCGGCCAGCACCGGCTGCACCGTGCGCACCACGAACGGCAACGTCACGAAGGTCAGCGCCAGGGTGATGCCCAGCGGCGTATAGGCGATCTTGAAGCCCAGGTCAGTGGCGAACTGGCCGACCAGGCCGGTCGGCGCATACAACGCCGTCAGGGCAATACCGGCCACGGCGGTGGGCAGGGCGAACGGCAGGTCGATCATCGCGTCGATGATCTTGCGACCGGGGAAGGTGTAGCGCACCAGTACCCAGGCCAGCAACGTACCGATCACGCCGTTGATGATGGCGGCGTACAGCGCGGTGCCGAAACTGAGTTTCAGGGCCGCCAGCACACGCGGCGCCGAAATGATCGCCCAGAACTGTTCCCAGGTGAGCTGGGCGGCATGCACGAACATCGCCGCCAGGGGTATGAGCACAATCAGACTGAGGTACACCAGGGTGTAGCCCAGCGTCAGCCCGAAGCCGGGTATGACGGGGGATATGCGACGCGACATAAAGGTCCTTGGTTAAAAACACTAAACATGGAAGCAAGACTGGGTGGGAGCAAGGCTTGCCCGCGATAGAGGCGACTCGGTTTCTGAAGGACCGCATCGCATCCATCGCGGGCAAGCCTTGCTCCCACAAAATCCCCTCGCCACAAATTCGGTGTCCGGATTTAGCTTTGTTTCAGCTTACTGCGCCTGATAGATCTGGTCGAACACGCCACCATCGTTGAAGAATTTCGGTTGGGCGCTTTTCCAGCCGCCGAAGTCCTTGTCGATGGTCACCAGGTCCAGTTTCGGGAACTGCCGGGCGTACTTGGCGGCCACATCCTTGTCCCGTGGACGATAGAAATTTTTCGCGGCGATTTCCTGGCCGGCCGGGCTGTACAAGTGCTTGAGGTAGGCTTCGGCGATCTCCAGGTTGCCCTTTTTCTCGGCGTTCTTGTCCACCACCGCCACAGGCGGTTCGGCGAGGATCGACAGCGACGGCACGACGATGTCGAACTTGTCCGCACCACCGTCCTCTTTCAACGCCAGGAAGGCTTCGTTTTCCCAGGCCAGCAATACGTCGCCCTGACCGTTGTTGACGAAGGTAATGGTCGAGCCACGGGCACCGGTGTCGAGGATCGGCACGTGCTTGAACAGTGCCTGCACGTATTCCTTGGCCTTGGCTTCGTCACCCCCGTTGGCCTTCAGGCCATAGGCCCAGGCGGCGAGGAAGTTCCAGCGCGCACCGCCGGAGGTCTTCGGGTTCGGGGTGATGACCGACACGTCGTTCTTGATCAGGTCGCCCCAATCCTTGATGCCCTTGGGGTTGCCCTTGCGCACCAGGAACACGATGGTGGACGTGTAGGGCGTGCTGGCTTCCGGCAGGCGTGTTTGCCAGTCCGCTGGCAGGGATTTGCCCAGCTTGGCGATTTCATCGATGTCACCAGCCAGGGCCAGAGTCACCACGTCGGCCCGCAGACCATCGATCACCGCCCGGCCTTGCTTGCCCGAACCACCGTGGGACTGCTGGATCTTCACGCTGTCGTCCGGGTGCGCTTTCTTCCAGAAACTGGCGAATTCGGCGTTGTAATCCTGGTAAAGCTCACGCGTCGGGTCGTAGGACACGTTGAGCAGCTCGTAATCCTTGGCGACGGCGGAACCTGCAAAAACAGCACTGGCCAGCGCGGCCAGGGCATAACGACGAATGGACGACATGGTGAAAGCTCCTGGAATTCTGGTTTTTATGGCTTCGAAATCGTTGTGGTCCTGAAAAGATCGCAGCCTTAGGCAGCTCCTACGCCAAGCCCCCTGCAGGAGCTGCCGAAGGCTGCGATCTTTGTTTTTCAAGACGGCTTATGACTCGGCTGCTGCAGCCGGAATTTTTCCTTGCGTTCGATCTGAACCACCTGCGCGTTGTGCACGGTGATTTCCACCGCCCCAAAACGCAGATCGCGCAATGCGCTCTGGATCTCGCGCAAGATGGTTGCTTCGTCCTGGCCGTCAACGCTACGTAGAGATGCGCTCATGCTGCTGCTCCTTTGAATGAATGCCTGGCAGTGGGCGGCACTGCTTGCGGCGTGGGAGCAATACTAGATAAGTGC
>Ga0065714_10002312_pt1 | contig 29719 bp, 25 predicted proteins | sample MisRhiReplicate2_FD_59101 | JGI IMG/M metagenome (GOLD analysis project Ga0065714, IMG submission 59101) | Miscanthus rhizosphere microbial communities from Kellogg Biological Station, MSU, sample Rhizosphere Soil Replicate 2: eDNA_1 v2... | ecosystem: Host-associated > Plants > Roots >... | reverse complement strand
TTTTGCACCACGATCATGGCCATCTAATCCAACCTTGGCCACTAAAACCCGAATAGGCCTTTTTAATGCATTGCTCATATTTTATGCTAATAAGTAGGCTGTAAATGTAATTAAATTAGCCGTTTTATGTTAACTTTGACCAAAAATTTACAGCTGATATGAGTGAGGAAAGATCATTGAACTTTATTGAAGAGATCATTGAGAACGATTTAAATAGCGGAAAATACAAAACGTTGATTACCCGTTTTCCACCTGAACCTAATGGATATTTACACATTGGCCATGCCAAAGCTATTTGTTTAAACTTTGGTTTAACAAAAAAATACGGAGGCTATACTAACCTGAGGTTTGACGATACCAACCCTGTAACCGAAAAAACTGAATATGTTGACAGTCAGCAGGAGGATATTAAATGGCTTGGCTTTGAATGGAAAAACGAACTATATACTTCCGATTATTTTGACACTCTTTACGGATATGCTGTTAAACTAATTGAAAAAGGCCTGGCTTACGTTGACCATAGCACAGCTGAAGAAATCGCAGCTTTAAAAGGCACGCCAACAGAACCTGGAAAAGACAGCCCATACCGCAGCCGCAGCATTGAGGAAAACCTGGATCTGTTTACNCGCATGAAAAACGGCGAGTTTGCGGANGGCGTATGCACCTTGAGAGCCAAAATAGATATGGCTAGCCCNAACATGATTATGCGCGACCCGGTTATCTATCGCATCAAGCATGCAGAACATCANCGTACAGGGAATAAATGGTGTATTTACCCAATGTANGATTTTGCACATGGCCAGAGCGACAGTATAGAAAGCATTACGCACTCTATCTGTACACTGGAATATGTTTCTCATAGAGAATTGTATGACTGGTGCATTGAAAAACTGGAGATCTACCCTTCAAAACAATATGAATTTGCCCGTTTAAACCTCTCTTATACCGTAATGAGTAAGCGTAAATTGCTTCAACTGGTTAATGAAGGTGTGGTAAGCGGATGGGATGATCCAAGGATGCCAACAATAAGCGGATTGAGAAGACGTGGCTACACGCCGGAAAGTATCCGTGAGTTTTGCGAAAGAATTGGTATCGCCAAAAGAGAAAACCTGATTGAGCTTAGCTTACTGGAATTCTGTGTACGCGAGCACCTGAATAAGATAGCGAACCGTGTGATGGCTGTTTTAGATCCGATAAAACTGGTGATTACCAATTATCCTGAAGGACAGGAAGAAGTATTAATCGGAGAAAACAATCCTGAAGCTGAAGATAAAGGCGGAAACAGAGAAATCCCTTTTAGCAGCGAATTATGGATTGAGCGTGAAGATTTCATGGAAGAGCCTGCAAAAAAATGGTTCAGACTGGCTCCGGGAGCAATGGTGAGACTTAAACATGCTTACATTGTTAAATGCGAGGATTTTATAAAAGACGAAGCAGGGAATGTAACAGAAATCCGCTGTACTTATATCCCTGAATCCAAAAGTGGTGAAGATACCAGTGGCATCAATGTAAAAGGAACGATTCATTGGGTGAGTACTAAACATGCGAAAAGTGCTGAGATCAGAATGTATGACAGATTGTTCACTGTAGAATCTCCTGATGGCGAAGAAGGCGATTTTAAAGATTACCTGAACCCGAACAGCATAGAGGTAATTAAACAGGCTTACATCGAACCTTATCTGGCAACAGCAGATAAAGATGCACGTTACCAGTTCATCAGAAAAGGCTACTACTGCCTTGATAAGGATTCAACACCGGAACACTTGATCTTTAACCGCACGGTATCATTAAAAGATGCCTGGGCTAAAGGAAACAAATAATATAAAAAAAGCGCCTTTTATGGCGCTTTTTTTATTACATGTACTTTTTATAAAGATTAAACAGAATCAGCTTATCCGCAGGAGTAAGCTCCCTACTAATGTCGGTTTGAACGAAATGTAGCTTGAATGCTTCAATAGCCGCTGGTAAATTACTTGTATTGTAACCAATAATCCTTAAAGCCAATTCAGCATTGAAATCATCCGGAGGCAGATTCAAAACATCATCATACCAAAGTCCAAAGCCTTGCTTTGCCAAAACCTTCCAGGGGAAATTTCTCGGATCGTTTTTCCTTCCCGGCGCAATATCAGCATGCCCAATAAAGTTGGCGGCAGGAATATTATAACGCTTCTTTAAAGCATCCAAAAGCACCAGCAGACTTTTAATCTGTGCATCAGTAAAAGGCTGATCAATCCCGTTATTATCCAATTCAATCCCGATAGATGAAGAATTCAGGTCACTGGTATTACCCCATTTACCTATTCCGGCATGATTTGCGCGCAGGTAATCATTCACCATCTGCACAACAGCCCCGTCCTTTCCAACGATATAATGCGAGCTTACCTCACTTTTNCCTTTTACCAGAAAGGTGTTGATGGTTTGCTGCNTTGAGTTCTGAGCAGTATGGTGTATAATTACAAAATTAGGCTTTCGGATNCCAAAATTAACAGATCCCACCCAGGACGGCACAGATTGATCGACTGAAGGAATCTGCTGTTCAGCTGGCGGCACAGTCTTAATAATCTCAGAAAAAGCTTTTGCTTTTCCCTTATATATTTTTTCAGTAGCCGCATACTTATTGGTAGAACAGGCTACAAATAAAAATGAAGAAATAATTACGGCAACAATTTTTGTAAATTTACTGTGTAGTACCATGTTGAGTAGATAGGAGGTGTGAAATTACTATTTTTTACTATTTTAGTCGCAAATTTTTCGATATATGAATCCCGAAATACCTCATGTCGGTCTCATAACCTGTAAAAACAAAAGATATATGAAAAACATTAGCAAAGCAACAGCTTTTATCGCTGGCTGCTCAATTATTATGGGGATCGCCTCTTGCGGCAACCCTCAAGGAAACTCCAATCAACAAACTAAAAAAGCTACTTCAACTGAAGATAGCTTACAAACATACGTAAACGACCGACTGGCCATCTACGAAAAAGTAAAATTAACAACCAATATTAATGATCTCACCATCAATGAGCGCAAAATCCTGCCTTTATTGATACAAGCCGCTCAAATTATGGATGAGTTGTTCTGGAAACAGGCATACCCGCAGCGCGATAGCTTATTAACCACCATTAAAGATGAGAAAACAAAGGAATTTATCTGGATCAACTATGGCCCATGGGATAGATTAAATGGAGATAAACCATTTGTTGCAGGGATTGGACCAAAACCTGATGCAGCGAGTTTTTACCCTGCCGGGATGACCAAAGAGGAGCTGAAAAATTCTGATGTAAAAGATAAAAACGGGCAATACTCTGTTGTAAAGAGAGACAGTACCGGAAAATTGATGTCTGTGCCTTATCATGTGCTGTATGCTACTGAATTGCAAAAAGCATCGAGCTTACTAAAACAAGCCGCTTTATTGGCTGAGGATGCAGGCTTTAAGAAATACCTCAACCTGCGCGCTGACGCATTGGTTAGCGACAATTACACCGCCAGTGACTACGCCTGGCTGGATATGAAGACCAACAATCTGGACATCATCATTGGTCCAATTGAGAATTATGAGGACAAGCTGTTTAATGCCCGCGCTTCCTATGAGGCCTATGTATTGGTAAAAGATAAAACCTGGAGCAAAAAACTGGCAAAATATGTAGCCATGTTACCTGAGTTACAACAAGGCTTACCTGTGGATGCCAAATACAAAAAAGAAAAACCGGGAACAGATTCGGAACTGAATGCTTATGATGTGGTATACTACGCAGGTGATTGCAATGCCGGATCTAAAACCATTGCGGTAAACCTTCCAAATGATGAGATTATCCAACAAAAAAAGGGAACCAGACGCTCGCAACTAAAAAATGCGATGAAGGCCAAGTTTGATAAAATCTTAGTACCGATTGCTAAAGAGCTAATAGATAAAGATCAGTTGCAATACATCAATTTTGATGCTTTCTTTGCAAACGTGATGTTCCATGAAGTAGCACATGGATTAGGTATTAAAAATACCATCAACGGCAAGGGCTTTGTTAAGGAGGCTTTACAAGAACANTATTCGTGGCTTGAAGAAGGAAAGGCTGACGTTNTAGGNCTTTATATGGTGACAGGTNTACTNAAGAAAGGTGAACTGGAAGGAGACATCAAGCAGTATTATACAACTTATATGGCTGGAATTCTTCGCTCAGTGAGATTTGGCGCTGCAAGTGCACACGGAAAAGCGAACATGCAATGCTTTAATTTCTTTAAAGAGAATGGCGCATTCATCAGAAATGCAAATGGCACTTACAAAGTGGATTTCGTTAAATTCGAAGACGCAATGAATAAATTGAGCAAAATGATCATCATGCTTCAGGGTGATGGGGATAAAGCTGCAGTCGAGAAAACACTACGTGAAAAAGCCATCATTACTCCAGAGTTACAGGCTGACCTTGACAAGCTAACCAAAAGCGGAATTCCTGTAGATATTGTTTTTGAACAGGGTGTAGACGTACTTGGCGTTAAGTAGTCAAATGTCTGTTTATAATACCTTCAAGCTCTTCGATATCGAAGGGCTTGGCTAAATACCCATCTGCTCCTGCCTGATCTGCCAGCGACTTTACATCGTTGTTGGCAGAAAAGTAGATCACAGGGATATGTTTAAGTGACTCGTGCGCTTTTAATGCCCTTGTAGCATCTATCCCACCTACATCAGGCAACCAGTTATCCATAAAAATGATATCTGGCATATAAGCTAATACCTGCTCAATTATGTTGTTTGATGTTGAAGAGGTTCTAATAGCAAAACCTGCATCCTCAAGAATAAAAGTGCATAGTTCCAAAATGTCAACATTATCATCAAATACGAATACCTTTTTCATCTCAACAAATTTATAAATTCTGCAATATCTTCTACGTCTAATATACGGTCTATTTCGACATTAAGCTTTGCCTGCTCGGGCATATATGGAACCTGCGCTGAATCCGGATCCTGAATTAAGACTGTACCACCCCATGCTTTTACGCTTTTTAACCCATTCACCCCATCGGCATTGGATCCTGACAATAGCAGGCAGACCAGTTTTCTCTGATAAACCTCCGCAGCAGTTTGGAAGGTCGCATCAATGGCAGGTCTTGAATAATTGATCTTTTCCGAGTAATCCAAAGAGAACGTTTCATCCTGTTCAATCAGCAAATGATAATCAGAAGGTGCAATATAAATTGTTCCTGCCATTATCTTCTCTTTTTCATCCACCTCCTTAACATGAAGGCCTGTACGCGAAGAAAGCAATGAGGGTAACAAAGAGTCTGAACCATGCTTCCGATGCACAACGATAATAATCGGGAAGCCAATTTCCACGTCCACTTTAGGAAGAACCTTTAGCAATACATCCAGACTACCTGCTGAACCTCCTATAATAAATGCTTTACATTGTTTCATCAACCTATTTTCCTCCAAATTTTTTCTCCAGGCAAACGCTTATACTTATTGGCCATTCTCGAAAATTCAATGGTTTCTTTTGTTCCTAGCGCAAGATAGCCCAGTTCGTCCAGACTTTCGTCAAATAAATCCAATACCTTATGCTGCAGCTCTCTGTCAAAATAGATCAGTACATTTCGGCATAGGATTAACTGAAATTCATTAAATGAATGATCAGATACCAGGTTATGTGTAGAGAATATGATCTTACGCTTCAATTCATCATCAAATTTAACCAATGAATAATTAGCCGTGTAATAACTGGAAAAATCATTAGTCCCTCCTGATAAAATATAATTTTCAGAATATTGCTTCATCTGACTAAGCGCAAACATGCTTTGAGCCGCCTTTTCCAGCACAGAAGGGTTAAGGTCGGTGGCATAAATCAATGATTTGTGTAGCAAATTCAGCTCTTTCAGAATAATAGAAATCGAATAAGCTTCCTCCCCTGTGGAACAACCTGCCAGCCAGATCCGGATAAACGGGTAAGTGCCTAACTTAGGTAAGACCTGTTCCCTCAATGTCCTGAAAAAGGATGGATCTCTGAACATTTCGGTCACGTTTACCGTGATCTGCTCTACAAGACGTCTGAAATAAACGGGGTCATTTAAAACCTGGTACCGGAATTCGGCAAAACTTAAGGCCTTATCAAGGGCATAAATTCTGGAAATACGCCTTTTTAAAGAAGCCCTGGAATAACCGGTAAAGTCGTAACCATACTTCTCCAATACATCAGAAAGTAAGATCTCAACATGTTCGTCGGTAATTACAAGTATAGCCAAACCCTCAATAATGAAATTAACTGATCAACATCCACAGGTTTCGAGATATAATCTGATGCACCTGCTGCAATGCATTTTTCTCTGTCGCCCATCATCGCCTTTGCCGTAACAGCCAGAACCGGCAATTGTTTGAATGCAGGGATCTTCCTAATCTCCATTGTCGTCTCATATCCGTCCATTTCCGGCATCATCATATCCATAAGCACCACATCTATCCCCGGATTCTCTTTAAGCATTTGTAGGGCTTCTTTTCCATCCATTGCCGCCAGCACTTTCATCTTATGTTGCTCCAGCGCTTTGGTTAAAGAGAATATATTCCGGACATCATCATCTGCAATCAGCACCGTTTTATTGTGTAAAACCTCATACAAGCCACCAAGCTTTTCTGAACCGTTCTTTTTTTCTTTGTTATCTACTTCTTTTTCTTCGACCAAATGAAGGAAAAGGCCTGCTTCATCTAAAATACGCTGGTAAGAGTGCGCAGTTTTAACTACAATCGAATCCGCATATTGCTTAATACGGCTTTCCTCGCCTTTAGACAGGTTTTTACCTGTGAAAATGATGATAGGCAAATTCTCCAGTCCCTTACTTTTTTTTATGGCATCAAGTGTTTCATAGGCATTTTTATCCGGGATTCCCATATCCAGGATAACACAATCCACTTCGTTCTTATTTAAAGCCCCAACACTTTGGGTCACATTGCTAGCCACCTCAGTATGGATGCTATAATTACTTAAGAAGTAACTCAAGGCCTCTGCATGCTGCTTATTTTCTTCAACGATCAAAACCTTTTTTGGATACCTGCTCAATGCCTCTTCCAGTTTCTGAAAAATTTGCTTCATATGTTCCAAAGCAACCGGCTTATTGATAAAATCAACTGCCCCTTTGAGCAAACTCTCCTTTTTAACTTCAAGTGAAGACATGATATGAACCGGTATTGGCCGGGTGGCAGGGTTAGATTTCAACTCCTCCATAACCTGCCAGCCATCTTTCACAGGCAGCTGTATATCCAGTAATATGGCCAACGGTTTATAATGATTGGCTAATTCTATCCCCTGGTCGCCACGAACTGCTACAATGCCTTTATAATTCCTTTTTCGGGTAAAAGTGAGTAAGGTCTTCGCAAAGCTCGTATCATCCTCAATAATCAGTATCACGCGGTCGCCCGGCTGGATGTCATTCCTGTCATCCTCAATATCATTCGGAATATGCGATACTGTAAAGCGTGAGGCAGGAACGGGTTCAGCTTGTCCCATATGAGTTGATAACGCCATTAAATCCGGATCAGTACCAGGGCTTATTTTCCGCTCCACCGGCAAAGAAAAAGTAAATTCACTACCTACATTTTCATTGCTGGTTAATGTGATTTCACCACCCAACAGTAGCGCCAATTCACGGCTTATAGATAAACCCAATCCTGTTCCACCAAACTTACGACGCGTAGATCCATCTGCCTGCTGAAAGGCTTCAAAAACCAAGGTTTGCTGGTCAGCAGGAATCCCAATCCCTGTATCCGTTACCTGAAACAGAATGTTTTTACCCGATTCATCCTTTTTGATCTTAAGGGAAACCCGCCCTGAAGGCGTAAACTTAATCGCATTGGAGAGTAAATTTTTTAAAATCTGCTCCAATCGCATTTTGTCTGTATGAACAGTTGAAAGCTCAGTATCCATCTCGACAATCAATTCCAGATGCTTATCTTTTGCCAATGGACTGAACAGCGAACGCATATCGGTGGCTACTTCTGAGATACTGACATCTCCAAACTCAAGCTTCATTTTACCGGCTTCAATTTTAGAAAGATCCAGAATCTCATCAATCAAACCTAGCAATCCTTGTCCGGAACTTTGTATTACCTCAGCATATTCCTTATGCTCTTTGTCCAGCTCCGTATTTTCAGACATTAATTTAGACAGCAGTAAAATAGAGTTTAAAGGCGTCCGAAGCTCATGAGACATATTAGCGAGGAACTCCGATTTATACTTAGTACTACGTTCCAACTGTTCGGCTTTCTGTTGTATTTCAAGGTTTCGCTCCTGAATAAGCTGATTTTTCTCCTCCAGTAAATTGGTGCGTTCTTCCAGTTCGTGATTGCTTTGCAGGAGCTCTTCCTGTTGTACCCTGAGCTCTTCTTCAGAGGTTTGAATCCTTTGAGTTTGCGCTTCCAATTCAGCATTCAAGCCTTCCAATTCTCTGTGCTGCCCCTGCAATTCCTCAGCCTGCGCTTGCGTTTCTTCCAGAAACTCCTGCAATTTTCTACGATTTTGCGAAACGTGAATGGCTACCCCGATGTTATCTGCAATACTACTTAAAAACTCAAGCTCTAATGGCGTGTAAGCATGCAAAGCCCCAAACTCCATGACACCAATAACCACCCCCTCACTATAAACCGGGACGGCAACAACATTACGTGGTTGTGTGGTTCCGGCCGCGTAGCTGATGGTCAACTCCCCATCAGGAATATCATTAATTAAAATCTGCTTTCCCGATTGAGTAACCTGTCCAACTAAACCTTCGCCAATACTCAGACTTTTATGCCGCTTATCTTCCATTAACGAATAGCTTCCCACCAGATGTAACTTTTTATCTTCTTCGATAAGATAAAATGCAGCGACCTGACTATGTGTACGTTCGACAACATGTTCGATTACATCATTTACCAGTTCTGCTATATCCTTTTCACCAACCATTTGATCATTCAGAGAAGCAATACCGGATTGCAACCATTCTTTATCCGCCAGAAGGGAAAATGAGTATTGCAAGGATTCGGCCATGGTATTTAACGAGCCGGCCAGATTACCTAATCCATCCTTTTCCTCCTCTTCAAGTCGAACCTGATAATCTCCGTTTGAAATTCTATTGGCAACACCTTCGATAACAGCAATCCTGCTATCCATTTCTTCATTTTTATCTTGCAATTCTTGTTGCAACCTTGAGCGGGTATTAAAGTCAAGTAAAACCCTTCTATAAAAGAACACGGTGATGAGAATAGCCAGAAGCGCCGCAAATATGATCAACGAGGGGGTATAACCAGCAAACTTATTCATCGTTGCCGTCCGCAAATTCAGCAACCTTCCTTCTTCTATCTGCATTACTTTGATCAAATCTCTTGCCGCATTCATATACGATTTCCCGTCCATCAATTCGGCAATACCGACATTGCCTCCACGAGTTTTTATTTCGATAGTATGTTTGATAACATCCAATCGCTGCTGTACAATGCCCCGAAGCTTTCTAATACTCCGCTGCTGAACCGGATTGTCTTTAGTTTCAGTCTCAATTTCATCCAGCAGATTTAAAACATGCTGCCTCGCACCATTATAAGGCTCCAAAAATTCCAACTCTCCGGTAAGTAAATAACCACGTTGCCCCGTTTCAGCATCTTTTAGCACGGAAATGGTTTCATCTAGCCTGGCAATCACCGCATTACTATGAGCAACCATACCTCCACTTTGAATCAGGTTTCTAATGCTCAGATAAGAAGCCAGAGAAGTAACAAAGAGAATCAGTAATGATAAACCTAAACCAATGCGCAGATTATTCTTAATGGATTTTTTACTCATAGGATGATTTAATTTATTCTACCTCATGAACAGGATTCAGAGGAAGTGTGAAATAAAATTCAGAACCTTCACCTAATTTACTTTTTACGCCGACTTCCCCGCCATGACGCTCGATAATCTCAGCAGAAATATACAAGCCTATACCCAATCCCTGAAAATGAATTGCTGTTTCTTCGACTCTATAAAACTTTTCAAATACGCTTTTCTGCAACTCAGGGGCAATCCCTATTCCAAAATCGCGAACCCCAACATATAGCTCATTGTCACCCGTCTCAATATTTACCTGTATCTCCTTTGTCCCTGGGGAATACTTAATTGCGTTGGTTAAAAAATTTATGATTACCTGCTCGATACGCATTTCATCAGCATAAATCTCTTTAGGAGGGATCCCATTTATGGTGATGTTAAATTCGGGATTAGCTTGATGAATAACTTCCAATACCCCCTCAAGCAACGTACCCAGTGAAAAATTCTTTTTATTAAACTTAAGTTTTCCGCTCTCTAGTTTTGAGATGTCCAACAAATCAGCTATGAGCTCATTTAATTTTTCCAACTGCACCTGCGCCTTAGCCAAATGCTTTTTAACAGTAGCAATATCTCCCTTATCGACGCTTCGTTCCAGCAATTGAACATACCCTTTCACACTAGTTAAGGGCGTTTTTAATTCATGGCTTGCGATACTAATGAATTCATCCTTTTTACGCTCTGCTCTTTTTCTGAAAGCAATCTCATCCAACAGAGCCTTTTGTATTTCAATCAGCTTTCGGTTTTGTTCATAAATGCGATAAAAGGTTTTCACCTTTAACAGCAGTATGTCCATGTCAACGGGCTTGGTAATATAGTCAAGCCCCCCCGATGAATATCCTTTTGTAATAAATTTAAGTTCTGTATTTGCTGCCGAAAGAAAGATAATTGCTGTTTCTTTGGCCTTGCTGTAGCCGGAAATGGCTTCAGCAACTTCGAAGCCGTCCATTCCTGGCATTTGAACATCCAGGATAATCAACACATACTCATTCCTAAGTACTTTTTTTAAGGCTTCCTCTCCTGATGATGCGGTATCGACTTCAAAATTATGCTTTTCCAAAACCTTTTTTAGAGAAATCAGGTTTTCGGGGGTATCATCTACAATTAATATCATTATTAAAAATCAATAAAGCTTCTAAACTATGATGAGCGCAACAACTTTACAATAAAGTTACACAAGTTTATAAGTTTAAACTTATAAATAAGGATTAAGTTGTAAAAAATAAAATTATAACCTGTTAGAATTAAAAGTATCCCCCTGACTAAAATCGCCGGTATCAAATCCCTTTTTAAACCAATACATCCTTTGGGCTGATGTACCATGCGTAAATGCGTCGGGAACGACTTCGCCTTGCGCTTGCTTTTGAAGATGATCGTCCCCAATAGCGTTGGCAGCAGTTAATGCTTCTTCGATATCGCCCTCTTCCAATTTAAAATTGGCCAGATTTTGCGCATGATGCGCCCACAGTCCTGCAAAGAAATCGGCCTGTAGTTCTAGCTTAACTGATAATTTATTGTATTCCACTTCACTCAGCTGGGCTCTGGCACGCTGCACCTTTTCGGAGATGCCTAATAGATTCTGAACATGGTGACCCACTTCATGGGCAATCACATAGGCCTGCGCAAAATCTCCTGCAGCACCAAAACGATCCTTCAGGTCTTTGTAGAAAGTTAAATCAATATAAACTCTATGATCGGCAGGACAATAGAAAGGCCCTACCGCCGCACTCGCAGTCCCGCAGGCAGATTGCACACTATTATCAAACAGCGTAACCACGGGTGGCTCGTAGGTACTGCCTAATTGCTTAAACTGCGCGATCCAGACAGAGTCGGTCGACTCGAGAACCCCAGAAACAAATTTACCTTCAGCATCCTGAGGGACACCTTGTTTACCCTCAACATTGGCCGACTGGCCTACCGGTAACTGACTGACTAATCCGGAGAAATCCTGTCCGAAGATAAGACCGAGTACCACAACTATAATTGCTGCGCCTCCGCCCAATACCTGCCCGCCAGTCATCCCCCTTCTGTCATCAACATTACCACTTCCTTTACCGAACCATTGCATATAAAATCCTTTTAATCTAGTTAACAAAAGTCTGCGACAATTGTTATACCAAATTAAAAGGATTTACACTTAATTAAAGGCGGCAATTGCTTTATGAATTCTTTTTATCGTTTCTTCGGCACCAATGGCCACTGCAATATCAAATACTCCAGGGCCAAACTTACCGCCCACAAGCATAATTCTAAAAGGGAGCATTAACTCTCCTGGTTTAAAATTATGTGCCGTAGCGAGTGTTTTAAACCTTTCTTCCAGCTCAGCACCGGTCAGCCCGTCTTTCAACTCAGCTGCATAAGCCTCAAAAAACGAAGCCTTTTCATTACTCCATTTTGGCTTCACCGCATCCAGATCATATTTCCCGGGTGCAATAAAAAAATATATGCTTTGTGCAACGAAATCTGTTAGCAGTGTACAACGGTCTTTAATTAGGTCAATAACCTTTTCCAGATATACATCATCGTTTAGCGTAGTTCCCTGTACCGCAAAAGCATCCTTCACAAAAGGAATCAAATCGTGTGCTGAAGTATTTTTGATCCATTCGTGGTTATACCATTTTGCCTTCTCAAAATCAAATTTGGCGCCGGCCTTGCTGATTCTTTCTATAGAAAACTTTTCGATCAGCTCAGCCAAAGAGAAAATTTCCTGATCTGTACCATCGTTCCAGCCAAGCATCCCCAGCAAGTTCACAAAAGCTTCAGGCATAAAACCCAATTCTTTAAAGCCCTTTGTAAGGTCTCCGGTTTTAGGATCCGTCCAGTTTTGAGCATAAACAGGGAAGCCCAATCTATCGCCATCTCTTTTACTCAGTTTACCATTTCCATCAGGCTTTAAGATTAAAGGTAAATGAACCCATTGCGGCATTTCATCACCCCACCCTAAATATCTCCATAACAGGATATGAATTGGAGCTGATGGGAGCCATTCTTCGCCTCTAAAAATATGGCTGATTTCCATAGCTCTGTCATCCACTACAACAGCTAAATGATAGGTTGGCATCCCATCTGCTTTTAAAAGCACTTTATCATCTACTAAATTGGTTTCAAAACTAACATGACCTCTAATCAGATCGGTAAAAGAAACCACTTCATCTGCAGGCATTTTTATGCGTACCACATGCGGTGTATTGCTTGCTAAAAGCTCAGCGACTTCATCATCAGGTAAGGTAAGCGAGTTACGCATATCTCCCCTTGTGGCCAAACCATAGGTGAAATTTGGTATTTGTTTCCTTTTAGCATCCAGTTCTTCCGGAGTATCAAAAGCGTAATAGGCATAACCATCAGCAATCAGCTGGTCGGCATATTGTTTATAACTGTCTTTTCGCTCACTTTGGCGGTAAGGGCCAAAAGCGCCTTCATGCTGAGGGCTTTCGTCCGGAATAAGTCCACACCATTCCAAACATGAGGCAATGTACTCCTCCGCGCCTTCCACAAAACGGGTTTGGTCTGTATCCTCAATGCGCAAAACAAATGTACCATTGTGTTTTTTTGCAAACAGATAATTAAATAAAGCGGTACGTACACCGCCCAAATGCAGTCCCCCGGTCGGGCTCGGGGCGAATCTTACTCTTACTTTCTTTTCCATATTACGAATTACAAAGATATATTTTTTAATGCGTTACCGTTCTATTGATACATTTTTGAATGGTATTTTGTAATTTGCCATCACAACCTATGAATCCATACGAGAAAAAGCGACGCTGGAAATTCTTTTTATTAATCTTTGCCATCGTTATCGGCACTGCCTCAGTTTTTTACAGTGACTTCTTTGTAAAAAAAATGGAACGTGAAGAACAGCTTCAGTTTCAGCTATATGTAAAAGTAACAGAGCAATCGCTAGCAATGTACGATGACGACAGATATACCAGTTTAATAGATCTGATCCGTACCAATACAAAGCTTCCGGTTATTATGATTGACTCCGAAGGGACAATCCTCGCTTATCAGGGGCTCGACTCGACCAAAACTAATTACGAGGTAGAAAAACAACCGAATAAGACTTACGATCCAGGCTATTTTGCCCGTGAACTTCGGAAAATGAAAAAACAGCATCCACCAACACCAATTATCGGCCTGGATGGGACCCGCTGGTACATTTACTATAAAGATTCGGCCACTTTAACACAGCTCCGTTATTTCCCTTACATTCAGCTGGGCGTGATTGCGCTATTTTTACTTACCGCATATGTAGCCTTCAGCTCGGCCAGAAAGGCCGAACAGGACCAGGTATGGGTGGGTATGGCGAAAGAAACAGCGCATCAGCTTGGTACGCCAATATCATCACTGATGGCCTGGGTAGAATTGATTAAATCAAGATTTGATGCCGAGGATGATCCTTTGATTGCCGAAATGGAAAACGACATCAAGCGTCTGGAAGTTATTACGGATCGCTTTTCTAAAATCGGATCCAAGCCTATTGTGGTAGACCATGTGGTTTATACCGTGATCTATAATTTCGTGGAATACTTTAAACTGCGCACTTCCGATAAGATCATTTTCCAGATTACAGGAGATGAGCAGGTACGAGCCCTCCTAAATGTCCCATTGTTTGATTGGGTGATAGAAAACCTACTTAAGAATGCGGCTAATGCAATTGAAAATGAAGGGATCATCACTATAAACATCATTGAAAACCTGGCGAAAGAAGAAGTTTTTATAGATGTGACCGACACTGGAAAAGGTATTGCCCGTTCTAAATTTGACGCGGTTTTCCAGCCTGGATACACCACACGTAAACGTGGTTGGGGGCTCGGTCTATCCTTAACCAAAAGAATCATTGAGAACTACCATAATGGCCAAATTTTCGTCAAGGATTCTGAACTTGGCAAAGGCACCACCTTTCGTATCATTTTAAAAAGCAGCATCACTTATGAACCGACCTCAAACACATGAGTATCCCGTATGGGCTGAACAATACATAAGCCTTGTCGAAGGGGATGTATTGAATTTACTGGAAAGACAAGCCACTGAGTTTCCGGAATTTATAAACGACCTGGTTGAAAAAGCTGATTACGCTTATGCCCCAGGGAAATGGACAATTAAGCAGCTTATTGGCCATATCATAGATACAGAACGTATCCTCGCTTATCGCTTAACCTGTTTTGCGCGAGCAGAAAAACAAGCCCTCCCCGGCTTTGAAGAAGATGATTATGTGGCCAATGCACATTTTCAGGACAGGAGCTTACTTAGTTTTTCGGAAGAATTTACCTTGCTTAGAAAGGCGAACCTGTTTTTATTTAACTCACTGTCAGAAAAAGACTTAAATCAAAGTGGTACGGCATCGGGAAGACAAATTACGGCAAGGGCGCTGCTTTTTGTGATCGCAGGTCATGTCATTCATCATACTGAAATTATTAAAAACCGCTATTTATGATCTGGTTTACCGAATTCAGTCCGGAAAAACTCAACGACAGGCCGGCCAATCATATGGGAGGCTTTCTTGATATAAAATTTACAGCCGTAGGAGAAGATTCACTTACGGCAACGATGCCTGTTGATGAACGCACACATCAACCCGCAGGCATCCTGCATGGCGGAGCGTCGGTCGTACTCGCAGAAACACTTGGAAGCGTAGCCTCATATATGTGCATAGATCCGGAAAAATATCAGGCTGTTGGGCTCGAGGTCAATGCAAACCACCTCAGACCGGTTAGATCAGGTCTGGTAACTGGCATATGTAAACCCCTGCATATTGGGGCAAAAACCCATGTATGGGAAATTAAGATTTATAATGAGAAAGGGAAAATGAACTGTATCAGCAGACTTACTGTAGCTGTCATTAATAAGTCCTGACTGAACTTAATTTTCATTGCGGGCGGTAATTAAACCGCCACAACGACTATTTTATTTCGATTGGAAGTTCAACTAAGGTCTTATCCCAGGCCATAACCATATTGGCTCCATTCGGTTGATCTGTAAAAGTAACAGAGAAGGATTCAATTGGCTTGTCCAAAGTTTTTACCGGCACGTCAACCCGAATTACATCTTTCTTTTCATCATAAGTAAAAGCACCCCAACGATCGGTTTGCTTATTGAGAATCAAAGTCCACTTATCCTTTTCCGGGATGGCAAATAAGCTATAAGAACCTGCTTTAATAGACTTTCCGCCAATGCGTGCTCGTTTAAAAAACTTCACCTCAGTACACTCATTAGCGCCAACACGCCATATTTTGCCATACTGTTCCAGCACACCAAATATTTCACGTCCTTTTTTAGTTGGGCGCGAGTAAACGACCTTTATGGATGGAGTAGCAGCAACCTTAGCTTTCGCTGCATTTAATGGATAGTATACAATATCCGCAGGACTGGCGTCTACAGGAGCAAATTTTGGTTCCTGTGCTTTCGCCGCAAAGGTAAACATTGCAAATACAGCAATTAAACTTAATCTTTTCATTAAAGAAGTCCTTTAAAATAATACGATTTAAGGCTTAATATTGACGTCCTTTAACTATTCCGTTTAAGAAAATCGCGCCAAATATAAATCCAATAATTCCACCTAATATAGACCAACCAAAGCTACCTGATATAATTGCAGCAGTTAAAATACCAAAAAATAGGCCTAAAACGTAATAAACCCAGTCTAAACTATTGTTGTTTTCTTCTTTAATCATTATACTAATTCTTAGGCCCCAAAGATATTGATTTATTTTATCCGAATACAAATATTGCCCTTTATTTCCCTAGCAAATCATTAACGGTTACCAGATTATACCCCCTTTTCTTCAAATAAATGATCAGATCGTCCAATTTATTGTAGAATTTATCAACTCTCCTGGGATCAGTGCCCGCATGAAGCAGCAACAAAAAACCGTTCAAACCCTCTTTAGTTTCCCGATCTATAATAGACTGATAAATTTCCTGACTTCCAACGTAACGGTTACCCATTTCAGGATAAGTATAATCTGCATTGGACCGTGTGCCGGGGGTATAATTAATCAAAGTTAAACCTGCATCGGCCGTCCAGTTTGCAATACTTTCATTATACCATTCAAACGGAGGCAAAAACAAGGATGCATCTTTCTTCTCAATACCAAATCTTTTCATTGCATCATAATTAGCCTTTAAATCGGCCTGAAAGTCTGTCTTTGTCACCAATAAACTATCCCGATTTGTCCAGTCGCAATACAACAGATGCTTGTTAGAATGTGCGCCTAAATAGTGCTTACCAGTTTTAAGCGATCTGATCAGCGGGTTAAATTCAGGATTATTGTAAAAATCGCCGGTAAAAAAGAAAGATCCCTTTACCCCATACTTATTTAATGTTTTATTGATCTGTTTTACACCATCGGCATATTCATGGCCGGTAAATACAAGCGCAATCTTCTTTTCATTCGTTTTTCCTCTGATTATAGCGCCATAGTCCTTTAGAAACGGAGTTGATTCCGCATTAGCCCTACTATCATAAGCGGCGAGTAAATAAACCAGGGAAGCTGTTCCATCCATTGTGGGCTCATTGGTGCTATAATCACCAAAGTCATCATGATAGACGACCAGGTCCGACTGAAATTCCGCATACTCATCCGGCTGGTACAAAGTGATGCCAATTAGATTTTTATAAATACTCCCATAAACAGGGCCATCTACAAGGCCCCCATCTATGGGATATTTGAACAAATGGGTAAATGCAGAGTGCGGATCCTCCGGGGTGTCTCCTTCTGCAGGTAAACCGTAAACCATAGCGGTCCCCCAGGGATTACAACCAAATAACCAGTCAAAATTTAACTGAGCCAATTCCTCATAGCTATTGTCACCGCTTTCCTTATGATAAAGGTAACTCTGAATAACAAACGAAGCCGTTAAGTTATTTGAACACCAGATAAATGGAACGCCTCTGTAAAAGGCATTCTGTTTTGCCTTTTGCCAAACCTTATCCAGCCCCTCTTTATAATAAGACACCCCCTTTTGGGAAATTAACTTGTCCCTTGTTTTAGCGATTTCATAGTGCCCAAAATTATGAAATGGGTACCATTGGTAGTGTCTTGCCGTATCAGCGCCCATCCATGGCGTGACAGGCTCTTGCGCAGCATACCCTGCGGCCTGCTTTAGAAATTTCTTTCCTCCGGTCATTTGATAAAGCTCTGCCGCAGCCAGCTCCATATCATCAGTCCAGTTGTCTTCCTCATAAAAATATGGGGCCCGGTTAGGTGCCGTTTGTTGTACCCCGGGTTGCTTTAGTCCAAATTCATAAGCTGATTTAGATTTGCTTTGAAGTAATTGTGCGTAAGAAGCGTCTGCGCTAAACATCCTGCTACCTAAAGCAAAAGCACTGCTAAACTTCCCGGCAATGGAAGCTGTTCCCGTTGCCCGGCTTTGATATTTTCCTAATCCCTGGGGTTTACCATTGGCAAAATAAACCGGCCGATTCTTCCCCTTTCCATAATCAACACTATCCTTGGTAGGCAATCGCAAACCCATATGATCCCTATCGTCGGCGATCTGATTAAAGAGCCAGTTTTTCTTCGGATGCATTTTCAATAGCCACTGCAATCCCCAATTCGCCTCATCCAAAACATCGGCTCTACCGTTTTTACCNTCCAGGCCATTNGCCTGATACTGATCAGTAAAAACCTGTGGAAAGTCNCGGTATGCNGCCAGCAGATGGTAAGTCGCGTTTGCGGANGTGGTGGCATACTGCAGATAATCNGAAGCATCGTGCCAGCCTCCACTTACATCAATAACTGTACTATCAGGCATAGGCCCGTACATGGTGTACCCATCCTCTGTATGGCAACTATCTTTTAAGTACGGATTAAAGCCACTTCGCTGCTGCCGCATATAACGCAAAGCAAAATCAGCGGTATGCTGATATACATTTTTGTTAATGATCACTTCGGGCGAAAGCGTGTTCCCTACCTTAATAAAATAGCGCCCTCCATTTTTAAAATCACTAAAATTCAATCTGCAGGAAGTTTTGAAAGGCCCATAAGCACCGTAAGGCTTAACGTTTCGGGAGCTATACACCACTTTTCCTGTCCCCTTTTCTATAATCTCAAACTTCTCTGGCCGTTGTTTTTCCTCCTTGCTCACCCAAACGGCCACTTTCACAGACTGGGGCTGATAACCCATAAGGTTTATTCTGATCCATGAACTTCCGGGACTTAAATCCTGAGACAAAGCATTAAGTGAAAACAAGATTAGCCCTAAAAAACAGGCGTATCGGACATATAAAGTCATCTGTTTCATCAGCATTGGATTTGCGTTTAAGTTGAAAATCTATTCGGTCTCTTATAAAATTACAAAGCTTTGCCAGTATTTTGTCAATTATTTAAAATAAGTAGAGATTTCGAAACCAGTTAATCAATCGATTGATTAGTTTTGCGTCACAAATTTTGAAATGGAAAAAATAGACAAGAGAGCGAGTATCCTTGAAGCTGCAGAAAAGCTGTTTATCGAATTGGGTTATGACGCCACCTCGACCCGCCAAATTGCCAAAGAATCTTCCGCCAACATGGCTATGATCAATTATTACTTTGGATCAAAAGAAGGCGTTTTTATGGAGATCCTGAACCAAAGAATTGCAGATTTTGGCGCTCAACTGGCGAGTATCAACAAGGATAAGCTTTCGGGAATGGAAAAGCTACTGAAAGTAATAGAAGGCTACGCAACAAGAATTATTTCCTCCCATGGTTTTCATAAAATGATGCATAGGGAACTTTCCCTACCACATCGCCCGGAGATGTTTTTTAAGATCAAAAACTCGATGGCACAAAACCTATTGCTGATAGAACAAATTATCAATGATGGAATAACAGAGGGGAGCTTCAGGCAGGTAGATGTGCGAATGCTGATTGCAACGGTTATGGGAACTATAAGTAATGTTGCCATATCTCCATCCAAAATTACCTATGGCACAACGCTGGATATCAATGTTGAAGCAGATAGAAAACTCATTACAGCCAGATTAATCGCTCATTTAAAAGACCTCATTACTACGTATTTAACACCGAAAAATGATACATAAAGCAATCAAAACAAGCTGCCTGGCTTTGCTTATCCCGGGGATTCTCTGTGCTCAGGATATCAAAAAGCTAAGTTTACAGGACGCCATCGCTCTTGGAATAGAGAATAGTAAAAATCTAAAGCTTTCACAAAACAAGGTAGACCAGGCCATTGCAAAACTAAACACCGTTAAGGACAACGCTTTACCTACTGCAAAAGCTTCGTTTCTGTATAACCATGCTGAAATTCCCACCAATACTTTATCCATCGGTGGGGGCAATCCTATTCATTTGCCTAAGCGGGCAGATGCATTTGTGGGCACAGCATCAGTGGAAGAACTAATTTATGGAGGTGGTAAATTAAGATATGCCGAGGAGTCTACCCGCTTATTGGCCGATGTAGCAAAGCTTGATGCAGATAAAGACAAAGAAGAAATCTGTTATGCCGTTATCAACACCTACTACGCGCTGTTTAAAGTAGCACAGAGTAAAAAAGTTATTGCTCAAAATCTGGAATCCATTGACAGTCAATTGAAGCAGGCTCAACGTTTTTTTGAACAGGGTATTGTAACAAAAAATGATGTCCTGCGGTTCCAACTTCAACAGGCCAATATCTCACTTACGGATATGGAAGCAGAGAACAACAGGAAGATTATCAATTACAATCTCGACATCCTCCTGGGACTAAATGAAAATACCCAGGTTGAAATTACGGACCCTACCAAAGAATTGAAAGCTATAGCGCCTTTGAGCAGCTATCTTGATATGGGGTTTATGAGCAGACAGGAGCTAAAACAGCTTGACCTTCAGAATAGAGTGGCAGATGTAAATATAAAATCCGTTAAGGCCAATACTTTACCAACGGTTGGTGTAGGAGCAAATCTGTACTACATTAATCCAAGCGGTAGTTTTATTCCCCCAACCAATCAGTATATCATGCCGGTTACGATTGGTGCAAATGTTTCCTGGAACATCGGCAACTTGTGGACTAATAAAAACAAGATCACCGATGCAAGAATACAACAGAAAGAGCTTGTGATACAAAAAGACATCTTCTCCGACCAGGTTAAAACGGAGATCAATAGAAATTATCAAAACTACCAGCTGGCTTTGCGCAAAATAGGCGTATTGGAAACCTCTATCGCGCAAGCTACAGAAAATGATAAGTTACTGGCTTCCAAATACAAGAACAATGTAGCCTCTGCAATTGACAGAATAGATGCCGAAACCTTGCTATATCAGGCTAAAATCAACTTAGAACTAGCTAAAGCTGATGCGGGATTAGCTTATTACACCTTACTAAAATCTACCGGAAAAATTTCTCAATAAAAGACCATAACAAATCAGGCAATGACAACTCCAAAGAAAAAAAATAAAGTTATCCCAATCATATTAGGGGTTCTTATCATCATAGGTGCAATATTTGGCACAAAAGAATACATCTATTACAGCAAACATGTAGATACCGATGACGCCCAGATTGATGGAGACATCAGCCCCGTAGTATCCCGTGTTGGTGGCTACGTGCAGGACATTAAATTCGAAGAAAACACCAGAGTTAAGGAAGGTGACGTGCTGGTTAAACTGGATGACAGCGATTACAAAATAAAACTGGAGCAGGCTATGGCGGGACAAAAAGGAGCGAGTGCAGGAGTTGGTGTTTCTGAATCTCAGATTGCCGCTACCGCTGCCAATACCAGCACAGCAAAGGCAAATATTGAGGCTGCAAGAGTAAAATTAAATCTGGCTCAGAAAGATTACGACCGCTTCCTGAATCTGGTAAAAGACGGTTCTGTTACTCAACAACAATTTGATCAGGCTAAAGCGCAGAAAGAATCTGCACAGGCCGCTTTTACTGCTGCAAATGATCAATATAATGCAGCGGTAAAGCAAGTTGGCACTACACAATCACAATTAGCCGTGAGCAACTCAGGCGTAACGCAACGTCAGGCAGACGTTGATTTTGCAAAACTACAATTGTCTTATACAGAAATTAAGGCTCCGGCTTCAGGGATCGTATCCAAAAAGAATGTTCAAAAAGGACAACTGGTACAAGCTGGTCAGTCTTTATTCTCCATTGTGAATGATAACAGCATGTACATTACTGCAAACTTTAAAGAAACTCAGCTGGAAGATATAAAACCCGGTTCCAAAGTTAAAATAGATGTGGATGCATACCCGGATCATGATCTGGAAGGTGAGGTTTATAATTTTGCACCTATTACAGGAGCTAAAGGCTCTCTCCTGCCTCCTGATAATGCTACAGGTAACTTTGTTAAAGTTGTACAACGTGTACCGGTAAAAATAAAAATAACCAAAGCCCCAAAAGAAATCCTTGAAAAGCTACGCCCCGGAATGAGCGTTAAGGTTTCTGTTTCTATAAATGACTAAACAATGGCCGAGCAAGGTTTAAAAAAATGGATTATTACATTTACAGTGATCACAGCTTCTTTATTGGAGCTTATTGATACGACTATTGTAAATGTGGCAATCCCTCAAATACAAGGTAATCTGGGCGCAACACTGGAAGACGTCGCCTGGTTATCTACCGGCTATGCCGTTGCAAATGTAATTGTATTACCCATGTCGGGATGGCTGGGCAGCCGTTTCGGCCGTAAAAACTACTTCCTCTTTTCTATTGTGCTCTTTACCATCGCTTCTTTCCTTTGCGGAAACGCTACGAATCTGGAAGAGCTCATTGCCTTCAGAATTTTGCAGGGACTGGCGGGAGGAGGCTTAATCTCAACTGCCCAGGCGATCTTAATAGAAACCTGGCCGCGTGAAGATGTGGGAATTGCGACAGCTTTATTTGGACTTGGAGCAGTAGTTGGGCCTACGGTTGGGCCTACAATAGGCGGTTATCTACTCGAGATCAGTTCATGGCCATTAATATTTTACGTCAATATTCCCGTCGGAATCCTCGCGGCTTATTGCACCTATACCTTTGTGAGGGAAACGCCAAAAGATGGAAAAGGGCAGCCTGTGGACTGGTGGGGCATTGTTTTATTAGCCATTGCAGTTGGGAGTTTGCAAACTTTACTGGAAAAAGGAGAAAGCGAAGATTGGTTTGCAACACCATACATTACTGCACTTGGTGTAACCTCGGTAATAGGATTACTCCTGTTTATATGGCGAGAATTAAGTACCGACCACCCTATTGTAAACTTTAAGATCATGCGACATCGCAGTTTTTCTGTAGGAATGTTCACCTCATTTATCTTAGGGTTTGGCTTATACGGTTCTGTGTTTATATTTCCCATATTCTGTCAAAATCTCCTTGGATTTTCAGCGCTTCAAACCGGCGAACTTTTATTTCCGGGAGGTCTTTGTACCATAGTGATGATGCCCTTTATAGGAATTATGCTTAAGAAAAACATTCCTGCACAATTTATGGCGACCATTGGAATGTTCCTGTTCTTTGTATTTTGCTCCATGCTGGGCAATTCGACATTACAATCAGGACCGAGCGACTTTTTCTTTCCGCTAATTATCCGTGGCGTAGGCATGGCATTGCTATTTGTTCCACTAACTACGCTAGCCATTCAGGACTTAAAAGGCCCCGAAGTTGGCCAGGGTGCAGGATTAAACAATATGATGAGGCAACTGGGTGGTTCATTCGGTATTGCAGCTTTAACCACATTAATACATGTGCGTCAGGGCTTTCACCGCAGCAACTTACTCGTTAATATCAACGAATATAATCCGGCTTTTACAGATCGGTTTAATGCATTTGTCCGCAACTTTATGGCCAAAGGTTATACCTACCTGGACGCCAAGGCTCTTGCCCTTAAAGCAATCGACGGTACAGTAACCAAGCAATCTGTGTTACTTACCTATGGCGACGCCTATTGGGTAGTCGGGCTAATCTTACTCTGTTCTATCCCATTGCTGTATTTACAGAAATTTAAAAAGAATGTCGAAATACCGACAGATGTACATTAAATAAAAACGGCTGTTAGGACACCCTAACAGCCGTTTTTACCCCAAAAAAATAACAATTAATTCATACAACCTCTAGCGTTTCCGCTAAACATGTATATTCTTTTCAGAGATTTGTTTAATCTCTATGCATCTAAGTTAAAATTTTTGGCCAAAAAATCAAAATAATTTAATTCCCTTCAAAGGCCGTTTTCCGGATCATTTTTGCTAGATTAAGCGCGAATTTTTTCCTTTAAACTATGATGCAAAAACTACGCGCAAAAGGTCAGAGAGAGTCTATTTTTAATAATGAAGTCGTATCCCGGTTCGAACTTTATAACAGTCTCTTCCTTACCCTTCCGTTTTACAAGATTAAAGATACCGGGACATTACTACCCCTTTTTATTAAATACTGTGAAGATGGAGTAAACAATCACGATACTCCCGCAGAGATTATTAATGTTTTCTTTAAGAAGTATACCCAAAAGCATACGAAGAAGGACGTCATAGATCTTTTATTCCGATTTATCCAATACATAGAGCGTCAGGTGGTACTTTTTGATGCTGTAGAGGATGCATCATTCAATAAATTAAATGCCGCAGATGAGCACAATGCCTTGTTATCTTATCTGAAGAAAGGCATTGACAATAAATCGCTTAATGATAAAATTGAAAAACTGATCGAGGAGTTTTCTTTGCGTTTGGTATTAACTGCGCATCCAACACAATTTTATCCTGGCAGTGTGCTTTCAATTATTACAGATTTGACCACCGCCATTAAAACAAACGACATATCCAGCATTAATCTCCTGCTGCAACAATTAGGTAAAACGCCTTTCTTTAACAAGAAATCGCCTACACCTGTAGATGAAGCCCTGAGCCTTGCCTGGTATCTGGAAAACGTATTTTACTTTGCAGCAGCCAACATCCAGTCGGAAGTTGATAAAAGTTTAAACGATTATAACCTGCAGTCGAAAAAAATCATAGAACTGGGCTTTTGGCCTGGTGGTGATAGGGACGGCAATCCAAATGTGCATGCAGATTCAACTGTACAAGTATCCAAAATGCTACGTCAAATCCTCTTCAGATGCTATTATCGCGACTTTAGAAGCTTGAAACGACGCATCACCTTTAGAGGGGTTGAGGATACTATTGCTATTGTACAGGACGTATTGTACAAAAATGCTTTTGATCCCAATATAAAGATGGAGAATATCTCCAACTTCTTAATTGAAAACCTCAATAAGATTGCGACAACACTGAATGATGACCACGATGGTTTATTCGCTGACCTGGTTACTGATCTAATCCGGAAGGTAGAGCTTTATGGTTGTCACTTTGCTTCCCTGGATATCAGACAAGACAGTAGAGTATTAAGAGATGTGCATGCTTTTTGTCGTCAGAGCAAACCTATTGTATCCTTGTTCCCGGAAGATTATGACTCCCTCCCTGAAGCAGAGAAAATCAAAAACCTTTCGTTTAAAAGTGCCAAATTAAGTGACACATCAAACTCAAATGCTTTGATTGATGACACTTTGCAAACGATCTCAGAACTAAAACAGATCCAGGAAAGCAATGGAGAACTAGCCTGTCATCGTTTCATCATCAGCAATTGCCAACAGGCAAGTGATATCCTGCAACTGATTGAACTTTTCCTTTGGAATGGATGGGAAGAAGAGAACCTGACTATAGATTTTGTTCCTTTATTTGAAACGGTACATGACCTTGCTGATGCTGCAGAAATTATGCAGACATTATACGCTCATCCTTTTTACAAAAAACACTTAAAAAGACGCGGGAACAAGCAGCACATTATGCTAGGCTTCTCGGATAGCACTAAAGATGGCGGTTATTTAATGGCCAACTGGTCTATTTTTAACGCTAAAGTTGCGCTGACCGGAACTGCCGATCAGCATAATATACAACTGGCATTCTTTGATGGCCGTGGTGGTCCTCCTTCACGTGGAGGTGGTAAAACACACCGTTTCTATGCTTCTATGGGTAAAGAAATTGCCAACAAGAACATCCAGCTGACTGTACAGGGGCAAACCATTAGTTCACAATATGGGTCAATCGACAGTGCAGAATTTAATATTGAGCAACTGATCAATGCCGGTATATCTGCCGGAGTCAAAGAAACGCACAACATTCTGCTTGATCCCTTACATAAAAGCCTGCTTGACGTAATGGCAAAAGACAGTTATGAGTCCTTCCTTGCTTTACGCCAGCACCCTTTATTTTTAAGTTACCTGGAGAAATTCTCTCCACTAACTTTGCTGTCTAAAATTACCATTAGCAGCCGTCCTGTTAAGCGTAACTCAGGGGGATCATTAAAACTGGAAGACCTGCGTGCAATTAGTTTTGTAACAGCATGGAGCCAATTGAAACAAAACATTCCCGGGTTTTACGGAATGGGAACAGCCTTAAAGAATCAGGAAACAGAAGGCAACTGGGATAAAGTGGTGAAGACTTACCAGGAATCAGGGTACTTCAAAACGATCATCGACAATTGTATGATGTCGATGAGCAAGTCAGATTTCTCTATTACTGCGCATTTCGCAAATGATAAAGAATACGGCGCTTTCTGGAAAATGCTAAATGACGAATTTGAGCTCTCTAAGCGCATGCTTTTAAAGCTGTCGGGCCATGAGACCTTAATGGAGAATTATCCGGTTGAGAAGAGCTCTATTGCGGTGAGAGAGAAAATTGTACTCCCACTGGTACTCATCCAGCACTATGCATTAGAGTTATTACAATCTAAGATCACTGATGAAGAGCAGCAATCATACGAAAAGCTGGCTATAAGAACGGTATACGGCATTGTAAATGCAGGTCGGAACCTGGCTTAAAAACCATAAAGCATAAAAAAGGCGACCAATTGGTCGCCTTTTTTATTGCTGATTAAAATTAGCGGTCAATCGATCCCATCACTTTCTGACCAAATGCATTCAATGCATCTTTCTCAGTTACCCCCGCTTTTACGCTCTCATGCACTTCAAGCGCTCCGCAGATGTTAGTGATCATCTCTCCTGCTACGTCAATTTCTTCCTCGCTTACTCCTCTGAATTCACAAAAAGCTTCTAAAACAGTTAAAGTTGCTTCAAGGTTTTCGGGAGTGCTATTCTGGAATAGCTGTCTTATAACTGGAATTTTCATCTGTATTATTTTATTTTATCAAATAATCCATTTAATACTTCTGCCTTATTGGTCTGAACCTGCTCAACCAGCACACCGCCTTCAAAGACTGCGAAAGTTGGCAGATTATCTACATTAGCCAATTTGCGTGATTCTGGAAATTTCTCAGCATCTACAATCAGAAAGGCAACATCCTCATTATCAGCAGCCAGTTTTTTAAACTTTGGCTTCATGATCCTGCAGTTTCCACACCATGATGCCGCATACTGAACCATTACCTTGTTGTTTTCAGCAACATACTGTTGAAGATTATCTTCTGTTAATTCTAAAAACATATTTTTTTTATTTTATTAATTAGCGCTTAAATACTCAGCTACGCCAGTTCTGTTTGCACTCATTGCTTCTTTTCCTTCTTCCCAGTTCGCAGGGCAAACTTCGCCATGTTTTTGAACGTGAGCATAAGCATCAATTAAGCGCAAATATTCTTTTACATTTCTACCTACTGGCATATCGTTAACACCTTCATGGAATACTTTACCCGTTTCATCAATTAAGTAAGTAGCTCTGAAAGTAACGTTTGAACCAGAGAAAGATTCATTTCCATCTTCATCATATTCAACCTCTTGATCTACGATACCTAAGATGTTAGCTAAGTGTCTGTGTGTATCAGCTAAAATCGGGTAAGTTACACCTTCAATACCACCGTTGTCTTTTGGTGTATTTAACCATGCAAAGTGAACTTCGTTTGTATCACATGAAGCACCGATTACAATTGTATTTCTTCTTTCGAAATCAGGAAGAGCAGCCTGGAAAGCGTGTAATTCTGTAGGGCACACAAAAGTAAAATCTTTTGGATACCAGAATAATAAAACTTTTTTCTGTTTGTTTACGGCTTCTTCAAATACGTTGATCTTCAAATCATCGCCCATTTCTGACATGGCATCGATGCTCACACTTGGGAATTTTTTTCCTACTACTGACATAATTATTTTTGTGTTTATTGTTCTTATTTTGACGATGCAAAGGTAAGGCTATATCTACTCAAAAACAACCATATTCAAGATATAACAGATACTTAATCTTGATGAGCATATAGACGATATCTATAACACAAAAATAAAAATTAGTTTTTCTCTATTGATTTTTAAGCGTTTGTTCAAATAACCTGTAGATGCGGTTGTATTCGTCTGTCCAGCTTTCCGGCTCAGTAAATACATGCCCCTCTTGCTGGTAAGCAATAAGCTCCCAATTGCTTTTCCCCAACGTTCTTAGCCGTCTTGAAAGCCGCTCGATGTCTAGAAACCCAACATTATCATCTAACACGCCGTGACACATCAACAGATTCCCTCTTAATCCCTCTGCAAAATAAATTGGAGAACTTCGTTTATAAGCCAGCTCATCGTTATAAGGTTCATTGAGAATATTAAAAGTATAATCCTGATCATAATGCGCCCAATCTGCAACCGCTCTCAATGCCGCACCACTGCGAAAAACGGCAGGCTCTTTAAACAAGGCCATCAACGTAATAAAACCACCGTAAGAGCCTCCATAAATACCGATCCGCCTGGGATTAACATGGTATTTATCAACCAGCATCTTCACACCGTCTACCTGGTCGGTCAGATCTTTCCCTCCCATATGCCTGTAAATTCCTGTTCTATGATTTCTACCATAACCAGCACTTGCTGTATAGTCAATATCTATTACGGTATACCCATTGTCAGTCAGCAAATTATTAAACATATATTCCCTGGAGTATCTGCTCCACCAATAATGAGCATCCTGTAAGTATCCGGCTCCATGCACAAAAACCACTGCAGGGCGTTTAGGATGAGGGCGCTTTGCAGGATAAACCCTTGCATAAATATCATCACCATAGCGATTTTTAAAGGAAAGCAGATCAGGGACCATCCACTTGTATGAATTAAACTCAGCTGTTGTCGACGAAGTAATTTTAACCGCTTTGGCGCCGGGTTGGTTTCTCTGCAAATACAACTCCCAGGGTTTGTTCATATACGAATAATTGATAGCCAGCCAGCGTTCATCGGGAGAAAGCAAGACTTCATTCGCGCCCTTCATACTGGTAATTCGGGTGATAGCCCCTCCACTAATCCCNATTCTGTAAAAATGAATCACTCCGGGATGTTCCTTATTGGCTGTAAAATAAAAGCGTTTTTTATCCTTCGAAAGTTGCAGACTTTGCACTTCCCATTTACCTGAAGTTAGTTGTTTACGCAAGCCTGTTTTAACGTTTACCACATAAATATGAGCATAACCACTGGCCTCGCTCCTATAATAAATCCGATCCTGATCCAACCATCCGATAACTCCCAGGCCCGGACCACCAACCCAGGCATCATCATGCTGACGATCAACAACCGACACCTCTCCAGTCATTCCGTCCAGCTTCATCAACCATAAATCCTTATTGTCCTTAGCCTTTACAACATACATAGCCATAGTCCTTTTCTCATTCCAATATGGCTTGGTCAGCTCAACCTTACGATCCAGATTTTCCATTTTACGCCTTTTCAGCGCTAGCGGATATTCCTTAAGATAATCAGGCAAATCTTTTAGCCCCGGGATCTTAGCCAGAATACGGGCGCGGGAAACAGTATCCCTTTCGGGATCGCTGTAATTCTCTGGAGCGGCTTTTTCCACTACCTGCATTTCAGATTTTTTTATTTTGTGAGAAAGCACGCTGACCTGGTAAAGCACCCGTCTACCCTTCCTCTCGGGATTCCAATCAAAAAACAATATTTTACTATCTGCAGACCAATGGAATCCGGAAGGCGAAACACCTATCCATCTTTGGTCTCTCATGATCTTTTCTACGGTTAGAGGGGCTAGCTG
>Ga0065714_10064602_pt1 | contig 29744 bp, 18 predicted proteins | sample MisRhiReplicate2_FD_59101 | JGI IMG/M metagenome (GOLD analysis project Ga0065714, IMG submission 59101) | Miscanthus rhizosphere microbial communities from Kellogg Biological Station, MSU, sample Rhizosphere Soil Replicate 2: eDNA_1 v2... | ecosystem: Host-associated > Plants > Roots >... | reverse complement strand
CGAGATAAAATCTCGCAACCCCTTGAATTATATGGTCGGGACGGAGTGATTCGAACACTCGACCCCTAGCACCCCATGCAAGCGGCCCCCTCTACAGGCCGCTAACCACAAGGCTTCGCGCTTGACGCTCGCTGCAACGATGCCCAACTGTGCGGAACAGGGAATTACAAAGTCACTCGGAAAGTCACTAGGCCTTTTTCAGGCCCTCGCCGACCAAGCCAGCTTTCGACGCTCGGCTGCTGCGTTGCGAACATTGCACGACTGGACGTGGGTTCAAATCCCCCAGCGCCACAAAATAAGCGTTACAAATCAGGCAATTAGTGATTATCGCAAGTGTCTTTTTTGTGCCCGGATGGGCCGTTTTTGCTCAGTAATGCCAGCTTAATGACAGCCTTCATCCAAAGGGAGCAGTGATAGATGGGGTTAGAAGTAGCGCGAATTCGTGAGCGGTCAAAAAGCCGAAAACTCATAGAGAGCTTGTATGAGTCGGCACAGCAAGTTTACGTCATCCATTATTCCTGCGAGTCGTTTTACGAGAATTCCACAGGTGGGTTGCTAAGCATCGCCTTCGAGCGAAATATGGATAGGGATTCGAACCCCTTCTGCTGACAGCAGAGACCGCCCTAGGCCACTAAATACACGCTTTTTTGCCTTCGCACATGGCATGTTACGGTCTATAGCGGTCTCGAATTTGCCCTAATTCTGCCCTAAATTTTTCCACCAAAGCAGAGCTTGCTTGGCTGAGGCGCTGGGAGTTCTGGTTGTAGCCGGCCCCCCTAACAATGGATAGGGTTCACCCACAGCGGGTTCATCTGCTGCCTGCATCCGATTCCCGATGATCGGGCGGGAGCCCCAAATATGACTTGGTAAGGAATCCACAGGCGATCCCCCAAGGATCTAATGACTTTGTAAAGCGAGTCGCGGGCGTCATCAGACCTCTTATCAACAGAGGTTAAAACGTTAGTATCGAACACGAAAAAACACTCCTGCCACAATCTATCTCGCCGCGGCTCATTCGCAGCAGGTTATGGTCGCAACACCCCACTTCGCAAGCTTCCACTTGCCGTGATCATCCGCCAAAGCGTTAGGCACCTCATCGTCGTAGAGAGCAACTCGAATCATGAAAGCACCTATTTTAGACGTGACCAACCTCTGAGCGATTAAGTTCGACCAGCACGCCCGTTGGATTGGCGCTCCCACAAACCATTCTATCTTGGGCTTGTAATGCGAAGGAAAATCCCACACTTTGTATGGGTGGCCCCTTGCCATGACTCTTAGTGGAGCCAAGCTCCAGGAGAAAAGCATGACGCAGGAAAAAGCTCAACACGGCGAAGGTACCGAGAACAAGCCTTCGTTCACCAACATCATTGTCAATGCTCGCCCTCGGCATGTCGAAGGTACTGAAATAACCTACGCCACGGTTGTCCAGCTGGCCTTCGGCGAAAACAATTCGGAAATCATCTACACGGTCTCCTACACTGCGCCGAAGCTGCCGGACGGGACTCTGGTTGAGGGGCAATCGGTCACCATCGAGAACGGGATGAAGTTTGATGTCAAACGCACAAACCGCTCGTAATCCGTCCATTGCACAATTGATCGCGGAAGGTTTTGAAATCGATATCCTGCACCAGCATCTACTGGTGCATTCGATCCCCTACGTTGATCAACAGCTCAATTTGAAGCTCGGCACCTTGGTTTGCCCCTACGTCGAACTAGGCGATCAAGATACCCGTCCGGCTGATCACACCATGTGGCTGCAAGGCGACCTCCCTCACATGGCCGATGGCAGGCCGATGAGTCAGGTGGTCAACCATTCGAATACGCAAACCTTGTTCGACCAGTTTCAGGCCCAGCATTACCTGTCCAACCAAAATGGTGAGGCTGATTTCCCCAGAAACTTCTACGACAAGGTGGTTCACTACCACACCCTGTTTGTAAGCCAGGCGCGCGTCCATTATCCAAATGCAGACGGCCGAACCGGGATCGTTCACCCGCAGCGGGATCGAAATTCGGTTTTCAAATACCCTGATACAGCCTCGGCCCGAGCGGGCATTACAGCGGTAACCCAGCGACTTGAGGTTGAGCGCGTTGCGATCGTTGGGGCTGGCGGTACTGGTAGCTACATTCTGGATCTGCTTGCTAAAACACCGATCAAGGAAATCCACCTGTTCGACGGGGATGACTTCGAACCTCACAACGCCTTCCGCGCCCCAGGAGCGGCTTCGCTCGAAAGTTTGCAGGCCGGGCCCAAAAAGGTTGACTATTTTTGTAAAGCCTACGACCCCATGCGTGGAGGGGTCATTCCTCACCCCTATTATCTTGAACGGAGCAATATTGAAGAATTGGCAGGCTTCAACTTCGTCTTTGTCGCGGTGGACAACGGCCCGTCACGCAAGCTCATTGCAAATTACCTGGTAGCAGAAGGCATTCCGTTCATCGATGTGGGTATGGGAGTTGAGCAAGAATCCGAAGACGGCGGGGCCGTATCTCTCTCCGGTACCTGCCGCGTAACCCTAGCCTCTTCCGACAAGCATGACCACCTGCAACAACACATAGATTTCCGCGAGGACCAAGAAGAGGTGCTCTATCGGAGCAACATCCAGGTCGCAGACCTGAATGCTCTCAACGCCACCCTGGCGGTCTTGCGCTGGAAGCAATACATGGGGTTCTACAGTGACCAGCAGCAAGCCCATAACTTGAGCTTCGCCTTATCACTTCAGTCTTTGGGACGCGCCGAATGCCCACCGTTCACCCAATGAAACTCCAGAAGATCCAACCCGTTTTCGTCGAATTCATGCCCGAAAAAATCGAGCCGGGCAAGCTGTACATCAGCGAGAAGTACGAGACAGCGATCCACAAGTGCTGCTGTGGCTGCGGTGAAGAAGTAGTAACCCCCTTATCACCCGCTGAGTGGCGCCTGAGCAAGGGCCCGAGTGGGGTGTCGCTGTCCCCGTCGATTGGCAATTGGGATTACCCCTGTCGCTCCCACTATTTCATCACAGAGAGCAGGATTGTGTGGGCCGGATCAATGAGCGACCGACAGATCCAATGGGTAAAAGCGCGGGACCAGCGGGACATGGAGGGGCATATCGCTCAGCGCAATCAAGCGCGCCAGGAAGCCCAAAACACCGCGCAGCATCCACCCGCTCCGTCCGGATTCGGTGTCTGCGTTCAGGCAGCGATTGACTGGCTCAAATCTCTGTTCAAACGGTAGGTATAGCTGGGTCAGCTGGAACGGAACTGGTGAAAAAGTTATTTACGCCGGTACAACGAAGCGAAAGACGTGAAGTCGGCCGAGGAGATCGAGCGCCTGCGCCTCGAAACGGAAGCACCGCAAAATCGTCATTACACTAATTATTGTCTATTTATATTTAGCTCCACTGGATCGACATGAAAAACCTACACTTTAATCGAGTGGAAAAGAAAGGGCGTCACATCTACATAGACGACTTTGATGGCATTCGAAAATTCGAAATGTTCGAGCATGATGGATTCATAAAGTGCAAATTAGTGCACAACACAAACTACTCTATTGTACTTCCAGAGCAGATTTACGTTGCGGTAGGCAGAGAGATAGAATGGATCCAGCCGCTCTATTTTTCGGGAAACATCATTGGGAAATTCGACGACTTTAGCGCATGTGACTTAAGCGTCGATATTTCCTTCGGGCAGTGCCTAAGAATTAGATTTAGAAATGATGATCTGGCGTCCAGATTGAGCGATGGCAGCTTGATTTATAAGTGTAAAATCAAGGGCCCAAAGCTAATATACCCGTATACCACCGGAGAGGCAAAGTTCATCGCAGGAAAGCCATTTTTGAAGCTGTACCATCACACATCAAGAAAATCCAAGGAGGGCATTTTGGCGGGAGGTGAGTACTGGTCATCAAATTGGAATATTCAGGGCACAAAAAAATCCACGAATATCAGTTACCTTTACCTTACGCCCTTGCCAAAAATTACCACGCCAGATGATCTAACCCAAATAGCAATGTCCTCTCAAGGAAGGTTGGCTTTAAGGATAGATAGCAATCAGGGCAACAACCCAAATTTAGTTCTCAACGTATATCGTGAGTCTACCGATAACAGAACGCACACTCTGCCGTGTTGGGTTGAGTCATCGTTGCTTTCTACGCAGCCCTGTTATAGACACACCCCGCCGATTGGATTCGGATATCACGCTATTGTTTCCCCATTCATTCATCGTATAGGCGTTGAGTATGGGACGCGAGTTCAGATTGAAGGTAATCGCTTGAAGCCATACTCGCCAAAAGCACTTCAGTATGCAGTTGTTGGCGATGCGACAAAAGTTACGGGTTTGGCGGCTCCTTATGATGAAGAGGAGACGCAAGAGATACTTAAGATCGAAATCATCAATGAACCATTGGAGATCACTTCGTTCTGGATGGAAAATGCGAATACCGACCAATTTAGTGGGAAATCGCTCGAATCTGTAAAGTTCGATTCGTGATGCCCGCCAGCGAACTGACTGGGTCCAGAAGGTGTGAAAACGTTTTAGAGTAAGTTTGACAGTCAGAATCGGAACGAAAGTCGCGTTCCTACGCAAATTTCAGGTTTGCTGACGAACCAAACGCTGGCAGATTTTACGTCGCAACGCAGACTTCGAAACAGTGCATGCGTTTTCACACAGCCTGGGTCGATTGCAGCCCTTAGCGACAGGCAACTATCGGCCAGGGACCTTCACTTTTCACCCTGGTACGAGAATGCGACCGCTGACCCAATTGTTTTTCCTTCACGCCCCGCGTTACCCTCGCCACAAGTCGAACACTGTAAACAAATGGACTTGCCATCGTGGTGCATTCCCGTCGGCCAAACAAACTGATAGGTAGCTGAGGGGAAAAGTGGACTTTAAAGAAGCATTCATCTTAGTAATGGATCTGGCCCACGCCATGCCTGCGATATTCGACAAGGTCGAAATAGAACTCGCCTTTGGTGACGCTAATCCCACCATCGGCGACTGGTCGGACCCAACCAACCTAGGAATGCTCGTAACCGGCGATGGAGTTGGTTGCAAGAGCGGTGTGTACTTTTTTAGCTCTCCTGAGGGGGAAATCCTGTACATCGGAAAGGCAACTAAGAACAACCTGCACCATAGGGTTTGGGACCATGTTAAGACGCCAAGTATCCGAGAAGACGGAAGGCGAACCTTTCCCAATCACCGGTTCACTGGGTTTGAACAAGCCAAAAATCAAATGCCCCACGTTCAAAGCGGTGAAGCACGGATAGCAGTCATTACGGTCTCTGACCCAGTAGTGGTATCCCTCATTGAGGTCTATCTACATACGGCCCACAAAAAACGGCACGGTACATTGCCAGCTTTCAACAGACAAATTGGATAGACACCTAACTGGCGTTCCTGGACGCTCGTTGGGACGGGCTAACTATATTGTATCATCAGCGGACAATCGTATCTGACCGCTTTCAACCTTGAGCCCATCTATCGCGGCAGACAGCAATCGGCCGTTTTCTGTCTATCGCCTCCATCGGCGGCAATGTGCAGTTCTCCGAAGATCATAGTTTCGAGCATAACGGACAAATCCGATGCAATTGGTGGGCAGATACAATGCAATCGACTGGACAGGTCACCGCCTATCTGGTTCCCCGAGCCACTTAACGATGGGTGTGGGTGATCTCAGCACACTTCGCCCACTACAACTCAGGTTGGCCAGTCATCCCTGATTTGATCAGCTCGATGGTGCGCAACACCTGCGTGACCAATGCACCCGGATCAGACAAACAATCCATTTTGCTTGAAACGTTATCCTGGTAAAGGCAGGAGTACCAGTTGAACGCGTTCCAATCCCGGCGCATAAGGTGCAAAGGTAATTGAGGAATCGGCGCCATCCGCATTTCATCGCTCGCCAGCTTCCCGTTGTTAACCAGCACCACGCCATAATGCAGCGCATCAGTAGCAACCTCGATTCGTAGCAGCATTCCCTCAACGCCAATGTCGAAAAACTGCCCCACGTTCTTCAACCTCAATGACTTGGGCATGAACCACTTGCTGCAATTCGTCTCGCTACTGTCATGCCCGGTAAAGTCAATCGGCGATGGCGCGGGAGCGTAACTCTCTGACAATGCTCGTTGCACAGCCTGAAAGAAGCCGAACAATACTACCCCCTTCGCATGGGGGAGTGCTTGGGCAATGGCTTCGGCCGCCTGCAGATTATCTCCGGCAGTGAGAAGATTGATAAGTGCATTTCGTGTGGTATGCGTCATAGCCCGCCCTGTGATTTTCTGGACCAAGTTCTTGTACTGGATCAATGCGTGCTGAAGTGCCGGTGTCTCGCTTGAGGAGGTGACGCACCGTTCAAGCCAGTCGAGGATGTGCTCCTGGTACGACAATCGACGGTAGCTCACGTCGCAATGACTACTTGCGTGCGCATCCGTGCCTTTCTTTGTCAGGTACCATAACTGCCACTTCTTGCCTGAGGCCTTGCCGATATCGTCATAGCGCTTCAGTTGCTTGTTCCCATCCAGGGCATCGATCTTGTTTTCAAGCAGGATGAGGTGATCCCTCAGGTGAATCACGACATCAACACGACCATACCCCGCGAACGTCTGCTCCTTTTGGACCCTAGCCTCGGTGAGTGTGCATTCGTGCTCAAAACCCATCGTCGACAAGAAGAGCTCGAGGAAGTGCACACCTTGACCGTGACGACCTTCGGGGCTCAATAGCTCTGCGATCATCGCCGAGTGAGTGTTAACCTCGGCCCGCTCGATTCTGGTGATGGTGAAGAGGTTGAACAGCTCACCGCTTGCTGCGAGTTTGGCTTTCGCCTCCCGCACGAGGCCGCCGGCCTGGTCTAACAGCAACTGCGCTTTCTCCATAGTCACTACACTCCGTTATGCTGGGGGATGGCGCGGCTGGGGGGGTTCAAACGCACCATTCTAGGGGTTTTCGAATGGCGGTACTGGGTGCGTAATTGCATGGACTTGACCACCTATTTGCATTGCCACTGACCTCAATTGCATCCGTGCTGACCACTGCTTGCATTCGGATTGACCAGCAGCCTCCGTAGTGACGACTGACAGAGAACGGCTGTGGATTCAACCGGTCGACGCAACAGATTGGCTAAATCGTTCCGCTAAGCGCATACCGTCTTTAAACGGTTGGCGTGCTCGCCTAGCTTTTGGACGAGGTCGATAATGCCTAGCTCCCTGTTCAGCACAACCTTGCGCCAAGAAGTGCTTTGGTGCTTGACGAAGCGGTTATCAAATACTTTAAGGTAATCGCGCAGTTGCTCCCCTTCAGCCTCGGATTTCGCGAAACCTACATCGAGAATCAACGCGACATCGTATTTCGTTTTAGTGTTGTCCGAGTACCTAACATTGAAGTAAACCGGCCACCACAGCTCCCCTTTAAACTGTTCCCAGCCTGGCGGGCAGATGTCCAACCAAGCGCGGGCATGTTCGATACTCTCCCGGCTGAAACCCGGTACTTTGGCTACAAGCGTCTCTTTTATCGACGCCATGCCTTGAGTATCACGAAGCAGCGAAAAGGCTGCTTTATTCTGCAGCATGAACATCATGTGCGTAGAGCTGCCGTCTTGTAGCCAGCACTTCTCCAGACGGCCGGTGGAAGCTTCAAGCATGTGTCTGACTGCAAGGCCATGTGACTGATGCAGTTCGGCGGCAAGCGTTATTGCTCGCTGGCTGGAAGGGCTTTCCCAATCGGTCTGCCGATTGCAATAGCTCACTACCAGCCTGGCAGCCGCGTTGCCGCGCTCTACGTGTAACAACGCGCGATCCGCGGATGCCTTCAGCCAGTCATACCCCATGTGCAGCCAGTACCCATTGGAGGGGCGCTCAGACCAGTCGCCACCTACAAAATCCCGATCCAGAGCAATGTAAACACTGCTGTAGTCTTTCAGATGAGTATTACTGGCTACAGCCTCTTGCCAGCTGGCACGGTAACCGTCTAGCTGGTCTTGGCTGTGAGCGGTCCCGGCCTTGTTCTCAATCAGCAACACGAACTTGTTAACTGGATCGATCACGAACAAGTCAACGCGCTCAGAGGCCTTCAGCCCTAGCTCACGAGCAGTAAATACGCTACCAAAGCTGGCAGTTCGAATTCTGGAAGGCGGCCATTCGGCAAAAAAACGTGATGTGGTACCTCTACCATCCAAGCCGCATTCAACTGCTGCCTGTGTTGCACTGATCAAAAGGTCCCGCACGATTTGATCACCTTGCCCATGACCCTCGCGAGGGTCGAATAACCAAGCCAGGAAATCCGAGTGCTGGTTTTCACTAAGGTTGATCACATCGAGGATGTCATCGCCGATTTTCAGGATTTCACAGAGCTCGGACAACTTGGGATCACACAGAAACTCTTCTACGGCTTCGGTTGTTGCATCCATGCGGTAATGCTCGCGACAAAGAGGATGGAATTGCGGCGTGTGGGGGGACGGCGCCATAGATACTTGCAGGGAAACGGTGTATCGGCCGGCGAACAGCAGGTCTGTGTCGACAAAGATGCACGGCGATTCACGGCGCGCCGTGCTAATGCACAATGATGGCGAAATAATGCCAGCAGCCATCGATAAGGACAAGCCACCGGTAAAAAAGGTTCAGCGTCATAGTAGTGACACGGACATTACCCCCGACGGTCTGCTATAGGCGCAGGCTGAGTAAAAACGTTTTAGAGCAAGTTTGACGGTCAAAATCGGAATCGTACATGCGTTTTCACACACCCCAGGTCGATCGCAGCCCTTCACAACCGGCAGCAATCGGCCGATTCTGTTGAAAAAGTCGGTTCTTCCAGGCTGCCCGCATACTGACCACTGAAAACGCCTTTTTTGTGCAACGCTACGCGAAATCTGAGTCCGGAATCCTCTGCTCAATGTAAAGATTTCAATCTCAAGCGCGTACTTTTCTACCGTGGAAACCATGGCGACTTTTTCAACAGAATCGGCCAACAGCGGACATTCCAGGCATACAATTCGAGTGCCCTATGCGGGTTGCCACAGCCCCCTCGTTGCTAAAAGCAAAAACTCGCAACTACCAATGAAAAGTCATAACCAAGCGCGATACGATTCGAAGAGAAAAAGGATGTGAGATGGTCGCCCCCAAATTACAGGCTGCTCCCCATACTTAAGTTTTTCAAATACAGTTTACGAGTCGCTTTCTGTCAAATTTAGGATCATGCCTAATGGTGGCATACCCTACTTAATCAAATCATTGGCACCGCCATGTACCGCCGGCATGAAACCATGACCTCTCCAAAAAAATCAGAATCAATGTCGTCTATTGTCTTTACCTCCCTGTACAGTTTACTATCCAGCCATGTCCTTATGGCGTCGGGTGACATTGAGTCCACCTCATTATAGTGTTCATAAAAATCCACAATGCCGGGACTGTATATTATTGCAAACGGCTCGACTGGGATAATTTTGTATGCATAGCCATAACTTGCAGCCTGAGAATAATCGGTTGAACAAATTAATGTCGAGCTTCTGGCTTGAATCCCAAAATGCTCAAAAAACCATGAGTCAGCATTATCGTGGATATTCTGTTCAGTGTCGCGCGGAGATCTAGGGTTGTCGTGATAAATATTGGTTTGCTCAACCGAGGTCAACGGCATGTGGAAACCTCTATATAAATTCATGATCACAGCGCTCAAATCTAATTGCAAAAAATTAACTCGCAGAATAATTTCTTCGAATCAAGAAGTCAAAATGAATATTTTCTTTGAAAAGACGGGGCTATCTCTCTTAGAAGGGAGATACAGAATTGAGCACGAAATCAAGCACGGTAAAAGTTCTACCAGTTTTTTTGGTATTGATGAAAAAACCGGCGCAGACGTTTTTGTTAAACTTTCAATATTCCCACGCTCGGACTTAGAGAAAGCTAGATTCAAGAATGAGGTCAAGTTTCTCAAGGATCAAGCTTTTTTTAATGCGCTTCACAAGAAAACTCCAGAGTACATTAGTGATGGCGAGTTATTTGACGGCAAGATTCTGTACTTAATTACCGACAAAATACATGGAACCCTTCTTTCTGACTGGATTGACAATAACTGGCAGTCTGCAACCTTGAGGGATAGGCTGATAATCGCGTATCGAGTGTTCGGCGCCGCCGAGCATTTTGGGATGTTCGCCACTCACAGAGACCTTCACGTAGGTAATATTATACTTTTGGATGAGGAAATCGACTTATATTCAGATCATCCAAACTTCAAAACAATTGTATTGGACTGGGGTCAATCTTATTGCAGGCCTTACTATGAATATAGTGAGAGCGACAGCGACGACATGGTCTTGATACACAATGGGATCGGCAAAGAAATAACAAACTCGTTCTACAATCTGCCGCCCGAGACCTTTACAGACTGGGAAAATTCAGGATCTCAATATAACAAGTACGACTCTTGGGCTATGGGATTGTTGCTTTACAAGCTAATCACTGGAAACAATCTTTTTTCCTTTAAAAATATCGGTGAATACGCATCATCACTGAATAGAATCGACCTTGCGATAGGTTTAGCAAGGGTGGAGATATCGAAGGTCGCAAGTGACAAGACCCCCATTCTCTCATGTCTATTGTCTAGACTTATGTGCAAAAACCCGAGTGATCGCATGTTTATTCAAAACGCAAGATTAGCGTTATGGTTCATATTGGTAGAGGAATTTGCGCCGACAGATCCTCAGGTGATTAGTGAATTCTTAGATTCGCCAACCCACTATGAAGGAGTGAAATGGAACCATTTCAGATCGGAACCCTTTGACTACTCATGATGGCTACCAACCTAAAGTTGGTCTATGGTCATTTACAACCGCTAGGGAACAGCCAAAAGCGTGTATTAGCGGATGTCCGTATATGGACTCCTCCTCGTTGTAGCCTCCTTTGCTTTGGGTCCAGGCTGTGTAAAAACACGCCCGACACGTTAAGCGCTGGAACTTGCGCAACTCACCTGATGAGTTGGCAAAAAAAGTACCCGAATGATCCACGCAGACCGTTCGGACTCGTATATGGCCTCCTAGGCCGACTCAGGGGCTCTGGTCAGCCGCAGGCTGACGATTAGGCGGTTTGCTTCGCTCTTTCGGTGCGCTGTGCATCGGGCGTTGGGCGTTGGGGTGAAACAGGTGCAAACCTATTTCAGGACTGGACAGCAAGCCCTTTGGTGCTCGCCTGAAAATAGATCCCTCACCTCTTCCTACAACGCTAGCTTCTGCCATTGCAGAGCTGCATCTACAAAAGGCTCTTTACTCAGCTATAGAGCAAACCATGGTTTCCCTATGCTCAGAAACAGGTTGAGAAGTTCGATACCGCGAAACCGACGCTGGCTCAGCGTAAGGTATAATTTCGCCAAATTCATACCTAAGACACCTCATGAAACTTCTCAACACCTACGACGCCCGTGACGAAGCCGAAGAAGCCGCCGAGAAGCTGACCGGGGACAAGCGCCTGGCCAGCGAGCGAGACTCTACCGTGGTCATCTATAACCTGTTCGGCATTCCCAGCTGGAGCAATTTCCATCGATTGGACATGTACAACCTAGGTGAGCTGAAGCCCCTACTAGATCGCCGTGCTGATTGGCAGACTGTCGATCAAACTCGCCACACCGAGATCATCACCACACTTAAGACTGTGGCAAAGAACTACGGGATTGAAGTCCCAAGGCACTGGTTGTGATGTTGGATTGTCAGTTTCGATGGCCGCAATGTCGGTAAACGTGAACCTTGCTGGCTCCCCCGTTAGCTGAAGATTTAAATCCACATAAACTTTTGGTCCGATATCGGAATCATTCCAATCGAAGCAGATGTGCTGTCGCAAGGTCGAGATACCTTGCTTCAAGCACGTCCTCCGCAAAGCTTCGTGGCAGCGCCTCATGAAATTTGAGGCCAACCATTAGGCGATCAAAAAGCTGGGCAAAACAACTCCCGTCATGCTCATCTGCTGCCAGCGCTTTTATAGCTTGCAGATCATCAACTTCAATCCACATATCAGTTGCTTTGGTTGTTGTGTCATTGGCTTGCAACCACGCTACCAATACACTATTGGCCGCACCTCCAGCAAACGTCCACCAACGGTAACGCCCGGACTCGAATAAATGCTCGATGGCCGTTTCCCTCCCCTGTCGGAGAGCTTCCGGGATAGCCGCATTTAGCTCGTCAATAGTCTCCTGGGAGCGCTTCGACAGTTTGGCGACGCAAGTCCCTTCGTCTCTTAGAGCTCGGAGGATTGCCTTGCATAGTGGTCTACCCAAGGAGCGAGAAGCTCCCATCCAGCGTGCCTTACCCACCAGAGTCGACGGCTCTACCCAAACGATTTGCTTTGGCCAATCAACGCTCATTACTTTCCAACTTCGCCCACCTAACAGTAAAACCTTATCCTCTTGCGACTTGGGAAGATTCATCGGGTCAACATAACCAAGCTCGGCGCCACCGTGGCGAGCCAGTAACAGTTTAGGCGTAGTAAATGACGAAAGAAGATCTAGGTAGTTGCTCCGACCATACAATTCCTCAGTGCGTCCTCCAACGGACAAGCCACCTTCATCAGAATGCAGAAATCCGGTTGAGACCATATGCCTCACCAACTCCTGAATGCGCGCCAATGATAGCTCTCGGAACAACAGTCCAAGCTCGGCAGACAACTCTCTCTCAGGGATCTGGCTTCGCTCCAGGCAAAGCGTCATGGCTTGCTGCGCAACGATATGCCAAGGATCTCCAGGGGCAACAACCGGCTCAACCCATTGTTCGCTCCATAGCCTACAGACCCCCAATGCCACGATGAGTGATTCTTCGGTTGTGCACAAGAACGTGCAGTTCCTCGCGCTACCAGGTCGTCGTCCCGTGCGCCCCATTCGCTGAAGGAACGATGAGACAGTGCCAGGGGAGTCGATCTGTAGCACACGGTCTAGATCACCAACATCAATGCCAAGTTCGAGTGTGCTGGTGGCAACGATGACACAGTCTTTTTCTTCCGCGAATGCTGTCTCAGCCAGTTTTCTTTCACTAGCACTCAGAGAAGCATGCGACACAAACGTACGAGTGCCATAGCCCCGTAAAAGCACAGCTAATTGTTCTACCTTAGATCGGCTATCGCAGAAGACAAGCCGTTTCTCGCCCCGATGCAGACGACTGATTACGATGGCAGCGTTTTCTAGACTGCCGACATGATCGACCATCACATCCGCATCGGTCGAAACCGATGATGACCCAACGATCTCGCGTGAAACTCCACTGGCGAACCACTCAAGAAGCTCATCCGGATTTCCCAATGTGGCGGACAATCCAACACGCTGCACTGGTTTGTTGGCATATCGCTCGACACGCGACATAACACTGCGTAAATGCCAGCCTCTATCATCTCCAGCAAAGGCATGTAATTCGTCGACGACAAAGGCCCTTACGTTACCGAACCATGCCTTGCGCTCAACCTTTAAAGAGATGAGCATCGCCTCAAGAGATTCTGGTGTTGTCAGAATGACATCGGGATAGTCCTTCATGGCGTTGCGCTTCTGCGACTGATTGATGTCGCCGTGCCACACCTGAACGCGACGCCCGATAAACGAGCAATAGCGAGTTAGGCGCTCTTCAAGGTTATTAAGTAGTGCCTTGATCGGACAGACGTAAATTACGCTGACTCCAGGCCACTGCTCCGCTGCCATACGCGAAAGTATCGGGATGAACGCAGCTTCCGTCTTTCCTCCAGCAGTCGGCGCCAAGATGATGCAATCCTTGCCGTCGAGAATCGGAGAAATTGCCTGTTGCTGGGTCGGACGCAATGAGCTCCAGCCCATCGAGTTGACGATGTGGTATTGCAACGCAGGAAAAAGTCTCTCAAACGGATTTTCGTTCACAGTACAATATCGTCAACAGAACTAACTGACGTAGCTTCCCGCTCACTGCTAGTCATTTCTGATTCAGACAACGTTAATGCATAGTGGCGACGTGGATCGAAGTCTTCATATTGATCAACTCTATCCAAAACATCCGAAACTAGCTTTTTCAGAAAGAGCCGTGGCGCCACACCCACTTTCCCGCCCAAAGTACCAGTCACCGCATCAGCCAATGTTTTGATATAGGCATCATCGATCAAATCATTGATGCGATTCGCACTAGGTCTACCTTCTAAGTAAATCGCCTTTACACGCCGGCCGACTGACATTAGGGACTTAAGATCGAACGCGGGCAGACGAATCTGAACAGCTCGCAGATTGTCAAAGCGTATATCTGTCGTGAAATCCACATGCAGCCGTTGCGCAAGAGGTGCTAATCGTTGAATACCCTGCGGACCATCAAAGAATGCAGGAGTTCCCGTGATGACCAAATAAAGCCCAGGAAAACGCCCCGCATCGATCTCATCAATCCATTGCCGCAGTGCGTTGAGCCCTTTCTCTCGGGTATCTGCTCGCATGCGCTGGAGCGTCTCGACTTCATCAAGCACCAGTACAAGTCCAGCATAACCAGAGTCGCGCAAAACGATCAGCAGACCGGCAAGAAAGTTCACAGCACCAAAATGATCGATCTCCCCTTTGATTCCTGCTGCCCGTCGAATAGACGCTGCCACATTGGGCTGCCCTCCTAACCAGGCAATCAGGCCATCAGCCAACGCGCCGTCTCCCGCAGCAATTGCTCGCCGGTATGCCCGTAAGACAGCAGAGAACGCAGGGGCTACCTTAGTCACCGAGGCGAGTCTTGCTTCCATCAACTCCTCAGTACGCTGCATCAACGCCTGTTCGTCTGTTGCGTCAAAACTTGAGTCAGCCAGAACATCCTGTTCCAGTGCGTAAAACCAACTATCAATCACACCGCGGAAAGCACCTTCACCAGAATCCGCAGTCGACAACCGCTCGACTAGCCGGCGGTAGACAGTTTCCAGTCGATGCAATGGTGTTTCGGTTTCATTGATTTGCACTTCGCTGGTCGCAAAAGACTTGGCTCGTGCGCGCTCCTGCAACCACCTACCGAAAAAAGTCTTACCTGTACCATATTCACCGCGCACGGACTTAAAACCGCCCCTCCCCGCAGCGACTGATGAGAGCTCTTCATCCAGTGAACTTTCAAAACGCTCAACACCAACTGCCAACGCATCCAGACCGGTGCGAGGCACCGTGCCATGACGTAAGGCATCAACAATTTCGTCACGACGCTGCGGGCTTACCATGCGGCCTCCTATTAACCATCAATCCGGAACTGCCTGATCAACAGATCCTTGTTCAATTCCACAACCCCGGTTGACTCGTCCAGTGATAGCACAGACTGCTGATCGACATTCAGCACCCGCCGAGCCGCCATCACGAAGCCACTGACACGCAACTCAGGGATCCCCAAGCGCTGCGCTACTACAGCCTTCACCAGTTTGCCGCCACGAGACTGCAACGACTCAAGCAGAGTACGGATATGAACATCATCAGGCGCAACACGTGCAGCCAAACGCTTCTGTGATTCATAGGTCTGCGATGTCAACAATCTCGTAATCCAATCGACTGCGTCAGTAATCGCTGGTGCCGGCTCCACATGCTCGAACAGTGTCGCTTGCGCACTCGGTACTTGTGACCTCCTGGCAGTAGTCTTGGTAAATGGAGCTACTGGTACTGTCGTCGCCTCGACAGGCTCGACTGATACAGACCACCACTCCGGTACCACAGGTGGTGCGAGATGCCAGTCAGGGATATCAACGCCAACCGGTGCGAATACACTCATGGGGACTACGACTTCTTGCGCCGAAACACCACCATGGTAGCCATTTTTCTTGGAACCATGCCGAACAGACTCACTCCAGACACAGATGACTCCATTGTCACCTTGTGGCGTCAGCACCCGGCCACCTTCGAATATCATTTCCTGCTCACCCACTGCGCCAGAAGTCGATCGCCAACGATCCCCTTCCCCGTTTCCTCGCTGGGACGTTCCGTCTTCGAGGACATGACCATGGTCAGCCGTCACCACGAGAATACGCCGAGCCTGTCGAGCCTCGCGCAACAAGGGCGCTAACAGACGAAGTGCATTAATCGTCCAGTGATGATTTACCTGGTCAGAACCATCTAGATGATCATCAATGGCGTTATACACAACACCCACTACTCGCCTCGGCGACGCAACTGCATCACGCACTGTCTGCGACAGCGTTGTTGCTTCGGCTAGATCCCCCTTGTGGAACAACACTGGGGGGGCGTTTGTCCTGGAATGTTGGAGAAGCGCAGGATGATTCGAGAACGCCTGTTTTTCGTTGTGTGCAGCGCCAGCAATGAGACGACCACTGAGTAAAGAAGTACGGCTGATCTCGGTAATCGTCGGCAGCGCAGCAATACCAACAAAAGGGGCAGACTCTTTGTCAGCAATCCATTCCAACCAGCCTTGTTCGGCAGGATTACAAAACAACTCACGAAATATACTGCAGCTCAATCCGTCGGCAACGAGCAGCAAAACCGGAGCATGTGCTGCCAACGGTGCAACGATTTCTGAAAGCGCATGTTCGAGCGGTATACAGCCACCGGAAGATGGCACCGCATTTCGGTTCCAGTCGACAAGCGCACGGGCGAACCCTTGGTTTGTATGCTCACTCTTCGTCCTGATGGCATCACGCAAAGCGGTGTAGGCCAAAGACACTTCCTGTAGCTCATCACCACCACGCAAGCGGAATCTTGCCCAGTCGACGAACGCTGTGGATGCTGCGTGCCACCTGGCCAGCGACTCAAAATCTGCGCCTACTGACGTATCACTGACCAGCCAACGCGCGAGGCGGGTAGCCATTTGCACCCGCTCAAAACGTCCGGATTGTGACTTTGCCAATGCATGCTGCTCAATATACGACGCACACTGCTCAAGCTTCTCAAGTGCGCTGGCCGATGGTTGAGCAATGAACTTGATGAGATGCTGAGCATAACCGCGCAAACGTGCTTCGAATCCCGATGGAAGAACATGACTGAACTCAGCAAATGTCTCAATGCGTAAATCTTTGAGTATCTCGTCTACCCTATCCAAGAACGGGAGTAAATCAGCCACCCCAATTTGGACAGCAACGCGCGTAGCTGCATCTGCCCAGGCTTGCCCTTCGTCCAGACTAATGTGCTGATTGTTAACGTAGCGTTCAAGACGGATCGCGGCGTTGCCAAGATCAGCACTGGCCGGAGCTTCGCGCGAAAACACTATATCGCACACAAGTCCCAGCGGTAGAGCCTCCAATGCATTGCCAAATTCCACACAGCTCAAAACCAGTCGACCGGCCGGGCCGGCACCTGCCACTAGCCATTCGGCCAAATGGGCACGCGCCACTTGAGGGAACTGCTGGTATGCGAATGACGTACTCGGCTGCATAGACCAACGCAGAAGTGCCATGACATCCGGCTTTGGCTCACTGATTTCCAACGCTCGTTGCAGAATCTCCCGCCACACACTTTCCATGTCGAGAAAGCCGTTTGCCACCGAGGGATATTCGCCGTCGGAGGCATAGTCGAGAAGAAGTTGCGGCATCCAACCATATGTAGCTAAACGTGCATCGGCCTCACGAGCGCAGAACAGCTGTTGGGCAATACCCCAGCCTTCCGGCTGGAAAATTCGATGCCCCGCCAGACGGGCCGCCACGTCTTCACCCAGTTCAGCGAGTTTCAGCGGTGTCAGAACAACCAGCCCCTGCATTTTGTCAGTCGCGGACTCACGCTGCTCGTCAAGCGATTCCCGCACAGCTAATGATGATTCACACCAGCGCAGCGCAAAATGACGCCCCTTTGTAGTGACTGTATCCGGCCAGACGCCGCGCGCGTCCGCCCGAATGGCGACAACCTCGACGTCTGGACGCTTGCCGAGTACAGCCTCTAGCTGTGCGGTGATCTGAAGTATGGATAGCGTCACGAATTACCCTCGTCTTTCGACAAGCGCCATGACAAAGACAATCGCAGGTCAGGATCCTTTTGCATCCTGGCGCTCAAGTTATCAAGCACTTCGGTAGCGCGATCAGCAGACAAGTCAACCGCTTCAGACTCATCGACAATCACCGGCACCGATCTGCCAGGGAGCGTGACCACCACCGATGGCTCTGGAGCGGGTGGTATCGGATTTACCGGCGGCGTAACTGCAGGTGCAGGTGCAGGTGCAGGTGCAGGTGCAGTCAGCAACCCCACCGCTTGCTGACGCAAGACATCAATCGTTTTTTGCAGAGGTATCACATGCTCGTCGGCGGCCAACGCATCGCCCAATTGCGACAGAACACCTTGTGCAGCTGTCTGGCGGACATCAGTCAAATTGCGCATCGCATCAAAAAGATCCCACGCCGCCAGGCGCAAAACCTCATCCAGTTGGGACGCTTTGCTAAGCGTCTGACTCATGGCTACCTCTGAGGTCTCAAGCACAGCTTTCGCCAGCACCTCAACGACTTGTGACTCTTCAGCGCTATGGATTGCTGCCAGCAGCGCCTGCGCAGAGCGGGCAGTTACTAAGCGACTTTGTTTATCAGTGGCGGCCGGATATAACATGACGCGCTCATCGAGAGTGCTCACGAGGCGCCCAATAGGTTCACGCTGTTGCCGCACCTTGGCACGAACATCGTCTACCAACTTGCCGACATTCGCTGCATTCAGCGTTTCCGCAACAGTCAGCCCAAATAGCCGACCAGCACGTGAGATCGCTAACTGCCAATGCTCCCGATCAGGCAACGTTTGCTCGCGCAACTCCAGGTCATCCTGCATGCTCTCGATCGACGGTTCAACCGGTCCACCCTGACGGAAAAAGCGACGATTAGTCTGGGCAGCGTAAGCGAGAATGATCAGATTCTGAACTTCGCCCGGCAGCCCCATCGGCTGCGGCAGATCCATCCAGCCACGCAATTGCTTGACCGTCAGCTCACCACCAACACGAGCGTGACACTGCGCGAAGTGCGTGCGCCAGTGCTGTTCAATGAGTAGATGCGTCTCCCCCATACGCCCCATTTTTGAAGGGTCTATCACCGAGCGAATCAGCTTACGGGTCGCTGTATCCTGCACGAGCGTACGTCCATCGGTTGACTCAATGGCCCGCTGCACTTCTGGCCAAATCTTCTTAATGATGGCAGGACGGATCTCAGTATCGAACCCCGGATGCGCAGGGTATTGATGTGCAAACAGCTGACCGAGCAGCGACTCAAATGCAGATTTAAGGTTCGCGCCAACAGGTGGTCTGGGCGACAGAGTCGGATCCAGCGAACGGAACTGATCTTCAGCAGCCAATGCAGTCATGATCGCACTGCGGGGTTCAGTACTGATGCCATAGGCGACTTCAAGATTCTGGCGTAGCTTCTGCAGCAACTGATCACGCTGATTCTTGGCCAGTGCCTGTGCCTGAACGCGGTCGACAAGAGACAGGTGCGCGGCATAATTGGAGAAGCGATCGCCTTGCAAAATATAATCAAGCACTACCAGACGGCCAAGTTCACGCAAGCCGGTTTCGCTGAGAAATGAAGGAATCCAGACCAACGTACGGGTATCGCCGCCACGGTAGTCATTCAAACGCGCAAGGTCATCTTGGGGACCACGGTTAGCGTCATCAAACGGGAAGTCGATGACCACCGACCAACTTTCTGTGCGGGTGCGTAGGCGATCATCAGCCATCTCCCTGACGTTCTCGTACACAACCTCAACTTCACGTCGGGTTCCGCGCCAAGAGACCTCATGACTAGCGAACAACTCAGCCGTATCACGGACACCAAGCTGATCGAATAACACCTCGCGTATCTTGCGGCGACGATTACCGGGATTGTCTTCTCGCTCTGCACCACGAACGATGGGCTCAATATCAATGCCGGTCACCTGAATCGAAATCAGTGGGTTGGCATCCTCAGTGATCTTAATCTCGCCAATTTCCGCCGCCCAGTTACGGCACTTACGCAATACATCTTGAGCCTCGCGCCCTGGGATCGGAGATCTGAAGGTGCCGTGGTTGAGTGCTGTGAGTCTTTGCGCGGTGAGTGCTTTTAAAGACTCCACTTCCGGCACCAGCGCCGCCAAAATCAGAGTTTTCAGCAAGCGAGCTTCATTACGCAGGTTTTTTGCCTTCACTTGGTCAGCAGTACCAAGACGAATCTCTTCCCATGTGATGCCGTGGTCACGTTCAAGCATGGGTAACAATTTCTGCGAGTAGAGCTTCTTGGCATTCTCAAAGTGGATGCGCATGGCATCTGAGAAAGGTTCGTCGCCATCGGTGATCGCGTCATATAGGTCGCCAACCGGAATCAATTGACCCAGTTCGAGATCCTCTCGTCGATCAACGAGTAGCTGCAGCATCAACTTCAATGCTGTGCGTTCGCGCTGTAAGGCGGCGGAAACGGCAATCAGCGTCTGCACAAGTGCTGGGCTAAACGGATAAACCTTACGGAACATATCCCGATCTGCAGTGCTGGTCAGCAGCGTATCGAACACATCCTGGCGAACGTTCGTCAGCTCCTGAAACGCTTGGGCCAGTGTTTGTCTAGCTGCCTCGTGGACTGGGCGCAGTATGCGCTTCGCGGCAATGGCTGGCAGATTACGATCATCCAGATTTACCTTATGGAAGCGCGCCTCCCAGTGCTTCAGTACATCCGAGAAATTAACCTGCAGTGAGCCCGCCAAGTTCTCACCTACCAGCTCAGAGAGATCACGCTGCCGAGCAACAAAACTAACCAGAGGAATAGGCCTATCGGCATTGGTCGCTTCGACCAGCTTGACCAGCTTTGTGCCTTCACGGGTGACAAAGCTCGCATCTGCTGCGTGACTGGCGAGCCACAGCACCATCTCATCGAGAAACAGGATCACCGCGTCATAACCCAAACTCTGGGCATGACGGCTCATGATGCTCAGGCCATCGTCCAGTGATACGAAGGCCTCACCACGGCTTTCCGCAAGCGACGCATAGGAGGAGAAAAACTTTGCGATGAGATCGCCAACCAGACGCGCTCGCTCCTCACCATTTGGTGCTTCCAACATGGCGGCATCGAAGCTCACCGGACTCCAACCGGCACTCAGGGCACCCCAACCATCTCCGCCTTGATCCTGGCCCTCGTTCAGGCTGGCAAAAAATACTTCGTCCCCCAATTGTTCACGCATCCGGCTAGCATCATGGAAGAGACCCTCGGCCAGATAAAAGCCGGGGATCGGTGCTTCGGGGTGCAATCCCCGCACGTGATCCGCATATTGACCAAGAATGGCGGATTCCATACTGCGTGCGCCGATCATGTGATATGGCACTAGTAGGAACTTGCGGCCGTCTATCCAGACATTGTGGTTCGCAACCACGTCAGCCAGCTCGGTAATGGCTCGCGCCTGAAGATTGCCGGCCAACAGCAGGTTGAGCACCGCCATAAAATGGCTTTTGCCAGCGCCAAAACTGCCGTGCAAATAGGCAGCCTTACTAGAGCCTGATTGGACGGATTGTTTGATGAAGCCGAGCGCATCATCGAAGCTGCCGACCAACTGCGGCGTAACCACATAGTCGCGCAACGTTTGCTCGGCATGATTCACGCCCTCGGAAAGCTTGAGTACAAAATCGCCCTGATGCACCCGCTCCGGGATGTGGATAAGATCCTTAATCAGCGGCATAAATTGCTTCTCCCAAAACCAAACATATTGATTGCACAGCCCTTAATATTTGAAGCCATCATGTATTAGCGCGGCGGCGTGAGCGGCCCGTCTGCACTACTGGCTGCCAGGCACGCAGATCATCCAGTGTCCACCCTAATGATTTGGCTTCGTCGGCGACAAAGCCTTCGAAGTAATCACCCATTCGGGTACCGGCATCGGCGCTGTAATCGTTGTGCCACTGTTTGAGCCACGGGATCAGCTCCAGCAAACCAGACAATAGCGGTTGCAAACGCACAGTCTGCCAGCCCTCGGTTTCTTTCATGTCGAGATAGTAGGCTGCCAGCGCAGTGGCTTGTTGAAGGTAATCCCACCCAGCCCAAGCGATCACCAGGCTGCCATCAGCACCGCGTTCACAGCCAGGAAAACTCACCCAGCGCTCTTTTTGCACATCGAGGCCGCCACGCAGGCGCCAAAAATCAGCTCGCTGAAAGTCTGCGGTTCTGTACTTAGGCGGTACGGGAATTGGCCCAACATTTTCGCCAGCATCTTCGCGGCGTTGCAGTGCCCATGTGTCTTCCCATTGGGTGCGCTTGCGCATGCCGGTGTCTTTGTAGCGGAGGATTGGCAGAAACGGCACGGATTCGCTCGTAACCAGCTCAGTCACCAAGCTGTTTAAGTCGAAATCTGCGTGCCCGGCGTATAGCTCGGCGATCTGCAAAAAGTCACTGTCTTGTCGCACACGGTCAGCCAGACGATTGGTAGAGGTCAGTTGCGGTGGTTGATCGGTACTGGCCAGCCAGTACTGAGGATACTCCAAACGATTCAGCAACCAGTCACGCAGCGCGGCCTGTTCCAGTACTTCCCATTGGAGCGAATTCCAACGTCGCTTGTATTCGGGTCGCTCGATCAGGCCAATATTTCGGTCGGACTCAATAAGATCGATACGACGCTGCACAACACACTTGTAGTCCTCAGGCCAATGCTCGGGGATTTCCGCAATTGGCATTGACCCGTGACGCTCGAACCAAGCCGTGGTCTCGCTACCCGCCGCGATACGACGGGCCAGCACGATCTCAAAAGCGCGTTCGCCAAAGGCGACCTCTGGTGGTGCGCTATGCTCGAAAACTGCTGCCTCGCATTCTGTTGGCAGCAAGCCGTAGAGCCGATAGCATTGCCAATCAAGCTCTTCCTGAATAGCGATCATCTGCAGTCGCAAACGGGTACTTTCGATGTATGCCGTGTCGAGGCTAGCGCGGGTAGGCAGCGTATTTCTACTAACAGTCAACATGCTGCTAGGCAGAGAGGCAGCAAGCTGTTGGGCATGAAAGTTTAGGCTGCTGCCGCAGTCAACTGGACGGTTGTCGATAATTGGGAACTCGGCGACATTGGTGGAGTTGAAGGCATAGCGCTCATCCCAGAGAGTTTTGCGCACACGGGCACCTTCGCGACCAACACTATCGCCGCCCTTTGGGAAGCACACCTGCTTCAACCAGAAGCACGCCACCGAAGAATTCAGTAGCCCGAGTAACCCTAAATGCTCGGTCTCACTAGCACCGGAGGGCAACTTAATTACCGGAGCAGTCTGCTTGAAGACCTTACCGCCCCGGTCGAGGACGAAATGGTTGTGAGTCGCAATCTCGGCGAAAGTGATTGTGAGGGGGGTGCGATATTTCGATGGTATCCAGCGATACCAAGTCCACCATTGGTCGCCGCAATCTTTGCGAGTCTTTCCCGCGAACGATACGACACCTTCGAGTGTAGAGCGGCACGGCCAGAGTGAACGCCCCCAAGCACTTGTCAGCTCTAAGGGAATCGGAGCGAGCTCATCGTTATAGGGAGCAAACGCGACGTCTCCTTCGAACACCAGATAGTCACGTACAGCATCGCCTACAACGAAGTCTCGAATATTGGCGGAGGGGAAGTTCTTGCGCAAAAACGAGCTACGTGGCGCAGCGAAAACCTCATCTGAACCTGTGAAACTGGCAAAGCCGATGGAGTCCGCAATCGAGCCGAGTACAAGCCTGTCAGCTTCGATCATTTCTTTTAAATCTGACGCACCTCCGCCGCCTATACTCCATGGGTGTTTGCCGAACATCACCCGCTCAGTGTCGGCCGCACTAACGAATTTGCTTTCAGACGTGGGCTTGTCTACTTGATCCAAGATGGCTGACCATACCACGCCCTGTGCCGGATCGACTGGTGTACCCGGCTCGCCCTTGATACCCATAATCGTGCGCACCACGTTGCTGACCGGCGCACGGTGTCGACCAAACAGGATGACCGTTGGGGTGTTATGCCCTGGGATGTAGGCGCCTGAGGTATCAACCACGTGCGTCAGGTCTAACCGCGGTAAAACCTTCTCAATAAGCTTGCTGCCGAACTCACGCTTCATAAACGAATTGGCGGTGATTAACCCTGCAAAACCAGCGCCTACACCATCTCTTCCAGTGATCGCCAACTCGAAAAAACGCTGAGTAAACGGAGCACCAAGCGAATATTTCCTATGGCAACTGGTATAGCGCTGGCGATAGGCTGCATTCAACGCTGCATCCTTTACAACGATATAGGGTGGGTTACCCACCACAGCATGATATTGCCGTCCGAGAATGATCTGCACCTCGGCCAGGTCTTCGCTGGTATATGCATGGGCTAGGCCAGTGTCAGCAAAATGCTCGGAGCCCTGAAACATGTCATCAGTGGCAGTCAAACCAAAGCGCTTGCCATGCAGCAGGCTGTCGCCAATCGCCACATGAATCTTAAAATCCGGCGCATCGGAGAGGCGGTGTACCTCACTGGCCTTTAACGCAGCCAGCAGCAGACGAAAACGGGAAATAGCAACCGCAAACGGGTTGAGATCAACTCCGGCGATACCATCCAACGCCCGTTGCGCAACATCGCGACGATTGCGCCCGGGCTCTTTGGATGCCCAGAGATCCAACAAGCGCTGAAAACCTCCGAGGAGGAAGTGACCCGAACCACAGGTCGGGTCGATCATGCGCACTTCCTGGTAGCCAAACTCGTTGATCGCAGGCGTCAGCGTACGGTCGAGTATGAACTCTTCAACAAACTCCGGTGTTTGCAGCAGTGCATACCGGTCACGGGTGGCTTCGGACAAGTCCTGATATAGATCACCAAGAAAACGGGTATTCCACTCCGGATCGGTGAAGTCATGTTTCAGCACGCCAGTGTTAGGGTCGATCTGCTGCCAGAACTGCAGCACACGCCTAGCGGCATCACCGGAGATCCCGAGTCGGAATAGCGGATTGTGGGTTTCATCAAAGAACGTTACCAAACCAGGGAGACGGCCCGCCTCAAGAAAACTCGCGAGAAAATATTCGCGGTCGCTTTCGAGCGGGTTTGCACGAAAGTAACTTTCGTGCCGATCTCGCGCGAGTGCGACGCGGTCACCGCTGGGACCAGAAAACCAGGGACGCTCGACCAACTGGTTATCTTCGATAAAACGCAGAAAAACACAGGACAGCAGCCAATGCACACCAGCCTGGGTAACAACCTGATCACTCCAGCTTTCGAATGTCTCTGCCGTGCGCTTGGCATCACGAGCTGCCTGCCACTCCTGCTGTAAGCTGGCACGCAGATCGGGTAGCTCAACAATGCGCGCGCGCAGGTCATCCTCCAGCACTTTCAACAGGCGAATGAGGTCAGTCAGTAAAGCGGCGGCGTTGATCATTGAAGTACGGCTTCCTTGAAAATCTGAGTGAGCGCTTGCTAAGGGATCAATGCACGAATTACGCGATGCCGACAGCAGCCGGATGCCCGCTGCCAGCACGGTGGCGGTTCTCAACCCAGCTGGTCGGTATGCGTTCGGTCTGTGTGGCGCTGATCAGCGGCACAGCGGCGCCGTCTATAGTTGGAAGACCATGGCTGGACATGGGCAATAGCAGCCACAGCGCCGGTACCTGACCAGGACGCCCTGCGGCTGCACTGAGCTTACTGATGACATTCATCAAGTCATAGCGTGCCAGCAGCCCGGCATTGACTAGCACGGTTGGTGAAGCTGCTGTCGTGAGTGTCTGAACGACATCGGGCATGGCCCTGTGAACCAGCGCCATCAGTTTCAGCCAGTCACTGCTACTGCGGTCGGTAGAGTCTGCACGCAATACAACACCCCAATTCACCTTGAGTGCAGCGGCTTGTTTTTCCATTGCAGCAAGCAAAAGCGTATCGAAACTGATGCGCGTTAGTCCCTGGCTACCGAATCGGCGCAGTAATTCCGCCTCGGCATGCTGTGCCAGCCGTGGTTCGACCGTTAGCGCCATGAAGCCACCAGTTTGTAGCGATTTTGTCAAACGCGACTCTAGTCGTTGGGCATCTGGGAGCAATGCAATTCCAGCAGACTGTACTTCGTCGATACAGGTCCCTTGGCGGGAGTAAATCGTCGTAGTAACTGAGTTCGCTCCCCAAGCTTGAATGCTGGGAACATAGCCGCGGCCATCCGGGCCCGAATCCCTCCAGACAAAAGGTGCATCGACCTCTTGCAGCAAAGAATCGAGTCGAGGCCGTGCCGGCACAGGTTCAGCCTCAGGGTAACGACCACGCACACGGTCGGCGAGCTCCTGTTCCTTGATGAATCGTAGTCCCATCAACGCCCCCAAAGACTGCCGAAGCGCAGAGACGGCAGGCATACCGCGCGGATAAATCTCCTGCCGGCTAGACAGCGCTGCACGCCGAGACGCCGCGGTGGCCAGACGCAGCAAACGTGCGGCAGACAGTGGTTGCGCGTCTGCGGGCAGCGGCACATCCTCCAACGCACTCAGAGCGCGCAATGGTGGCAATAATGGATCAGCAACAGCGCACGCATCGGCCGCGGCTGCAAGCTGTTTGGCATAGTCAGCCCATACCGATGAGATCGCGACTAGCAGCGATGGCTGGTGCTCATACACCTGAAAACGTATTTCGCTCAGCTGTGATTCAGCCTCGCAACAGGCACGCAATACTGCCGTGGCTTGGCACAAGCGCTCGTCGTCATCCTGGGCCGCACAGCCGCGCAATGACAACAGCGCCAACGCCAGCTCCGGCGCAGTCATCACGCTGCCCTGAGCGCAAACCAGCGAAACGATTTCAGTGCGCAACTGGGTCAACATCGGGTTTTTTAGCCAACGCTCACGCGCCTTGAGCAAGGCAGAAACCAACTCATCACGGCCGAGGGATGCTGCGGTAGCCGCGTCACCTAGCGAAGCCCATAGGTCTGTGGTTTGCACACACTCAAGGCCGAGGTAAATAGCCAGCGCAGTTTCTTCTGGCCGTTCATCCCCAGCAGGTCGTTTGGGCAACAGTTGCGCAGCAAGCTCGTTAATGCTGGAGGCCCCATCCAGGTCCTCATCCATCTCGTATAGCGTCGCTCTGCCACGTAAAAGATCGGAACGCAGACGCGCTAGCTCCTTGGCCTTGAGCCTAACTTCCTTGCGGACCTTGTCACCGACGCCGCGCAGATAACGGAATCGAACACGGTCTACCGCCAGCAACTCTCGAGCGTTATGAATCCCCATGCGCTCCAGGACGTCTTGAGCCTCAAGGCTGTAACCCAACTCCACCATCGTGGTCTCGACAGTCACCGTGCGAACAAGCGCTTCAAAACTATCCGCATCAGGAACAGGCTCCGTCGCATACTTTTCGAAGATCGCACGCCACGATTTGAGCATTTCCTCGGCGTTATCGAAGCGTTCTTTGGCTTCGCGCCGTAAGGCCGTCACAAAGAACGCTACAAAAGCCTCGCGCATGACCGGATCGAATCGGTCACCATCAATGGCCACTTCGCAATCAAGCATGGACGGCAATGTCTTACCGTCGCCCCATGCAGGCACGGTACCGGTGGCCATCTCGTACAAAGTAACCGCCAATGCATAGCGCTCTGCATAGGAGTCCCAGCGGCGCCGTTGTGGCAAAAATGGATCGAGATAAGGATGCGTACCCGCAGAGGTATTCTCGATGGCTGTTCGCGCCAAAGAAAAATCAAAAAGCACCAGCTGTAACTTGCCTGTGCGCGTCTCCCCTATGCCGATGTTTTCAGGCTTAATATCGCGGTGCGACACACCTTCCTGGTCCAGGAAGTTGATCACCTGTATCAGTTCCTCACCGAATCGCTGCAGCATGTCTAGCGACAGCCTACCGTCTTCGTGGAGCTTCTCGGCCAGTGTTTTTGCGCCCGCGCGCCGCATCAACAAAGCAGTACGCCCGGCAACAGCCATAGTGCGAATGTACTGAACAATGTTCTGGTGGCGAAGATTGGCGAGAACCTCACCCTCCTCCTGCAACCGGTCGTTATGCCCCAGGTCATTAGAAACCTTGAGCACCAATTCTTCGTCGGTGTCATCCGGCCGGACCAGCAGCACATCACTCGATGAGCCCCTGCCAATACGTTTGATTACCGTGAGCCCCCCCTCGAGACGGTCATTGCTTCCAGCGATGCTCGGATCCACCGTTGCTTCGGGATCCGGCGTTGTCAGTTCATCTTCAACCGCCTCAAGATCATCGAGGAAATCCTTGATGGTGTCGTACCGTGCGCTCACATCAGGACAGGTACTGAACTGAATCAAGTCCTGCAGCTTCGCTCCGCAGCCATCCTGAACATCAGACAGCCGCAAACCCTGGCCAACGCGAAGTTTTTCGAGAAGATCGAGTGAAGCTGCGGCAGGCAACTGCCCAGAAAAAATGTGATATGCAATGGCTCCCATAGAGAACACATCGAGACTGGGTGCATGAGCGACATCTGCACGGGTAGTCTCAGGGGCTAAGTAAACCTTCGCCTGATCTTCCACGTAGTCGTTAACGTGTAGTGTTCCCGCTGTTCTGTGCAACGTGTTGCGACTACCGGAATCGCGGGTCGCCATCTGCCAATTCATGATCCGCGGGCGCAACACACCGCCATCGACCTCATTGACCAGAATGCTTTGCGGACTGAGCGCGCGGTGGTAAAGACGCTTTGAGTGTGCATATTTCAGTGTTTCAGCAATATCCCGTACCAACTGAAGGCGCTGGTCCACTGTCAACTGTACTCCTCTGTCACGCAACAGATGATCAAGCCGAACATCGCGGCTGTCATGATCGAATACTAGCGCGGGACCAAACTCGGTCTCTTTGTAGTCTTTGACCTTCAGTATCCCGGGGTGGTCAATGCCCTCAAGCACTTGGAATTCGCGCTGCGCCTGACGCACCAGTGCAGCTCGAGCATCCGGCGAAGCTGCCGCCGCAATCGAGTAGATGCGAACACGACGTTTTACGGCCTCGACACTCACATGCTGACCTTGCCACTCCTGGTAGTTTTCACCTTCGCCAAGAAGAACACCAAGGCGATAGTCCCCAACTTGCCGATGCTTGTTCGATTGACGAATACCCGCTTCAGCCATGGCGCGAGAAACAGCCCGAGCTTGCTGCGCATCAACCGGGTGGTTGACGGCATATCCATGGCCGTTATGCAACGCACTAATAATTCCATCATCCTCGGCGTGGCCTGGACGACCTCGCAGGAAAACACCAGAGCGCGCTGTACCGACAAGATTGCATTTCAGATTGCTGGCTGACAGGAAAACTACTCCCCGCACAAACGGCAATCGCACTTTGGCCTTTACCAAAGCAGATTGTCTTCTCAGAAGACTCGCGAGGCGCTTCGCCTTACGATCGGTGAGTATGTAGGGATTGTCGTAGGTGTAACGCTTGCCGTCGGTTTGCCAAATCCAGGTGTGAGCATCACCGTCGAGCATACCCGGCCGGGATTTGATCTCAACCAGAAAAAGCCCAGACGGCGTAAGAACCAGCAGATCAATCTCGTTAACCCTGCCCTCGTCATCAATAAACTCGAAGTTTGACCAAGCGTGCCAAGGCTCCCGATCGGGCAGCTGGACACGCAGCCACTCGAGGGCTTCGCGTTCCCACTGGAAATTGGACTCGGATATAGTCTGCCATCGCGCCGACGTCATGCTCATTTGGAGTCACTCCCTTGGCTGGGGCGAAACTCAAATAAGTCGCCGACACTGCAGTGGAAAAGCTCGCACAATCGATCAATTGCCGGCAGCTCAATACGGGTGGCTGTCCCCTTGCTAAGTGCAGTAATCGTGCTCCGGTTCAGCCCAGTCGCACGGGCGACGCCTGAAACACAGAGTCCATCACGGGTCATAAGCTTTGGGAGTTGGCAGAGAACCACGGCATTCAGTCCTTTGGCGGGTGGGCGAGGCGGGGTGCTGCGCAGCATAGCAAGTAACGCCTTCAAGGTAATCCATTATTCCATCAGTGGCGTC
>Ga0065714_10064601_pt1 | contig 29796 bp, 25 predicted proteins | sample MisRhiReplicate2_FD_59101 | JGI IMG/M metagenome (GOLD analysis project Ga0065714, IMG submission 59101) | Miscanthus rhizosphere microbial communities from Kellogg Biological Station, MSU, sample Rhizosphere Soil Replicate 2: eDNA_1 v2... | ecosystem: Host-associated > Plants > Roots >... | reverse complement strand
ATCCGCCAGTGTGTCGACACCATCATCAAAGACCCAGGCAGCCGCCGCATCCTGTTCCACGGCTGGAACGTGGCCCAACTTGATGAAATGGCCTTGCCGCCGTGCCATTTTGTGGACAGCGCCAATCTAGTGTCATTTTCGCTGCTGGCCTGAGACAGACCGCACCTCTTTATTTTCGGTATCATCATTTTTTTTCAGAAGTCGCGCGTCCGACGCTCGACAGACCAGAGGCCATCATGAAAGCGTACCTAGATCTCTTGACCGATGTGATCACCAACGGATTGGTCAAAGGTGATCGGACGGGTACGGGCACCAAAGCGGTGTTCGCACGTCAGTTTCGGCACAACCTTGCAGATGGCTTCCCGCTGTTGACGACAAAAAAGCTTCATTTCAAGAGCATTGCCAATGAGCTTATCTGGATGCTCAACGGCGATACGAACGTGAAGTGGCTCAATGAGAATGGGGTGAGCATCTGGGATGAGTGGGCCACCGAGGACGGCGATCTCGGCCCGGTTTACGGTCAGCAATGGGCCGCTTGGCCCACAAAGGATGGCCGCACTATCAACCAGATTGATTACATGGTTGAGACGTTGAAGACGAATCCCAACAGCCGTCGCATCCTCTTCCACGGTTGGAACGTCGAATACCTTCCTGATGAGCGTCAGAGCCCGCAGGAGAATGCTCGGAACGGGCTCCAAGCCCTCCCTCCTTGCCACGTCCTCTATCAGGCCTTCGTTCACGATGGACATCTTTCGATGCAGCTGTACATCAGGAGCTCTGATGTTTTCCTAGGGCTGCCATACAACACGGCTGCCTTGGCGCTCCTGACTCACATGCTTGCCCAGCAATGCGACCTGATCCCCCACGAGATCATCGTGACCACTGGCGACACCCACGCTTACTCTAATCACATGGAGCAGATCCAGGAGCAGCTCACCCGCACTCCAAGGCAGCTTCCTCAGCTAAAGATTCTGCGCCGTCCGGACTCGATATACGGCTATCGTTTTGAAGATTTTGAGATCGTGGGCTATGACCCCTATCCCGGTATCAAAGCGCCCGTAGCAGTCTAGAGATAGCTGGGGGGGGGTGGGACATCCCCCTAATTTTTCACGGCGGTTATTGGGGCTCTCTAGAGCTGGTTTTTTATCAATTGGGGGGGATGAGCGCGACCGAGGTGTCAGTACCCTGCTAGCCACTCCTTCAACGGTATAGCCGTGTTTGCCTTCGTATCAAGCACCATCCAGAGCTCTTGGGGATGCCCTTGCAATAACCCCCAGACGACTCGCCGATACAGTCCCAGGTACTCCCAGCTGGCCCAGCTGTCATCGTTTGTAGTATCCGAGGCTGGAAAAATCGCGATTTTCGAAAGCCCTTTTGCCCCATCCGCAATGCCCAATTCCCAAGGCACCCAACGGCTCTCCTTGCTGTTTTTTGTAGTAAGCAGCACGAATCTCTTCGTTTGAGAAATGCGTTGCTTGAGTAAGGCGGCTGTTTCTTCAGATGTGTAAGGTGGCATTTCGGGGTCAATTTCGTCGATGTACACGACAGCACCATGATTCTGAAGTACCTGGATCGCACCCGCGAGAATTTCCTTGTCCTTACTGGAATGTGACAGAAACGTGCTCATAACAGCGGTACTTGCCGTGGATTTAAACAAGTTATCGCGAGTATTTTGAGTGAGGTTGGCGGAACTGCTTCGTAGCTCCGCTGTTGTTACGTTACGAGCCATAGCCATCCTTCCTGAATTGGGCAATGTCAGCCAATACGTGCTACCCGGTCAATGATCTGAAAAACCAGATCCACCAAAGAGCTTCGCCCTTCTGCGGTAGCCATAGCGGTGGTATCTGATAGAGCTTTGAGCTCTTTATCAGTAGGTCGCATAGCTGAGCTGCCCTTTGAGGCAAGTCCTGAGTGTCGCAGCCGGTTGCATATTTTCTCGGCAGCCCCGCCCGTGGCGCCAATGGGCAGAAGAAAGACCCCGGCGGCTTTGGCAAAGTCGAATTCGCTTTCAACCCCGTCAGCGGGAACTGGAAGGCCATTACTCAGCTTGACGCCGCCAATGAAAACGGCGATACCGGCTTGGCGCGCTAACTCTTGACGAAGCGCAGCCCATTCATCGTCCTTGGGGATGCCTGCCTTCAAAGGCTGAGGAAACGGCCTGGCGATCAGTCGACGGTCTAAATCCCAACCTCCTCCGTTGCGGAGGGCGGTGAGAAAGCCAGACAGTGAGGCGGAACCGACCAATAAGCCCGCACCAGTTACCAAATATCGATTGGTCTCCCCGATCCTGCGACCAACATCCTCGGCAATTGCATGAATATTCGCCGGCTCACTGCCACCTTGTTCAAGTGGCCAGCTACCGCTTACCCAGATCCTGCGCGCGGCAACCCGCCTTTCGATTTGCCGAAGAAGAGCCGGTACTTCGTCATAATCATCGATCTCAACGGCAAGCAGACCATAGCGCTTAAGGTCTTTTGTCCATAGCTTGTGCTGAGCCAGCCTGGCTGAGAATTCGTCCTTGGTTTTGAAGTCCGACCTCTTTGGCGCTCGGACGATAGCAAAGTGTTCTGGGGGCGATTCCGTGAAGCTTTCCCTTATTAATGAAAGCACGTGACGAACATTTGGATCAGTGAAGCTGATGCCGATGAAGAGCATCGACATACTGGTCAGATGCGCTTGGAATAGTGGAAGGTACTGACCCCGCCGGGATCGAAAAAGCTCGTAGTCATCTGTGGATATTACAATGTCGTCGAGACGATCCACAGAGCCGTGCATTTTGTAGAGCAGCGCCGCGCCAGGGGTGGTTCTGAGAGCGAGGTCTTTTGGGGCGGAGATGGGATTGAGTGGACGGCTGATGGCTGCGAAAGCTCTTTCCACTAAGCGGTCATAGTTGGTCGTCCAAATATGCCTAACAGGCAGCCGGGCGAGAATATCCAAGGTCTCAGGGATTGGCTTGTCTGGGCCAATCTCCTTTCTGATGACGTTGCGGACACGAGTGGCACCGCCGCTTTCTTGGATACTCCACTGCGCAAGTGCTGCCAAGTCATGTACGTTTCTTGAGTTGATTTCCAGCTCATCGGCAATATCGCTCAGCAGACCCGACCATGAAGGGTAGCCAGCGGCCATGGAGACTCCAGCGCCAATGAAAACGGCTCCGAGCCCATCATTCAGTGCGTCAGGATATTCAGTCAGAAAACGGTTCATGGCCGCTTTGGTCATATCACGTCCTTAGTTGTGCGATGCGCAGACCTAAACCGCCCAATTTAAGCTTGGAGCGAGCTTTCAAGGTTTGTAATTGTTGCGAATAGTGATCGCGTTCTCGATCCAGGTCTCAATATTTGCTTGGATGGACGCATAAACCTCTTTGCTATCACTCCCCGCAGGGGTCATCAGCTTCGCATAGCTCGACAGTGCCACAGTGCCATTTTTCAATGTGACTGCATCGAAGGGGTTTGATCCGGCTGCAGAGGTTTTTTGCTGGGTGTCGAGAAGGCGATTGATCCGAATGGCGACGACGCCTTTGCCTGCGTTCCAGCCTTTGACGATCTCTTCCAATACCCAGGGCCGGGTAGCAGTCTCGGAGCCAACGAGGACAACTACGCATGATTTACCGACCAAGCTATCGTCGATCCATTTCTCGATTGCCGCGTTGCCTTTCCTTTTGACCTCTTCCCATTCATTGGCGGTATACAGCTTTTGTCCCTCCAAAGCTCCGATATTGCGCACTTGTTGGGTACGCCAGAAGTCATTAGCAAAGTGAAAGCTGAAGAACACATTTCGAGCCATGGAGTAGTTCCTTCTAGACTGCCAGGGAGGTACGTTAATCGAGTTTGTTCGGGGGCTGGCTGTGCCAATGCCTCTGAACTGTGGAGCGAGGTACCCCCAACTCCCTCGCCGCCTCGGATTGGTTCTTGCCATCGGCTCGTAGCCGCTGAATCTCTGACACCACGTGGTGATTACGAGGTTTGCCGCGAGGGCGCTTAATGATCGCGCCTTCTGCGATTTCGTCTTTCACCAGATCAATCCCCCCAGCCGAAATAAATGAATCAAGGCAGGCCATCGTCGACTGAATTACTTCCCTCGGCGAAATATCTCGCTGCAGGCCGACGCACAACACCACGAATGCAGGGAGATCGAACTCCAGCGCATCAGCAAGCTCAGCGAGCTTGTCCAGCGTAACGCCGCTTTGAGCGCGCTCAAGCTCGCCAATCGTGCGGCGAGCGGTACGTTCGGATAAACGCGCGTAGCCCCCGCCTTGCAGGTGGCGCAGTGCTCTCAGCACCGCAGCGACCTCAATTTTTAGCGACATATATCCCCAAAAATTGAGGATATAGCCACAGCTATATATGCCAAATAAACTACGTATATTGTAATTAATGGGCAAATCGTCCTATTATTGATACGGCTGACACGTCATATGAAGAGCCAGGCTTGGCTCAGCCGTTGATTTCGATCGACCCCTGCAAGCTGCCTGCTTTGGACATCAACCTAGTGATCATGGCCGGGGACACATCGATTAAACCCCTAGAAAAAATGCCTGCAGAATCGGCACTGCATTTATCACGTGTATTGCCGAAAGTTTTTGGGCTGGCATTCGATGACGTCCAAGTATTCAGCGATCCTCCACCCAGCTTTAGAGATGACTCAGAATTGATCGATGAAAAGCTGATACGTGACAGGTCGTAATGTAGATCGGCTCGACGCAACACAGCATCGGATTGGAAAGGAAAGTAGCGACATGTTTATTTCAGATGAATCTTGTTTGGTAGGTCTACCGGGCTTCCCTGGGCCTGGCCGAACGGCTTGGCGAATGGTCGAGCGTGACTCGGAGGATCTTTGGTATCACGTTCGCTTTCGAATTTGTGAAGGAGCAAGGGCTAGGTTCAAAAAATTGATGCCAACAGACCCTTCTATGCTGGCGCATTTACTCTCTCAGCGGAGCCCTGATCATACGATCGAGGCGGTTCAGATTGTGACTCCCCCCTGCATGAACGGAAGCTCTTTGGAACGGATGGAAAATTTGATCAGCGTGATCGTCGGCTACGACAAAAATGGTGAGTGTGTACTGCTTCATAAAGTCGATAGCGGAACAATCTACAGTAGCTCTCCCAGTGTGACCGACGCAGGATTGCTCAGCGATATTCGAATGATTTACGACGCCACGACTAACGCCGCGATGCCGGTTTAGCATTTCCACTTCACCGTCAATCAGATCTCGACCGCAGTGACGCTGCGATAGAGGTATGTAAATCGCTCAGCCACGACAACGGTGCCAGATGGTTTATCCATGAAGATCCAAATCTACTCAGATCTGCACCTCGAGTTCGCTAAGTTCGAGCCGGCCCCAAGCAATGTGGACGTAGTCATCCTCGCAGGTGACATCGATCTAAAATCGCGCGGCGTACGATGGGCGAACGACATATTCCAGTGCCCTGTGATCTACGTCTGCGGAAATCATGAGTACTACGGCGGCCACATCGATCACACGCTCCGAAAGATGAAGGCCGCGGCGGCGCCACATGTTTACGTCCTTGAAAACGAAGTCTTGATCCTGAATAAAACTAGGTTTCTGGTCACTACAGCGTGGACAGACTACTCGTCGACCGGCGATATCGTTGCGGGCAAACGTATCGCTTGGGAATGCATGAACGATTTCACCGTGATCAGAACCGATGCAAGTTTCCGGCGCTTGCGGCCAGATGATTTGATCGCTAAATCGACGGCGGCTTATGCCTGGCTTTCCGAGGAGCTGGACAAGCCCTTTGACGGTAAAACTGTTGTTGTCACACACCATGCACCGACGTTGGATCACGTGAGCGACGATCTTCCTGCACACCTGATCGCTGCCTATGCCAATGACTGGCCGGAGCTCGTGGGCAAGGCCGATCTTTGGGTTTACGGGCACACCCACGTCTCAGCAGATTTCCTCAGGAATGGGTGCCGTTTGATTTCCAACCCTCGGGGGTATCCGAGTCAACAGACTGGTTTCGATCCAGAATTTTTGATCGAGATTTGATGAGCTGTCATTTAGTGATGAGCCTCAGCGAACTGAATTTCGCTGCGTAATGGCGTAGGCGGCCTCGCTATGGGTGTGGCCTGAACCTAAATCGAATTCGAGAAATTTACATGGTGACATTAGAAGAAATCTCACAGCTGCTTTACGGCGCCGGTGATGAGATGTCTGGCTGGGATAGAGCCCAAGCAGACTTGATCTACCTAGCAGCAAAAACTTTCCCTGGCAAAGCGTTCTGCGTGGTGCGGCAATGGATATTGATCGACCTCGCGGTCACAGTGGAGGAAAAAGAAAAGCTTACGGGACTTGGTTTACTGCCCGCGACTCTGTACGCGCATGAAGTCGTTTTCGATAGTCGAAATCGATTTCAGCCCGGCATGTGGGTACGCAGCAATTTCGGCGTGTCTTTCACTGAAGGCTGCATGTTTGAAACCAAAAGTACGGTCTACCTGCTCTGGGGATTGGGCTTAAGGAAAGAAGCCAGTGTGGGTGCCGCTTTTTCCATGAAAGCCGGTTAAGCAAAGACCGCCGCAAATACATATTGAGTCTCTCTGGAGCTTTGGCCGGATGCCTGAAGTAATCGAGTTGGAATTCCATTGTAAAGATTTGAGCGACTTTCAGCTGAGTCGTTTGGTAGGAGCAAGCCTTCGCAAATACACGGTGCCTGTCACGGCGTTTATCAGCGATGCTCTGATTGCAGATGACACATGCCTCGGGGTGTCTTTCGATCACTCTGAGCAGGATGATGCCTATCACAGAGCTGAAGGTTCTATCCTCCGCACCGGTAAAATTCAATCAGCGAGAAAAGAGGGACAGTTTTGGCTGCTAGAAACTCGAGATGGTAATTACGTCATCGCTAGCTTCAAGCGAGGGCTCGGCAGAGCAAGCTTTCTCAAGCTTCTCGAGTCTGCCGACCGTTTCTAAATGGTGGTGAAAAATCCACTTTTGTATCTCGAGATAGGGCCTGGCACATGGCAGATGAACGATGGTCAGTTGCTCGGGCCATAGCCCATTTTGATGCGTTGCTTGACCAGGTGGTCACGACTCCCAAACCGGTTTTCATCGACGGGGAACGCAGGACTGCGGTGCTCGTTTCGATGGAAGGGTTTGAGTTGATTCAGGGAAAGCTCATTTCTCGAGCTTCGTCAGACCTCTGAAAAATCGCTTGCTAGACCTTTTATGCTTTTAATCATCAGCGCTCCGGGTTAGCCGTGCGGAGCGCTTCAAACTTCCTCTATTCTGTGATACTCGTCTGCCGTTGGACGGTTTCACATCTCGCCTCGGCTCTGTAACCGTATTGGTGCAGTAATCTTTGCAAAAAAGCTCGCGCCGCCGTTGCACGATGCTCAAAATGAGATAGTCGCGGTCAGTGTCTTTCGTCGACAAATTCCCCGAGCTCACAAGACCATAGATGTAGCCTTCGGCTTTGCCCCTTGCTTCGAGTATGCATCGATGGAGATGTTTTTCTAAATGTCATTCAGCAATGAGCTGAGACTTCTACAGTGCTCAAGGGAGGCTCTGAGAACAGGGGCATGGTAGTGTGGTTGGAGTAAATGGTTTATAGAAGTAATCTTTGAGCTGGAGCTGTGGGTACTACATGTATGGGTAAGAGGGTAAAATTGATGTCTCACAATACAATTAATTAATGCGGTTCGGTCTTTGCATCTGAGGGATTAATAGAGTGAATCTTTGTTTTGTATGGGTAAGTAATTTTAAAAACCTTCAGGACTTCAGTGCCGGCTTATCAAATCATATTGGGTTTCAATATGACATGAAAACACAAACACTACACTGTTTTGACAAAGATCCAATGCCGAAGCTTTTTGGAGAGAAAGTCACAAGCATAACAGGAATTTTAGGCTTAAACGGAGCGGGAAAAACCAATACGCTGGAGTTGATATGCCGAGTTTTAAAAACACCAGAAAAGCTTAAGAGTGATTACTTGGTGGTGTATGAAATTGATAATAAATTCTTTTATGCTTCAAATATAAAGACAAAGATCAATTCGAGTTTTGAAATTTTCGAGTCCCAGAAAAACGATTTGGATTTTTTTCATACGATTTATTTCTCAAATGTCTATGATAAGAATTACCTAGATTTTGGTGGTTCCGTTGTAGATGTATCCACGAACAACAAAAACAATCCGCGTACACTGGCGCTGCAGAAAGATAATCGCGAATCTGACTTTCAAAATGACTTGGATTTTCTGGAGTCAAAAGAGTTCAGACTAATCGAATTGGCACCACCTTCAAGAATCGAAATAAAAATTGATAAATCCATTTCGTCGCGACATGATCACCCATTAAGAAATGAAAAAACACAGGCGATAACTAATTATTTTTCAGAGATTCGGAAGCTCAACAGAAGAAAAGGTAAGCTTGAGTTAGCTACATTAACAATTCAAATTGAGTTCCTGATAGGTTTAGTTTTAAGCAAGTCTTATGATGATGAATTTTTACAGTTCTTAACTTCCAACATTCCTTCCGAAACTGCGGTCGATCCTGAAATAAATAACTACATTCTGAATATCAGGGAAAGATTTGTTCAAGGAAATGAGAGTATTCCTTGGAATAGTAATTTTTTTATGTTCGAATCGTTAACTTTACTTCTACAACTCGAAAGCTTTCTCGCGGCAATGAATTTCTGGATGGATGAGACACTAAAGAGCTCAAGATATATATTCACCATAGACTATGATAGAAGTGAAAATTTTTACTACCGGCATCTCGCCTGCTTGTTGCAAGGGATGCGATTCAGCTCCATTACGTGGGCGGGAATTAGCTCAGGGCAGAGGGCGTATCTAAATTTATTCAGCTCAATTTGGAATGGAGTGCGTAATAATCCGTTTAAGGAGCGCGAGCGCAAAGCAACCTTGATATGCATAGATGAGGGGGATCTGTACCTACATCCGCAATGGCAACTCGAATTTGTTGATAGGTTGATTAACAGCCTCCCAGAGCTGTCTGGAGGAAAAATTCAAGTTATATTTACGACACACTCCCCAATCCTGATTAGTGACTTGCCACATCAATGTATTGTGCTGCTCACTCATGATCGTGAGCAGTTGATGCTCAGTCCCGATAACAGCTTCGGTAGGCCAAAAAGCTTTGGGGCTAACTTTTACGATATATATCAATATTCGTTCGGGTTAAAGCAGCAGCGGAGTGGAAATTTATCATCTAGGTATTTAAAAAGCATATTTTTCATGCTGGACAAAGAAAATTTAAGCATCGAGGAAAATAATGCTCTTAAACTGGCAATGTCAGTAGTTGATGATGATCTTGTTAAATTTTATATAAAAAAGCGAGTCGATAAAAATTGATCAGTATTCGCAACCATCTCTCTGCAACTGTGAACGATGTTGATGAGTTTCTAAAGTGTATAGTGCAACAAATGTGGGAGGATCTAAATCCCCATAATCGTGCTGGCAATCCTATGAAACGCTCACTTCTTTCTAAGGCGCAAAATTTAATTGCTGAGGTTACAAGTGTTGAGTATGTAAAAAAAGTTGGAGAGCAAGCGTCAGTCAGACATCTTTCTTACGTACGATACTTGGCAAACTCAGTAAACCTTAAGCATATCATAACGGCAAAGCCAGAGGCGCTGGATGATATAATTGCAACTGCTAAACTCTATTTGCATGATGATGACTTGTATCTAGAAGTTGATGGAAAAATCGAATCGCAACCATTTGGAAAGATTCTGCTCAGCAAGCTGTTTAATTATGAGCGGTATAGAGGTAGTACTCATTGTCATGAGCGATACAAAGCGCTGAATTTCGATCAAGCCACCTGTCCTTACTGTAATGAAAACTCGGCCAGGATTATACGAGTCGAAAGGCCAGGAGACGAAGAAAGCATAATAATGCTTTATGATATAGATCACTTTTACCCGAAGCATATGTTTCCTTATCTTGCGTTGTCATTTTACAATCATATACCCTCATGTAAAACTTGTAATCAGACATTCAAGGGAAGCGCGCCATTCACTGTTGGTACTCATATTCATCCCTACCAGAAATGTTTTGACTCTATATACAGCTTTGAGTTTAATCATTCTATTTTAGCCAATCAACCTATTGAGAAAGTAAAGCTTAATAATACGACTGATTTTCCAGACAAACTGGCAGCCATACTCCAGTTGGAATCTCGATATCAGGCAAGCACTAGACTTTCCCGCAGTCCAAAACTGATTGAGATATTAAGTAAGCGAACTCATTTGCTTCTTGATCCAGCCCTTTCCCCTCAAGAGCTCGAAACATTAATTGAGGCCCTTGAATATTTTGGCGTGGTTTCAAAGAAAAATCATATACTCTCTAATCTTCATAGCAAATTCCATCGAGATATCGTGAAAATGTTCGATGTTCACAATACGCTAAATCTTGATTAGTTTTTCGGACAAGGTTCAAGTACAGCGAAGCTATGGTGTTCCTGCTGAGTTTGTTTCAAAAAGGAGAGTACATCAATGACCCTTTTTCGGTGTCGCCGCCGGTCGACTGACAAGGTCATGAGCGTGCTGGATTCCATCAATGAGCGAGGGAGTAGGGGAACTGTGCACTTGGCGAGCGTACCAACCAATTCTGATTGGGGGATGCGCCGGGATGTGATGAGCCGCCGTTTCACGACGCGAGTTGATCAGTTATGGACGTTTCATTAAGTGAAATGAGGATGGCCATCAGAGGCGCTCTCGGTATGGGGAAAAGTGATTATTTCAAATTATGGCTCAGCAATAATTATTGCTGAGCCATAATTTTTCCGCTGCTACCTCAGTTCCGCCAGCAGCCTCTACTGCACTTACCGATTTGCAATATACTGTTAGGCAACTACTGAAAAGAGATCTCTCATGTCCAAACTCGCCGAATTCCGCCAGCTCGAAAAACACCTAGCCGAGCAGCTCCAGGCTCTCGAAGCCCTGAAAGGCGATGCCGGTCTGAAGCAAGAAATCGAATTCGAAACGAAGTTGCGTGCTTTGCTCGCCGAGTACGGTTACAGCCTGCCGAACGTGATCAACCTGCTTGATCCGCAAGCGCGCCCCCGCGCTCCAGCCGTCGAATCCAAATCCGGCGCCCGCAAGCCACGCCAAGTGAAGATTTACAAAAATCCGCACACTGGTGAAGTCGTCGAAACCAAAGGTGGCAACCACAAGACTCTGAAAGAGTGGAAAGCAGAGCACGGCTCCGCAACCGTTGAGTCTTGGCTGAGCAAGTGATTGTTGTTTGAGTACAAAAGAGGCCCGATGAGGGCCTTTTTCTTAGAAGGAGATGGATTGAAGCCTAACACTCAAGGTCGCATTGTTGAGGCAATTGAGACGCTTCAAAATCACAGGTTACATTTTCATCGGCAGGGTAAAATTCCCCGTCATTCACCACAGCCAATGATCAAATGAAACTACTCAACACCTACGACGACCGTGACGAGGCCGAAGCTGCGGCTGAAAAAATCTCAGGCGAAAAGCGTCTGGCCAGTGAACGCGACTCTACCGTAGTCATCTACAATCTTTTTGGGATACCGTCCTGGGGCAACTTTCATCGCTTGGGCATGTACAGTCTGGTTGAGCTTAAATCCCTCCTAGAACGTCGGGTCGCCTGGCAAGAAGCTGATCAGCTCCGTCATACCGAAATCCTTGCCACCCTGCGTATCGTGGCGAAGAACTTCCAGGTCGAGATTCCCAGCCACTGGCTTTGACTGATATATGGCATCTAACAAAAAAGCCCCGCTGTTCTGCACAGACGGGGCTTTCGGGTATCAAGCAGGCCGCCGATTTACTCGAACTCCGCCGACTTGAATTTCAGTACATTGCAGTTCTCCTTGATGGCACGTTGCAGCCCATCATCGAATCCTGCTTTGCTGGAGGCTTGGATCTCAATAGAGATTTTCACCTCCACCCCCAGCTTGGCAGTGAATTGCTGTACCACTTCATCAACCAGCAGTGCGAAGTCCAATTTCGCCTTCACTGGATCTAGGTCGGTAGAGGCATAGAACTGAGTAGCTAAAGCTTTTTTGATCTCCTCAACGGGGTCATTCTGATACTCATCTCCCTCTGGCAGAGGAGGCTTTACGATACTGCCATCCTGGTCTGATTTTGTTCCATCAGCTGCATCTTGAGCCTTTTTCCGAATACGCTCGGCTTCTTCTTTTTCCTGACGCAGTTTCTCTGCATATGCTGAAGCAACCGACGTTTCGATGATCTGACAGGCATCAAGAGTGACGAGAGCAGGTCTACCAAAAACGAACCCGAGGTAACGCTCAGCCTCCTTTCCTTGCGCGATACCAAAGAAGTCGGTGCTCTCCAAACCAATACTAAGGGCCTGAACGAAAACAGTGCTGTCGCGCAGACGAGGGAGGTACAGGTAGCAGCAACTCTTCTGCCAAACGTCCTGTGCACCGACTTCCTTCACATCATCTTTCCAGAACCAGCTCTTTAGCATGTTAGAAAGGTGATAAGGCGCCCATTCAGTGATCAGTAGCTCGTTTTCCTTCAGTACCCGCTCGATTTCCTGGGTAAGGTTAGCGGCACCCGGATTGACAGCAAAGTGCTCCCATTCAACGTCCGACAGACCACGGCCTGACACGGCGGTCTGAACCGGCGCCAATAACCACTTGTAGGTTTCTCGAATCATCCGCTTGAGCGCATCTCGGGACTGCTCAAAGCTGGCGGTGGCGTTCGTCGCCATCAGGTTATCGAGAGTGATGCGGTTGTCCTTATAGTCGTTGACGATGGAGTCCCACGCCAACATGGTGCGAACCTGCTCCTTCAAACGGCTGACGTTATCGTGCTCGGCAGCCAGGAAGATCAGACGATTCTGTTTCTGCCGCGGTTGCTCGCCACGGTGCTTCAGAATGTCATTGGCCTTGGTAACAGCTTGGCTCGTTCCGCTCTTGCTGTAGCCCGCGTCAGGAGACAACACGACCAAGCGAAGATGGTAGTCATCCGGAACGTCGCCACTTTCAGTGAAGACATGAACACCACCGAACAAACCGCTGGCGAAGGTCTCTTGTAATCGTTTGCGAATGGCCGGGAAGACGTCTTCCCGATCTTTGAAGCGTTTCTTGCGCTCCTCCATTTCGCGCCGCAGATTCGGACGGGTATCAAACCAGTAGTGATTGTTGGTGCTGTTCAAGTAGTGCAGCTTGTCTGCCAGGCTACGCAGGGCATCTTTGAATAAGCCAATTTGCTGACCTGGCTGCACCGTACCCAACATAATGCGCTCGAGCGTGATTCCTCGAGCGACCTGCCCTGAAGTTGTTGGTGCGCTACCCAAAAAGATGGTTCTTGCCGTTCTGCGGCAGGCCTGAACACTTCCCAAGCGGGCATTCTGGTTCTCGATAGCCGCCGTTTCTGCGCGCGGCCCATCGATATCGCGCTCCATCACTGGATCCCATCCGGGTGGCAGGTAGTAGGTAACCTCATTACGCGAATCCGGATCAGCCAGCGGAAGGCTACCCGGCATGATCAATGGATCATTGTTTCCATCCTTCCAAAGGCTGAAAATCATCTTGGCCATCATTTTCAGAACGCCACGGGTACGCTGGAAGTTATCCAACGTTGACCAGTCTTCATATAGACGGTCGAACACCTCCGGGTGAATTGGGTAAGCATGTAGCAGGCGCTCGTAATAGCGGCTTTCCTGCGTTTCAGCCGGAAACGCAGTGCTATGTGCGATGTAGTAGTCAGCGAACGTACGGCAAACCTTCTCCGCAGCCAGGCGGTCTGAGATGTTACTGAACAAGCGCCGCCGTACAATCTCGAAAGCCTCTTCGGTGCCAACCGGCTTCCACAATGCTTGGACACGACCGAAGTAATGAGAAAGGGACTCCAGCGCTCGAACGCCACGTTGGCTGCCTGCTTCCTTTTCGGACTCAGGCAAAGATGCCAGCAGCACTGCTGTTGGCACTGCTTTAAGTGCCTCGGTCAGGGCCTGAACGAAGCTGAGATTGGAGTCGAAGGTGCCACCGCTTAGGGCTTTCCCCTCTTCAAACTGACGGATGTACGCAACCAACTCATCGATCAAAATCACACAAGGGGCGCATTTCTCCAGCAGTTGCTGAAGTACATCCTTGCCAGGAGAGGTGCCTGACTGGTCTGCTTTAGCGACCAGGGCATAACCTTCTTCACCACCTAACTGCCAGGCTAGATCGCCCCATAAAGTGTGCACCAAAATGGAGCCATGCTGAACCGGCTGGTTAGGGGATGAATTGATTCCATCGAGCACAGCAATGCGGGCACGCGGCAGCTCATTAACACCCGCCTTATCTATGATCTGGGGTATGCCGGACATTTCACTGGCAGGTACTTTGCCGCTAGCTAAGTGATACACCGCCAACATGGTGTGGGTTTTGCCGCCACCGAAAGCTGTTTGCAGTTGAATGACCGGATCGCCACCTTTACCCGCCAGCCGCTTTACAACCGAGTCGAGCAGCAATGACATTCCTTCAGTGATGAAGGTTCGGTCGAAAAAAAGCGTAGGGTTCTGGTATTCGGCTGCCGCCGTCCTGGTGTGGACACGGGTAATATCAGCCGCGAATTCAGCCTGAACGAAAGTGCCTTTACGTACGTCTTCATGTGGCTCGGCGATTTCACGCCAAGGTTTAAGGGTCATACATGATCTCCCTGCGCGGTGCGCAGCATGTAGCTGAGCTTGTCCTGGATTAGCTGCTTATTTGGCAACCAAACACCATCCCCCTCAGGATCAGAGTTATTCAGGTAGGAAACGATTTTGCGGTTCGAAAGCATTCTATTCAGCATAAACCACGTCCTTGATCAAATATCCATCTGTGCCTGGCTACCAACATGGCCAGCATCTTGGGATGCCTGTTCAATACCAATCCACGCGCCTTGGAGTTCGTTATAAGCGCGGGCTTCCTCCGCCCAGCCTTGTCGTTCGCACAAGGTATAGAGTCGGTACATAAGGGCATTGAGACTAGCTGTCTTGTCAGGCATGCGAGCCAACAAGGCACCGGCTGTGGTTTCACCATCCTGGTTGAGAGCTCGGATGAGTTGGTGCAGGGCTTCCCATACGGGTACGCGGCTGTCGTTCTCTGGAGACCAGTCACGCGGCATCTCGGCCCACTTGAGGAGACGCAAGTCTCCTCCGGAACTGTGCACAACACCTGCGTTGGTCAAACCCCCGACACTGGTGCCTTTAGCACGTGCCAAAACATCAGCATCACCATATTTGCCCTCAGCCCAACCATGCTGTTCGAACCAGGCTAGGCAGAACTGGGTATCGTGATCAAAGTCGTCTTCGCCGATAAAACGATTGATTAACTGCAGCGCTGTGCGAACGCTCATTGGCTTCCCATCAGCCTCCATCACTGCGCTGTATTTACTAAAAACCTCCATGCCGGGCCCAATAATGGCCTGTGACAAGTCCACTGGCGCAACAGGCGAGTTAACGCCGCCACGAGTCATATCTGCCAAAGCCACTGGCAGAGTGGCATTAAGTTCGCGGATAAACTCTCGACGGGAAATGGTCAATGCATCTGTAGCACGTCTACGACAAACAAGTACGATGCTAGACGCCAGGGCATTGGCGCCGGAACCGATCATGCGGTTGCTCAGCTCTGTACGCATCGGCCAAGTGCCGCTCAGTGCAAAACCTGCCTTGAGTACGGAGGCAAGAAACGTTTCCCAGCCCGTGCTGGAGGTGCCAGACTCGCCCTTGGTTTCTGCCTGTTTAAAGGCGTAGTAGATAGTGACAGGAAAAGCTGGATGAGCCTGTTCAGTCAGGTTTTTCATCGCTGCGGTCATTCCGTCAAGAAAAAATGACTCCGCTTTTTCTTTAGTACCATGTCGATAAGGCGTGGCTACTAGCTCCTCAGTCTTGGGCACTGCCAGAGTAGCGTAAAGATCAGGAAAAATTGGTTTAAGTGTTTTACGCAGCCACACATAAAAAAAATCTGAAAGATCCGCATACCCGATGTTGTCATAATAAGGCGGGTCAGTGGATACCAGCTTGTTTCGGCTGATGGTTTGAGTTTGAGCGTCGGCCTGCATTACAAAGCCGTTCTCATTCGCTGGAACCTCAAGTAATGCACGAACCAAGTTTCCTAAACTAGTTCCATAGTCTCCTGCGGCTTCAGCAAATACATTGTTTTCCGCAAAGTCCCACATCATCGGAATTGCTTGCCGTCCAAACAAATTCCGCACTTGAGTTTTACTAGTTTCCCAACGACAAAGCGAATTGCAAATATCCGTGAGCCGGCTTAGTGCAAGACCTAAGTAGACTCCCACGGCCTGCGCATATGCCGCTGCACCGGTACCCCCTTGATCTAGCAACAAGCCATCATCTGCCATGCCCGCAGTCAGAGCGTCGGCAGTTATTTTAGCTATGGCCTCTTGTACCAAATCTGCGTAAGTAGTAAGTGCAACCAACTGGCGACGAGTGAAGAGATCGCTATATTTTGTAAGACCATATATCTGAGTTTTAATGTCTCTGGGGTGATAATTAATATCAAGGTCAGGCACCCAAGACGGTGTCGCCATTTCAAAAACTTCAACGTCAGATTTTTGAGGTGGCAAGTATGTCCTCCCCTGTCGTCCCTCCACCACAACAGCCATCAACCGTACTGAAAGCCTTCCTGCAACACCTTCTTTTCGGATGTGGTCGTACGAAATGGGGCTTCCTGAGAGCAGACATTTAAACCCGTTCCATTTCCCCGCAGTGGTTCCCTTTTTTACCTCATCTGAGGGAAGGCCTACTCTGACAGTGAACTCATAGCTATCACCTTCGATTTTCGGCTCAACATAAGCTTCATTTCCTTTCTTGCTAGAAAGTACAAAGCTAGAGGCAAGTGGCACCTCTGCATGACTGAAAGCAGGGTTGGGGCTACGTACCGTCCGCGCCCAGAGCCAGGCAATTACCTTCAGGTGCTCACCCAAATATGGTTTGAGGTCTGGCCGCTCGGCAATCATTTCGGGAGTTATTTTTACTTCCGGATACAGATGGCCGATGCGCTTTTTAGCTTCTTCGCGCATCCAGTAGCCATAACGACGCACATCCTCGGCCATCCCTTTAGCGCCCGACCACTCCTCGAAAACATCTCGGGTTGCGTTTTTCTTGCTTCCCTTGCCCGCAGCGATTTCAGGCCCCACCGGAGCACGCCCCGCAAATCGTGGCGGAATTTCTATCATCGCTTTATTGATAGTTACGGCCACCGGGTTGAGGTCGCTGGCGTAGCTTTCCAACCCCAGGCGCTGCGCCTCAAGTGGCAACGCACCACCTCCCGCAAATGGGTCATGGAAACCTGGTAATTTCTCCGGATTGAATAGCTCAGCAGCCTGAGGGTGGCTCTTATTCAGCTCACAGGTCTCACGCCAGCTCTTCCAAATCTCTTGACGTGCTCGCTCCAACACATCTTGATTATTAGTGTTTTCCCACAACACGAGATCTTCGATGATCTTGAATAACCGTTCGCGTTCAGCAGCAGCCTTCTCTTTGTTCATCCCCCGCCCCAGGTGACGTTCATAACCTGGATCATTGACCATCTGTGCAAAGATCACTGCTCGCGCAGCTGCTAGTGGGCGGCGCGCCCACCAAAGATGCAAAGTGCTTGGATGACCATGCCGGATGGACTTCTCACGAGCAGACGCAATATTGATTGCATCCAAGGGAAGCGCTACTTCTATAAGCTTTTTCGGGGTCTTGATCGGGTGCATAGTATTCCTTAGCGCCAATGGGCTGGCAGAGGCAGGCCAAAGCCACTGGCGGTTTTAACGGGGTCGGGTAACTGGTTTTGACACTGCTTGTCATCACCAATAGAGAGGAAGCCATTAGCGGCTTTCTTGAGCTGTGCCGATTGGCAATCGACGTCTCTCTTTGTGCGCTCCGAAATTTCTTCTATGCTCACAAGCTGTCCACCGGCTGAATAGCACGGGCTAGCAAGTCTTGCAGTTCATAGTTGACGCTAGCTACACCGAATTCAGGCTCGGTCTTGAAAGGATGCTTGATGTAGAAAGGGCCTTGTGTCTGCTCGCCATCCACCAGCACGATGGCAAGGATGAATTTCTCTCCCTGGTTGAAACTAGAGAAAATCTCGTTCTTGGTCACAGTGATTATGGTCGACCCCTTGGCTCGGCCTTTGACCTCGATATGGCGGTCATCACGGATAGTGTTGTCCGGGCCGACCGGCGGGCGGGCAGTGATATCCCACCCGCATTTCTGCGCGGATACGTCGAAGACGTCGTGACCTAGAGACTTTTCGGCATTTATAACAGCATGCATGGCCGCCCACTCGATTCGTGAGCGTGCCTCGGCATCCACGCAGAAGGTATTGTCACCCTTTCGTTGTGCCAGCAGCCCAGCTGGAATGACTAGAGCACCACCTAGCACTACCGGCGTGCTGGATACCACATTTTTCATTCTCTCCAACTCAATCTTACGCTGGGTGAGGCGAGCAGTGAGTTCATCTACACGACGGCGGGCATTTTCAGGCTGCATACGTGGCTGCTTACCTGTACTGACGTCATCGCTGAGTTTGATGAAGCGATCCGACCAATAGTTGATCTCCTTCACCAGGCGCTCATTCACCGCCGAGAGAATTTTGTCTGCCTGACGCTCAAGGCGAGCTTTCACTTCCTGATAGTGATCCGGCACCAAATTTTCAGATGCATGATGAAGGGCCAAAGCTTCAAGATTCTGAGAAATCCAAGGCGCAGCAAGCACATCACCGACAAGCTTCAGGTCGCCATTATCGATTGGTTGAAGATCCAGGTGAGGTGCCCACCCGGCATTAATAGTGTTGCCAAACTGATCGATTTCGACAAATTGCAAACGACGGGAAACAACCTTAGCCAGCGTATTACCCTGGACTACGTTTTCCCTGACGCTATGGTCGATCATGAACAGCACTTTGGGACTAGTACTGTCGTCATTAGGATCGACTAGGACGGAACCTTGCTTCAGCTTGCTACGGTGTGCCGAAAGAATGAGATCGGTGATCGCTAGCATCAACGGGTGACCTGGGTGTATCAGGTCTGCCATGGGCTTACCGTGCAGGCGTACATGCTGTTTTTCGAAGCAGATACGCTCGTACTGCTTCAACACCGGGGTACGAGTTTCCCCGATCACTCGATCTCGTTCCCGCAATGCAGCTGGAACATGGCGAATTTCGTATCGCCCAGCTTCACGAGCACGCATTTCGCCGCCCAAGGTACTGAATGCCTCAGTGAAGAACGCACGGATGAAGTAGGGTTGTAGCTTGCGCGCCTCAGCCTTTTCCATCTCTTCCTTAACAGCATATAGATCAGCCAAGCTCATATGCTGCTCGACCAAAGCATTGCGACGTAGGATTTCCTTCAGGTGATCGGTATCTAGTGCACCATCGATTACCTGAGAAAGCTTGGCCCGCGTTTCTGGCGCATCACCGTAGCGGATGGCTTCAATCAGTAAGTCTTTCAGGGAGATGTTGTCGAACGCTTCGCCGAGTACATCAAACACCTTGCCCCCTAGTGCCTGCTTCTCGATTTCCATCTTGTCGAATAGTTTTTGGAATACTTCGCCTTCACGTGTTTCATTGGCAACAATGTTCCAGAGGTGACAAACCTCTGTCTGTCCAATACGGTGGATACGGCCAAACCTCTGCTCCAGGCGGTTTGGGTTCCAAGGCAGGTCGTAGTTGACCATTAGGTTCGCATTCTGCAAGTTTACGCCTTCGCCCGCAGCGTCCGTTGCAACCAGTACGAGTACGTTGGGATTGTTGCGGAATTCCTCCTGAATCTTGCGCCGTTCATCACGGTTAGTGCCGCCATGAATAGTGACCACTGTCTCGGGCTTGCCCAGCATGCTGCCGATGCGGGCGACTAGGTAATTCAGGGTGTCGCGGTGTTCGGTAAAGATGATTAGTTTGCGTCGGCTGCCACTGCTGGTGTACATCTCGGGAGTGTCTTGCAGCAGGCAAGAAAGCTGCTCCCATTTCTTGTCCTTTCCTGACTGAACTACCGAAAGAGCTTGGGCCTCCAGCCCCTTCAGCGACCAGATCTCAGCTTCAAGCTCAGGGATGGTCTCAGCAGCAGTAGCCTGGTCAACCACCTGTTCGGCATAGAGTTCGTATTCGTCGGCACTCAGTTCATCATCCATCTCATCAAGATTGTCTGGAAGATCGATCTGTTTGTGTAAGTTGTATACGCCGATAGTGCTGGCTACGCTTTGCCCACGAGCCAGAAGCTTGGTCTCTTCCAGACGATTTTCCATGCGCTTACGGCGACGCTGAAGCGATTGGTAAATAGCCTCGGGGCTTGATGCTAATCGACGCTGGAGCTGAGTCAGTGCGAATCCGATTGTGCCCTTGCGCTTGCCGTCAAGCTTGTCGGCTCGATTCATCTCATTGCGCACGTATTCGGTAACATCGTTGTAAAGCACGGCCTCAAGGTCTGACAACTCATAGTTCGCCGTATAGGCACGACGCTCGGGGAAGAGGGGAGTGCCATCGAACTTGAGCAGCTCTTCCTTAACCATGCGGCGCATCATGTCGGACACATCTACCTTATGTGCACCTTCACGAAATTTTCCGTAGAAGCGGTCACCGTCGAGCAGGGATAACCAAATCTGGAAGTCTTCTTCCTTGCCATTGTGAGGCGTTGCCGTCATCAGCAAAAAATGTCGGGTAATAGAGCCGAGCAGCTCACCCAGTTCGAAACGCTTGGTCTTGTTTACCTTGCTACCGAAATAATTGGCCGAGAGCTTGTGGGCTTCATCGACGATGATCAGATCCCATTCGGTATTCTTCAGCTTCTGTTGAAAATCCTCACTGCGCGACAGCTGATCCAGGCGAGCTATTAACAGGTTGGTTTCCTCGAAATAGTTACCCGACGCGCATTGCTCCTGTTTCTCTCGGCTGAAAATCTCGAACCTAACGCCAAATTTCTCTAGCAGCTCATCCTGCCACTGATCGGTTAGGGAGCCAGGAGAAACTACCAGAATGCGTTTGGCATCTGACCGCATCAGCAGCTCGCGGATAAGCAAGCCGGCCATGATGGTTTTACCCGCTCCCGGATCGTCGGCCAGAACGAATCGCAGGGGTTGGCGCGGGAGCATCGACTCATAAACAGCAGAAATCTGGTGAGGTAGTGGATCAACGTTGGATGTGTGAACTGCCATCATCGGGTCGAACAGGTACGCCAGATTGATACGATAAGCTTCCAATCCAAGCTTGAAGTCAGCACCAAGCGCATCGAACGACCATGGTCTGCCAGCTTGGGCAAGCTCCAGTCGCACCTCATCCGAGCGAAACAACATCCGCTCGCCCAAGCGGCCTTGGCTGTCTTTGAAGTACACGGTGATGGCATTGTCACCCACAGGTTCAACCGTCACGACGCGCACGATCTCGTCAGCCTGAATGCCTTTGACCTGCGCGTCCTTCTTGATGTCTTCGAGCTTGAGCATGCTGAATCCTGCATCCCTGTGGGAGCTGTGAAAATTCCTGAACAGCCTTGTATATTAACAGTGCCACTCTGCCAGGTGGTGTGGTCTTTATGCCGAAAATCCACGGTAAAAGCTTGTCTGCTACTTAAAAGCTTGCATGGGCATCACAACAGAAAAAGCCCGCAGTAATGGCCTTGGCAGCGGCTTTTGAGCGGTTTTAAACCCTGGTCGAACTACCAAATTTTGACCGAAAGGACGCTTGCCGCCTCCAAGCAGGAGTGCAGTTTTTTCTATAAAACCACAACCATATTCCATCAGCTCGTCCATCAAGTTTCATAAAAGCGTTCATAGTCTACAACTATGCTTTTTAGCTCAAACTAGAACCAACTAATTTTTAACCTCAAGCTGGCAGTATGATGATGGAGGTAACTATGGCCCGTATAGCTCAGAAAAAATCTAGCAGCCGGCGAGGCCGACCTCGACTCGAAGCACAACGTGCCATATATCAAATCAAGCTGTTTAGTTGGGATTTTACATGGTCGTTAAGTTTGGCCATGCCCAACCATTCGTGGGCCAATGAAGGTCATTATCATGAACATATGATCCTGACGCTCAGGGGGAAAGTACTGTATCCAGAGAGCTTCAAATACCCGGAGGTCGAGTGCCAAATCTACGCGGATCCTCGAATGACACAAGACATATCCCCACCCAAAGCAATAGGATCTATGACCGCAAGCGGATCGCGTTTGATTGCATACATAGCAGTGCCCCGCGATAGGGTTAGCGTCCTGGTTGATGCTGCCGACCGCTTTCTGTCCTTAGAGTTGAATACCACACCTTTGCATTACCGGCGTGCGCTGGTCATGTCGATTCATTTGGGTACAGAGCCAGAACTCGATTGGTGACGTTCATCTTGTCCTATCCGATGGCTGTTCTGAATGGTTGATGCTTCCGTTCTCATCATGCTCTCGGATGAAGCTTCGCGCATTTGTAGGGTGTGGTGTCACCTATGATGCTTTCCTGAATAGTTTTTTAATAAGCGCTTCGAAGTTATTAAGGTCGGTTTGTATTTCATCGGCTAGTCCTCTGTTTCGCGCTGCTATAAACTTTGTTGCTCGTCTAAGAGAGACAGATAGCTGAATTCCTTCCTCGTAAAGGTTGCTTTGTTCGATTAGTTCGTCGGTCTCAGCAAAGATAAATAAGTCATTGATGGCTAGATTTATATAGCTCCACAAAGATTGAATGGACTTATGGCCAGTCTTAGTGGCTATGCGCTTCAAAATGCTTTGATACAGAACATTGTCGCTGAAATCGTATTTATCTTGAGTTTTAGAAAATTCTTTCAGGTAGAGCTGGATCTCTTTGGTTATAAAACGATGACGGAACATAGACATGCAAACTTTCTGGTTGACATAACCAGCCTTAGTTACTAGGCGCTGAAATTCCTTGGTTAGCGCTGTTCGGTTGAGCTGTTGGCCGCTGTTAGTTAGTAAGAGCATGTTTGTTTCTTCTACGACTCGCCCATGCTTTTTAAGGTTGGCTAAAAACGTGCTCCGTGCCCTTAAGTATCGCGCCACGCGACTTCCCTCACTCATTGAAAGAAAAAAAGTGCGTAGAACAGGTTTGGAGTTTCGTGTCTTTTTGGTTGGAAGTAGAATGGCCCCAGAGGCAAGGTGATTACGATTCTCCTCAACCGGGATTTCCGTCAATTCAGCTGGTCTTAAGCCGGATCTTTTAAAGAGCCATAAGCAAAATGTTCTTCGTTCGTACAAATAATCTGTGATGAAAGTCGCCAGGCGCGGTGTTGTGTTGCCCTGATATAAAGTTGTTGAGTCGGTGGAAATGCTATTCTCAAGATTGGAAATTACTTCGCTGGATATAGGAGACTTCTCTCGGATAGGACTGCTTCTGGGTGGCATGGCCAAGTGGTGAATGTACCGGGCCCGCGTGTATGAGCTTTGTTTCCAAGTTATTGTGATTTTCGCGTTGGCATCCGCAGTGCCGATCAAGATCGTGTCACCAAAATAAATATTGGAATTCTGAAACCACATCAAAAACCGCAACGAAAGCTTAAGGATTTGTCGTATTTGATTGTTGCTTGGTTTTTTTCGTTTGCCAGCTAGGGTTGTGATACTCTTCATTTCACGCACAAAATCAAAAATATCTTGGTCATTGAGTTCGTGGAAATCTTTCATCTTGTTATGGCAGAATTTGATTAAGTGCGTAATCTGTGAGGCATATGTTGTGATTGAATCGCCCGTTAAGTTCAAAGCTTGCACAGTCAACCAGTAGTTGATAATCGCGCAAGGCCGACCGTCTGGCCAAATAGTTAAAGCTAATTTAACAAGCTCGTTAGTTTGAACGATCAACTTGCCTTCCATATTGGAGGTTCGAATATAAGATGGTACCAATACTGAGTCGTAGCTCGTGAAAAGCTGACCGTTCATAAGTTTATCGCCTTTCATTGAGCCAGACGACATTGGGGTCGACATATGAGTTTGGAACTGTCGAAACAATTGAATCAAATTTAACTCGGCTGTTTAGGATTATTTGGTTTATTGCGTGTTTTGACTTTTCGTCAATCCTTCGATTGCCAGGTCTGGTTAATGAAGTGATCTGGGTTAATAATTCCATATAGGCTAGACTGCATAATTGTGCGTGTAGTAAACAAGATTTTGCTTGCTCTTTGAAATTGTCATTATTGCTTATGTCTGAATTGCTTTTTTTAACTTCATCTAGACCAATGTTCCACACTGATTCGCGCAGTGCTTTGATCTCGTTCCAAGCAGAAGAATAACTGTGCTCCTGAGGGTATAAAATAGAGCTGCAGGCATTTTTTAGCGAGTTGTATGATGTCGGCCTGAATGTAGCTGTATCTAAAGTGCAAAACTCTCTCAGGTTAATTAGTTTTGAGCGCTCAAATTTTGTTGGCTGATATTCTCCTGCTATTATTCTACGCAGCCATGTTATACGGAATTTCGCATTGTCGAGCGTGCGCATTCTCATATTAGTGTTCCTTGTATCGTATGGCTATTTCTAAATCGCTTACAGTTCCGTGTTCTGTTTCAATCTTTAAAGTATAAGGTCTAACTGCATAAATGCCGGACTCTTTAAGGTCAATTAGAAAATCAAAATAATCTTTACCACGTATGCCTTCTATCTTTGAAACGCCAAAGTGTTTTTTTACTCGGTTGTACAAATGCACAAGCCCTGATTCAGCATCGGGGATATTTCCTCCTTCCAATCTTAGTAGTTTCTGGTCGACATATTCGGCTTCAATGCGCGAAATTTCGGTACCTGAGCAGTTCGCCTCAAGATACGCGTAACTGTGTTCCGCATTCGTATGGCTTGCCATCCATCGGACAGTATCTAAAACATGATATTTGCCTTGCCAAAACAAAGTGATAAGAAAGAATTTGCGCATTTCATGGATGCGTACATACCAGCGCCGTCCATACTCGTCAATATCGGTGCCGGCGACATCGCACAGTGTGTCAATACAAAAATTAATTCTCCCGGATAGGTCTTTATGGCCGGGCTTCGAGAATGATTTATTCTCAGGAAAATAAAATAATTTGTCAGCCATCTTGCTCGTATCTCCATATAGAAAGCATGCTTCTTTTTGAAGTCGCTGGAGCAAGGTTATTGCTTTGGCTGTTATATAAGGAATCGGCTTTGCTGCATCCAGGTTAAAGTCTTCAAAGCCGCTTTTACCTACTTTGTGCTCAATCCAATAGCTGATTTTTTCGCTGCCCAGCGCAATCAAACAATCGTTTCTAAGATCAGCGATCTCGTCATCTCTGGATGGCTTAAGTATCGCAATAAGAACAGCGCAGGAACCTATCAGAGCTCGCATCGCAGTTCGGACACCGTGGAGCGAATTAAGATCTAAGTCGAAACCCGATCTTGAGAATTCTTCATTAATAGATTTGTTAAGTGGCTCGGGCGTCAGTGTGGTGGGGTTTCTAACCTGAATTTCTCTAGATTTAGAAGCGATTAGTATGGAGAGTGACCGCGAAATCTTAATCCCGTCTAAATCGTTGCGCTCTAGGAGTAGTTTTTGCTTTATAGTGTCAAGGATCAAAGTAACCAAACCATCACCATAACATATAACCCATTTACTAGACTCTCGCAGGACTTTTAGACCTGTAGAAAGTGACATGAGCTTCGTATGGGAAGATGAGTCGCAGTTTTTTTTGTTCGCGTTTATGAGCGATTCGATATTGAAGTCATCTTTGACTGGAATTTGATCAGGTAATTTTTTATTGCCAGACAAAAATTGAGTTAAGTATTCTGAATTTTTAATGAGCGAGGCAATAGATGCCCGCTTACTCAATGCTTCATTAACCGTTAAGGTGTTTTGGGTTTGGTGCTTGGAGCTTTTATTTGCATTGGATAATATCCCTTCGAGGGCTTCTCGTCCTTCAAACTGCTGTAGAAATAACCGCATTTTCGTGGTATTGAATGCAGTCGGATGCGTACCAAGGCTTTGAGCTAGGTAGCTTCTGGAAATTCTTGAGTTCTCCCCTCGTCCCTTTATCAAACCTTTGTTATCTAATGTAGTATAAATGTGACGCGCAATGTCGCTCGATACGTCAAACGGAGCCATTATTAAGCTATGATACTTGTCATTCATACCGCACTGATTTAACAGAACTGAAAACGTTCTTGGTATATACTTAAGGGCCTCGCTCCAGCCATCGACGCTTAAATCTTTGAATAAAGTCGATAGCCCGTCCTGATCAAGATCCATAAACCCATTTTCTTTAGGGCGATAAACGTGCTGATGTAAAATCAACCAGCTGGCTAAATTTTTTATCCAACCTACACCATTTATCAAATTGTCCGGTGTGCAGCTGTGGCCAAGCAGTCCGGATTTCATTACAAAAGCCCAACGCTGAATTGTGTCGAGCAGAATTTTGTTTTCTTGATCCAGCAAATTACTGTGGTCTGGAAGTATGCTGGCAAAGTTAACTTTTTTTGTGTTTGACCAACGGCCATTTGTAAATTCTTCCTTGCCGGCATTTGAAAGTAGCCAAATTGCAGAGCCCTCACCACCCTCGAGCAACCAGCTAGCTTTTAAAGGCCCTCGAAATATTTCTAGTTTATCCTGTGCCTGCGCTAGCAAACGGGATATGTATTCGTCTTTATTGTCAAAATTCATAAATGTCTATGCTGCTGTTACTTTCTTCAAGGTAGTCAAAGCAGTCGACTTGTTTGATAAAGCCTTGTTATTCAAAACCTGGAAGTCGACAAAGGAGTCACCTTGAATATTTGAACGCACAATATCAGACTTGTAATCTGTTTCCGCTGGCTGTTTAGCTGTCGTTTGAAGTAGCATGGCAAGATCAACCAGAGCGCATCTTAAGGTGTTATCCGGCAACAATTGTTCTTCTGATGCCCAATCTGCATAGGTATAGAGTGCAGTAAGCGATTGTTCACTAAGATTTAATGATAAGGAGTTTCTGCAATAGCGTTCATCGTCGTTATTGTTGGGCTGATACAACCTTTTTAGTTCGGTAGACAAATCACTTTGGTTGTTGTCTGATGAAAGAGTATTTAAAACGAACTGCTCCAAGTCTGCCAGCGTATGAAAGTCCGAAGCTTCGAGCAGCCAAGGCTCTCCTGCACATGCTATAAGAATCAACGTCTGTTGAAATATTCTAGCGTTTCGTTCGTTCCTCTTCCGAATGAGCCATTGCGGGAGGTAGGATTTCATTACAATTCGTTCAGTATTACCAAGCGCCTTGGCCATGCGCCTTACAGAACCTGTTTCTAACCACACAATAATTCCCCGGGTGCTTCTTATCGCAGAAAGATTGAAGTTTTCTTTAGCTACTTTGTTCTGCTCAAAATTGTCCTTGGAATAGTCATACCATGGTAGGCCCGAACCTCCCTTCATCTGCGAGGATATGTTGTTTGGCGGCCCAAAGCCGATCCTTGTTGCGACGAGGAATAAATAATTTGCTGCATCTGGGTTGGTGGGTGTTAAGTGGTTTCTAATTTCTTTCGTGCAGTCGATAATATCGAGAACTACTTGTGTAGATACTTCAGGAATAAGGATTTGAAATCGCTTTATAGCTCTGTCTTTAGAAAGACTAAGTATCACATCTTCTGAACTCTCGATGACTGTAATATATCCCTTGCCATCTTTATCTTGATATTGGGCTGAGCCGAGGGTATCCGGATTGATTGAGCAGTCTTCATCAATTAAAATGGCTGAAGCAACAGCACAATCTCGCGCGCTCAGCATCCCCAGGAGCCTTGAAATTATCTCTGGAAACGGCATTTTTGGGTGGACTAATTTATCTAATATTCGCCTAGCTGTACGCTGAATAAAATCAATATGTTTGCCGTTAAGATGGTTTCTGAAGTAAAGCGTATTTTGCATATCTGTCACTGAAATGGCTGTGATTTCGCCCCGTAGGAAAAGCCGCTGGAAGCATGCTAGAAACCAGGCGAGAGTCAATTCAGGGGTGCTAAATATTATCAGCGGTGTAATGGCAGGCGAGGTCGACTTAGTTTCATGGATTTTTCCGATCTGTTCATCTAGTAATGACGAAGGTATTAATTTAATAAGTGATTCGCCTATGGTGTGACATTGTTTCATCTTGCGCCAATAGTCCTGGGCTTCTAACTGCACTGAATTTGCAGTGCTGAGAAGTTCCTTTTTGATGTCGTCGAAATAAATTTGCTCCGATTTTGCGTAAGAAAAATCTATCAAATATTTTTGTTCAATTTGGTTCACTCTTCCGTTTTGGTACTTCCTCTTACCGGTCAAAACTTGGCTGTCTTCACCAGCGCTACGGCTTCGTTCCGTCTTAATCCTGGAGTCTGGGATTATCGTGTTTCGCGGAATCATGCCGAGCAGCTTTAGGTTCTCGATGTATGCTTTCCCGGCACTCCAATTATTTAAACGCGTTTCAGTCGATGCCTTAGTATGTCTGTTATCAACTAGATAATGTCGAAAGAAATCTAGGAAATGTATGTCCCAATTTTCTATTTTACCTAGTTCGATTCCACTTTTTTTGATATGGCTAAAGTGGCTTTTTACAAAGGGTAGTATGTTGGATTGTAACTTTTTTCCGAGGCATGTATTTAACAGCGCTTTGGCAAAAACATGCGCCTCATAGTGTTTGATGTTTTCAGGATAATGGATATGAAGGCTTTGATAACCTTGCCGCAATTTTGGATTGGGTATGATCAAAAGAATTTTTCTTTTATCTTCGTTGATTTCAACTTTCATAATTCCAATCTCAAATATTTTTTTTATCGTAGAGAGTGGTGTGAGAGAGAGTCAATGATTATTTTTGGTTGTGGTTTATCAAGTTCATAACTCATTGATATGTAACGGAACTATTTAGACTTGGATGCTGGTGTCAATATATGTTAATTGTTAGAGTAATTGTTCTAAAACGAAGTGGTTAGTTGGCGTAAAGATATAGTGTTCGCGAAGTATTAAAGTATCTCTATGCCTATATGCTATTGTGGAGAAAACCCTCTCATCTATGTGCTTTGTCCAAGTGGCAGATATTGATGGTCGCACCCTTACTCTGGTTGATCTCAGTATGTCGTGTGATCTACGCCATTAGGTCGCCAATAATGTCTCTTGCGCTTTACCTGGGGGCGCATTTGGATACTACCCATTTCGGGGACTGGGCACGCAAATCCATGCCACCCGTATGCTGCCGGCGAGAAGTCCGCTTTCGCAATCTAATGATCAGTTTCTTACACACAGACCGGTAGAGCACAGATCTCGTTCTAGATTGGTAGACGCAGGCTTCTATGAGGCTAGGTATGTTCCTGATGCGCAGCATGTAGGCAATCCGATTAGGAGTTAGCCGCACAGTTATCAGGTGGGCCGCCAGCGCGAAACATTTACTGCCTGGTTGAAGCAGACGCGGCGCGGGATCGGCAGGCCTGATGCCGAACTCTCATCCGCTACTGGATGCCATTAGCCGAGTAGTCCCCCTTGGCTTCTCGGTCGAGCCTCAAGTCTCGGCTGATTCTCGAAGGCGATCTGTTGATCAGTCGAAGAATGCCGCACAGGCTGAAGCTAGAACCTTACCGAGTTGAAATACTGGCGCAGTCTTTAACGCTGAGCTCTGAATACCTGGGCGCAACCCCGTATCGGAAAGATCAGGTGTGGTGCTCAGTTATGTGGCCAGCAAGAGATTGAGGTGGCGACAACATCTGATCACTCACATGGTGTCAAATTCGCGGTGTCAAATAAGGGAAGAGTGATATGCATATCGCTATGATGTTAAAAGACTTATTTACTTCTGACACTGAATACTTTGTCCGCAAAAGTGCCATTTGCTGTACCAGTTCCACCCGAATGTGGAGACCAAAGAGATTTCTTTGACTCTGTACATCCGCTCCAATGATTTGGGCCTGGGCACGCCGTTCAACCTCACCGAAG
>Ga0065714_10002269_pt1 | contig 30167 bp, 18 predicted proteins | sample MisRhiReplicate2_FD_59101 | JGI IMG/M metagenome (GOLD analysis project Ga0065714, IMG submission 59101) | Miscanthus rhizosphere microbial communities from Kellogg Biological Station, MSU, sample Rhizosphere Soil Replicate 2: eDNA_1 v2... | ecosystem: Host-associated > Plants > Roots >... | reverse complement strand
TTACCTACAATGCTACCTTTATCTTTTAAGGTTCTTAGCGAAAGTCCATCTTTACTTGTTATTTTAACATTATAATTGTCAAATAAGGCAGCATCGATGCTGTTTTGTTCAAAAACAAGCGGTTTAACCGGGGTAATTACCGTTCCTCTGCCCGAAATTTTAAACACATCGACCAAAACCTTCTTAAACTCCAGCTTGCCTGTTGATGATTTTGCTTTTAAATTACCATTATTACCAACATTTGGATTTAACCTGCCCGAAATAAGGTATTGCCCATTGTTTTGTTTAATTGCCGCTACCAGCTCTATTGGGAATCCATGCATAGAACTGGCATCTAATTCTGAGATTTTTAAATCAAGTGTTGCCGATAGTTGTTTGGAACCAAAAGAAGTGATTTTTTTGCTATCGCCTAAAAAGCCTTCTTTAGTAGCTTTAATATTAACATACATGCTTAAAGGCAATCTTCTTACGACCCGGGTATCGGTTGCAAGCATGGTAACTAAGGCGAGTGCCCCAGTTCCATATGGGTTTACAATTTCATATTCATCATCTTCCAAACCATCTATATAGAAACTATAATTGGATGCTTTTCTCTTTGCTTTTTCGAAAGTACCGAACAGCCCATTAGATACATAACTCCAGTACTCTTCTGTTGCCTTAATGGTTAGGGTGGCTGCTGGTTCTACCTCAACATTTATTCTTGTAATGCCCATACCGTTAGAATATGCCTGTGTTTTTGCTATGGTATAGTTTATGTTTTCGGGTACAACCTTTAAATCAAACTGGGTACTGCCCGCAGGGATGCTTACTTCGGTTGTTATGCCCTGGCCTTGATAGTTATTGTTGATTACCGAGGTAAATTTAGCTGCGTTTAAAACGCTTACATTTGCCCTCAGCAAAGCATTTGTACCTTTTATATAACATTGCACCAATATTTTATGTTCTAAATTAGCAACCTCAAAATCTAAATTTTTGGTAGAATCTGTAAAATTTAAGGCTTTGGTACCATCAGTTATTATTTTATAACTTGTTGTTGTTTTGTAATTAACTTTATCAACAGGTATAATGACAAATTTCACAAGGCCTTTTGGGGTTTTGGCTATTGTTTTATCCAATTGTGCCGTGGACGAATAATCCATCCAGCTAAAGTCATCACCAACAATAATGCGGGCATCTATTTTTTGTTTGTTGCTATTTTTTACCGTTACATATATGTTTTTGGGCAAATTCATAAATATCTTCTGGGTATTTTTATCAAGCCCACCTCTTGCTAAGGGCTTACCATTATTCACAACATAGTAGGTTGGTAAAAATCCTTGTTTGGTAAAACGCAATAATTTCCAGGGTTGTTCTCCAGCCGTTATCTCTGCTCCAAATAGTCCTTTATATTTATCTCCCTTAGCTCGTATATTCTCGAATAAAAACCTTCCATTATCTCCTGTTATATACGTTTTTGGTGTTTTGCCTAATACCATCGCTGCATATTCCTCATCTTTTAAATCATTTGGCACAGAAATAGGCATATCGAACATTTCTACCAACACTTTGGTTAAAACGCTTGTACTGGCATTGCTTTTAGGATATACGGCCCCATCAATATAAGGCGACATTGGCAGCACATTTAGCCATGGCGTTAAGGCAGGGGTGTAATCAATGGTGCTGATGTATTGCTCATTGCTCAAAATTCCTTTTTTCATTTCTTCGACCTTAATTTGGGCCGATGTAAATGATCTGATTACGGTATAATCATCAACAGATTGATAATTATCGGGGCTACCACTTATGGGTTCTGCAAAAACATGGTAGTTTTCGTTGTAGGCATCGGGCACAATTAATCCATCAAACTTAAAAACGCCGCCTTTACCCGATTCGGTTTTATTTATAATTTCATATCTACCCTGTACTTTCCCTTGCTGATCTTTAAGTTCGTATATTTTTTTAGGATAGCTGTTACGTGCCGGATCACCCTCATTTTTAGGCCTGTCAAAAGGTATATTTTCTCCTATTTCTCTACATAAATATACATTGAGTGGATCAGGGTTTCTTGTTTCCAATTTTTTCTCACTTTTATCAATATAAGAGACTNTTGAGGTAAAAGAAAACTGCCTTACGGTTGCCGNTAGTTCGGGCATTACAATATTTTTCTCTGCATTTGTGTTAATCGNTACCGGATCGGCATAGTAATATTTGCTCTCTATTGCAATAACCAGATCTTCGCCACCTTTATTATTAAATTCGGCATAAGATTGTATTGGCACATCAAAAGTATATTCGCCATTCTTTTTAACGGTGGTGCTGGCTATCAATTTTTCGTTGGTAAACTCAGGGATATCCATCCCGGCACTTCTTTGCGGCATATTGCCTTTAACTAATTTTAACCGGGTTCCTTCTGGTAAAGGTAATTTTGGATTGGTAGCGGTAATAGGTTTAAACCAATTGTAAACATACCTGCCCGAAATTTGCATCGAAATTAAGCTGGGGCCAAATGCCACTTTTTCTACAATGTCATTCTTTGCAAAATCGGTACCTTGATAGCTTAATTTAGGAACACCTAAATTGCTTATTTTTTGCGGATCGAAATATAAAGACTCTTGTACCGTACCAGGTTCAAAATATAAGGTATAATTATCAGTATTATATGCGGCAGTTACCAGCTTAGAGAATGAATATGGTATGCTATTGTTATGATTAAACTCCACATCGTTAACGCCGACTATGTTATAATTTGCAGTACCATTTGTAACAATCCCAATTGTAGGATTATTGTTATTGATTTGGATTTGCGTGGCATAAAGTGGGATTTCTTTTTTCGCTACCTGCCTGTTTTGAACCTCCCCTTTTACCAGTTTCGCCTCGTCGCGAAGTAAATAAAGCTTGCCTTTATAACTTTTTTGTATTTTATTGCTAATGCCAACTTCCAGTTTATAATCGTAAACCTGCACTGTACTTTCGCCTAAATTAACTACTGTACCGGCTTCCTTAGGTACAACAAACCAGTTTGGATCAGAGAAATGACTATCGTTAACCTTAATTACCAAACCTTGCACCAAAGCATAGTTATTTGGATACATATAAACGTTAGAATCAATTACCTTATACTCGCTTAGTTTAATGGGCACATCTATATTAAAATTGCCTGTTTTATCGGTTGTACCACCAGCAACAAATTCGGTATTGACTATTTTCTGCGCAGTTAAATAGGTTGTGCCCAAGTCACTTAATGGCGCAACACTATCTACTGTTTCTGCAATTTCTTTATCAACACCGTTTTCTTTAACTGTTATTTTATTGACAACCTTGCTAACCGGGGCTAGAAAGGTTACCCTTAATACCTGTATACTTTTATTAGCTAATGGATAACCATTATCTTCTTCGGTTAATAATATTTTAGAATTTTCGCCTTTTGGTATGACTTCATTTTTGGCCTGGGCTCGCTTTCCGGCTCCTGCCAGGTATTGGTCGCGAAAATTATAACGTAAATTACCTGCCAGCGATAGCTTATAATCGGCCCTATCTATTGCCCGCAGCATAAAATTTCTACTTTGAGAAAACGTACCTGTTGCTATATGTTTTACACTCCATTGGTAATCGCTACCATCTTTTAAATAAGCAGCCATTGCCGGCGATGATTTAAAATCTATAGTATCCTGATTAACTGGCACAACAATACCTTTATCAGCATATATGGAAAGTTGTGTTTGCTGCAATTTCTGAATTTCGTTATAAAGCGAAGCCATTTTTGCCGGATTGGTTGGGCTGGTTTGTTGTAGTGTACGCTTCAGCGAAGAAAGCTTTTCATCACGTGCTTTTTGTTCGGTTAATCTTTCTTCCCCGGTTTTAAGTTTGGTTAAGTATAATTCGTATTTATTATCAGATGGAGTGCCCGCATTGCTTAAACCTCCGCCATAAAAACCAAGGTCATCGTTTTGGTTACTGTTATCGATAAAGCTCCATTTAAAAGAAAGCTCCTCCAGTTTTTCAATTCCTTCATCTACTTCCGGGGTTTTTAAAGTAATTGAAGAAGCTACATTAGGTTTTTCGCCATATCTAAATTCATTTGCAGGGCTAATGCCTTTGTTTTTAAAAATAATTTTTCCACTGGGGTCTGTCGCGATAACCCGCCAGGCATAACGCTTACCAAATTTAAAGGCATTAGGCAATGACAATTCTACCAGGCCAATGGAAGTTCGGTTAAATACTTTTCTGTTGATGAGTAAGCCCAAACCTGAACTTGCAGCTAATACCCTATTGGGGTCATCTTTTCGCTCATCGGGCATTTGCACAACCTGCAAAGTATATTCTATACCCGTAGGCAATACCACATTGCTGCCCCAGGAAAAAGACATAGCCTCAGCAATAGGAGCTACGGTTGTATTGCTTAAAGGATTCATTAAAAAAGGAGCATCAGGATACACAATACTAATTGATGAACAGCCCAATGGTGCACCAATGGATATCACCTGATTGGTACTGATATCAACAGCCTGAATACAAAATGTATAATTTCCTTCGGGCAAACGAGAAGTTTGTACCAGTTTTACTTTATCAACTCCATAAACATTTAAGGTATTGAGATCGAAAATATCTTTTAAGGCCAAACCGTTCAGTTGTTTGGTTTCGTTAGGGTTTAAAATAATAGGTTGCAATGGAACATAATTAGATTTTGTCGTAATTTTTATTCCATTATCTCCCTGCAATTGGCCGATAAGTTTTATCTTTTTTTGTGTTGTCGTTAAATTTTGTACAATCAACAAAACTTTTGAGGCATTTGGTCCGGCATAATCAGCATAAAACGGAGAATAAGGCGATGAAATGCTTACATTAATATTAACCTGGTTTGGGTTTGATCTCTGTGCAAATAAGTACCCCGGGCACAATCCAGAGAGGAGCGTTAAGAGCGTTATGGTAAATATCAAGGCCAAAGCTGGTATTCTTTTAAAACCTTTTATAATTGGATAGAATTTATTCATAACAATTGACATTAAAATTAAAAGGAATGTGTTAAACCAAGGTTTGATCGCATTTCGTTAAACGAAGGCAGTGTGGCATCTTTAGAATTGCTCTTTAAATAGCTGAGCGATAAATTTGCTGCATTTCTTTTGCCCAAACGGTAGGAACCATTGAAGTTTACATTAAAAATATTACCTGCATCTACATCGTTATTTCTTTGTAGCTGGTAGCTAATTGATGCATTCAAGCCTAAATTACCCTTATTTACCAATTGACTTAAGCCTAAGGTTGGCCCATAAAAGATACTCCTGCCAAATGCTACATCGGCAACGGTATAGTTTATATTGGCACTCACACCAAAAGATTTTTTTGGCAAACCAAATTGATAAGAAAGATTTGCTGTTTTACTGTTCGATTTGCTGTTTGGTTTGGTAAACTCATTTAAATCAACCAGCGATTGCAGGTTTGCAACCAACACAAAACCATGTGTAATGGTTTCGCTGTTAATCGTATACCTAAACACAGAGCTTAAATTATGATTGGTTCTGGCTACACGAAACATATCAATAATTGGGTTTAAGCCCCTATCTTGTGTAATACCAAAATTGGTGTATCTTAAATCTATACCATAGTTCTGTTTATTGTAAGCTATATTTGCCGAACCTATTTTCCGGTTAGATCGAGAAGCTTTATCGTGCAATATATTATCATTTTGCAGGCCAAAACTTCCGCCTAATTGCAATTGGCCTTTCATTAAGCGTAGCATCCCCTCAACGGTATAATTCTGCACATCGGTTTCAAAATAATAAGCACCCATACTTTTATAATCGGGATCTACCCTGCGGTATTTAACTTTTACATTATAGTTGGTTGCATTATAACCAAAGCTGGTTTGAGCGGCAGTTAACAGTTGGGTGGATGAGTTTAAGGTGATTAAATCTTTAATAAAATTAACCTTACCCAATTTTAAGTTTTGAACCGTATCTGAAAGTACATTTCGGGTGTAAATACTGCCCGAAACATCCATATCAAAAACAAAATGTTTTAAAAAACTAAATTTTGATGAAATACCCAGCACCATGTTTTCCGATGGGCTAAGCTCAGTAGAAATTGGCGTAGCACTTAAAGAGTTTACATGGTCTTTAGCATTTAAAAAAATAACATCCACATGGTTACGCTCTGTACCCCAGCCTAATTTAGTGGTATAACCTGTTCTTTTATAAGCAGCTTGCTGAGCCAAAGCCAATGGCTGATTTGGATCTGCTTCTATTGCTTTGTTAAATCGTCCGTAAATAAAGCCAAACCTTAACTTACCAGGATTCAATTCAATTCCTCCACCTAAAAAATTATGTCCGGCCAGGGTAAACGGCGAAAACTCTAGACTTTGCCAGCCAGCATGAAAAGTAGCCCATTTATAGGTTGGACTAATACCGTATTGATTAAATGGTTGCGTATAACTTCGTTGTTGATCGCTAACAACAAGGGAAAATGGAAATGAAACGCCATATAACGAAATGGTTGGTGCTCCGTTAAAAATATAAGAAAAAGCTCTTTGCCTGGCCGGAATACCATTTACATTATAAGTACCGAGGCCAAGGCCCACGGTTCCGTTAATTACAATTGGTTTTTGCTCAGCAATCTGCCCAATATCTTGCGCCAGTATAGCATTGCAAACCATACTTAAAAGCAATACGAAAAGTGATATGCGTTTCATAAATATAATGTTTAATGAAATTGAGAGATGATAAAGCAGCAAGTTTTACCCTGCTGCTTAAAATGCTATCACTTTAATTTTATAAAATCTTTATCCTGTAAATTGAGCTTCTGCATGGTTTGGAGCATTGGGGTATTACGGCTAACACTTAACACTCCGGTTGAACTTGCCGGTATAATTACTATTCTAACTTTATCAACGGCCAAAGGCATGTGGGTAGAGCCATAAGCATTTTTATAAGAAATTCTAACTTTTGCCGTTGTGGCATCGACCCTTAAATGATATTTATAATACAGTAACTGGGCAGTACCGGTTGAAGAGGCATCGGTGTAATTTAATTGTTGCCAGCTAACTACGCCTGTTCCTTCATTTTTTCGAAGGTACACCATTACGGTACCTGTGGTAGCAGCTGCCACATTTGCTGCCGGAATGTTGTAAACTGTTGTTGTATCTGCAAACGATACTCCCTGTTTTTGCAAGAAATAATTTTCGTCACCCTTATTTGCCCAATTAAATGTATAAGTATCTGCTGTTTCTAAGGCTATCACATTCGAGTTTCCATCAGCGCCATTGGCACCTTTTAAACTTGTACCCGGAAAAGGCCAGGCACCCCCAGTCTTAGGACCATACATTACATAACTTGATAGGTCTATATAAAAATCCCCGTCGTTACCCTGCGTGTTTTGTGGAAAACCACCTCCACTTAAAATTCTATTCCCATTTGTACCATTGGTGCCATTAGTACCGTTGGTTCCATTTGTACCATCTGCTCCTTTTAAATTTGTAGCTATACCCCAACCAAACGTCGCCGTTTTAGGGCCATATAATGCAACTGGTAATCGCGAAATATAAAAATCTCCATTTTTGCCCAGAGCCGGATCCGGAGCAGTTTCTCCACTGTAAATTATAGTTCCGTCGGCACCTGCTGGTCCTGTTGGCCCTTGTGCGCCTGCTGCACCACGCAATAAAATCGGTATTCCCCAACCAGCAGTAATTTTTGGTCCGTATAGTAAGTAATTGGTTTTATCTAAGTAATAATCTCCAGGCGCACCAGCTGCTGGTATTGGCGCACCATTTCCACTTAAAGTTGTGCTGCCATTTGTTCCATTGGCACCATTGGTTCCGTTAGTGCCGTTTGTACCGCTTGTACCTTTTAATGTCAATGGAGTTCCCCAACCGGTCGCAGTTTTAGGGCCATATAAATTACCTGTATTTTTATCTAAATAATAATCGCCATTTACGCCAATTGTTGCTGCCGGCGTACCCGAACCGCTATAGATAATGCTTCCATCTTTACCAGCTGCACCGGTCGGGCCTTGGGCTCCGGCAGCTCCGCGTAACAACATTGGGATACCCCAACCTGATACCGTTTTTGGTCCGTACAGCAAGTAATTGGCTTTATCTAAAAAGTAATCCCCTACAACACCTAACGTGGAAGAGGGAGTTCCACCGCCGCTTAAAGTTGTACTTCCATTGGTGCCGTTGATGCCATTGCTTCCATTTGTGCCGTTAGCGCCTCTCAATAGGGTTGGCGTTCCCCAGGCCCCAGCTACTTTGGGGCCATATAAATTCCCGGTGCTTTTATCCAGGTAATAATCACCATTAATACCTATTGCATTTGCAGGCACTCCTATCCCACTATACATTATACTTCCATCTTTACCGGCTGCACCAGTCGGGCCTTGGGCTCCAGCAGCTCCGCGTAACAAAATCGGGATACCCCAACCTGACGCAGTTTTTGGTCCATACAGTAAGTAATTGGTTTTATCTAAAAAGTAATCGCCTACAATACCTGTTGTGGCAGATGGAGTTCCACCGCCGCTTAAAGTTGTACTTCCCTTAGTTCCGTTGGCACCATTAGTTCCATTGGTACCGTTCGTACCATTGCTCCCATTTGCGCCATTAGCGCCTCTTAACAGGGTGGGCGTTCCCCAGACCCCTACTACTTTGGGTCCATATAAATTTCCTGTGTTTTTATCCAGGTAATAATCACCATTAATACCTATTGTATTTGCAGGCACTCCTGCACCACTATACATTACGCTTCCATCTTTACCGGCTGCACCTACCGCACCTCTATCGCCTGTATTCCCTTGTGGCCCAGCCGGGCCTTCAGGTCCTTCTAATCCAGTTTCTGAACAGGAGCTAAAAAGAATACCGATAAAACAAAAGGCTAAAAAAAGATACTTATTTTTCATAAGGTTATAATTTTAATTAATGAAAGATAAATTTGATTGAAGCGCTGTTTGACTTATTATCGACGAACGAACAGAAATAATCGGTAAAGGGATAGGGATAAGCATTTATAATTTCACGCTTGCACATTAGTCGTGGCATATGATAGTGGATGGCTTTAAAAAAGTCCGGTTAACAGGACGCTAATTTTCATTCGGATAGAGGAGCCATCTCTGTACTGAATTCTGAAAACTTTGGCATATTTAAAAACCAGCCGAGATGAATCGAAAGAGAAATTCCGAAGACAATTGAGTAGCGGAACATTTTATTAAAATGATTAAAATGGGAATGGTGCGTCATGAAAATTTTCAAGCAGGAGAACCTGTTAAAATTAAAAAGGCAGCATAAACTAAAGCGATCACACAATAGTTTATGGAAAAATCCGGTAAACTACTGCAATTCCCTTTGTTTAATTGACCAACCAATTAATGATTGATAGTAACAGTATATTCCGATTGTCTAAAATGCTGGGTTCATAGAATCAGGGTGATAAATAACCCTGAATTTACCTTCAGTTAGCTTGCTGGTACGGTTAGGATTTGTTTCATACAAAGCGTATAATACCGGGGAAAAAGTGCCTTCAATTACATAAGCAGTTTTATCGCTTTTATCTACTCTGGTAATCTGTACTGCATTTTCCTGCACTGGCACATCTGAGGTGATGCTTGCCATTTCCCGGTCAGAGCTTTTGGCTTCCGGATAATAGAATACCCCACTTAAAATCCCATTGTCGTTTTTAGTTGAGGGATAATTACCGGGCACAATTTTATCTACCGTATGAAAAGAAAGATCCATTCTGGATCCATTGGCAGCTTCTGCAAAAATAGAAAACTGCCTACTTAGTGTTTTATAGCTTAAAGTATAGGTTTTGAACTCTTTTGATGGAAAGGCCTCCCATAAAACACCATTTATTTTTACGGAGAAGAACTGATCAGTGCTGTTTTTACCTTCAGCCTGGTCTACCTGTTTGACGTCACCGGAATTCGACGCACATGACGCCAGGAAAACAGCAACCGACAGTAAAAGGCAGCTGCTTATAGATTTGATTAACTTGAACCTGTTTTTCATCAGCATAAATTTTTATTGATTAAATCTAGGTTCCGGGCAATAAAAATGGCAGAGTTAATCGATCAGGGTATTGAAATAATCGGTGAACGGAAGGTTTTGCTATAAAAAGATAACCTGCATGGTTGTCCCTTCGGTATTACTCGTGATTTTCAGCACTGCATTTATTTTAAGCAAAAGTTCTTTGACAATCAGCAGACCATAACCTGAGGATTTACTTTTCACATGGTTATCGTTCAATAATTCTTCAATTTTATCACGCGGGATGACTTCCCCCTGGTTGAAAATAGACAGGAAGGATTGCTGCTGATTATTCACACCTGCATTTACAAAGATCATTCCACCAGTAAAAGCATGATTGATGGCATTCTGGAGTAGGTTACGTAAAACAATCGTCAGTAAATTCTGATCCGTCCGGATATAGCCGAGGCCTAGCACGCCTATACAGATTTCCAATCCTTTAACCTCGGCCTGCCCCTGCATAAGTGAACTGGCTTCACTGAAAAGCTCCTGTATGTTGACCTCGTGCAGGTTCAGCTCAAAATTGTCCATTTGGCTTTTAGACCAGAGCAACAGGTCCTCCATTGTTTCCAATAATTGCGATGAGGATTGCATCAGCCGATGCTGATGTTTCTTTTTTTCCTCCTCTGACATAATTCCTGCGTGCTCCTGCTGCAACTTTAAGAAGGTAAAAAGCTGACTTACAGGGCTACGCAGGTCATGGGCAATAATCCCGAAAAGCTTTGTTTTCACGTTATTGGCATTGGTTAGCTGCACGTTCAGCGTATCCAATTCCTTATTTTTCATATCCAGCAGAAGATTGGCTTTCTGCTTGTTTCTAAAATTCAGGTATATTAAAGCCAGAGCTACCAGTAACAGAAATGCGCCCCCAATCAATAACCTGCGTGTAACGGCCTCCTGCTTTAACTCCAGCTTTTTAAGTTCATTTTCCTTATTCAGCTCCACAATCTTTTTCTGTTTGAAATCATTTTGGAACCTAGCTTCCATCTCAGCCAGGTTTAAGGAGACTTTACCCTGGTTGAGTGAGTCTGAAACCGTTACATATTTATCAAAATAAGTTACGGCGTCGATACCATGGCCCGATCTGATCAACACATCAGTCAGTGCTTTCAGTAAATCAGAATATTGCTCTTTATTGTAAATGCGTGCCACATGTTCGGCTATTTTGTAATTCTTAGCTGCTTCGGCATAATTACCTAATTGTTTATAATAATCTCCGTAAGCAATATTCACAGATGAAGTCAGCAATTCACTATTGTCTAAGCCGGCCTGTTTAGCGGCTTTGTCCAGATATACTTTAGCCGCCTTATGATTTCCTTCTTTCAATTCCAGGGCGGCCATCTCAATGTTTGAAGAAACCAGTTCCGACCACCTGGAAGGTTTTGTACCAACAGCTTTCTGCAGCAGCCCATAATATTTAAACGCTTCTTTTTTATTGTTTAAAAGGCTGAAGGTTCTAATCAGTTTACCGTAGGCGGTGATGTCATAAATGGTAGACAGGTTTAAATAAGGCCTGGCTTCGTTTAGATATTCCAATGCTTTACCAGGCTGTTTCAAATGCAGGTAGATCTCTGAAACCATCATCAGGATCGCACCATAGTCCAATTTATGTTTTAAAACTTTTGTGGTATCGGCAATGGGCTTCTTTAGTGTTGCACTTTTCAGAAAATTGCTCAGGGCAATGCTGTAGTAAAATTTCTGCTGCTGGTTGTATAATCCCAGATTGTAATACACATCTCCTTTGGTTTTTAGGGTGTCTGTACTTTCTGCAAGTATCTTTAATTTCTGCGCTGCTTCATCTGCTTTACTTTGCAGTCCCATATAATGATAAACGGCAACAAGGTTTCCCAGAGGTTTCAAGCTGCTTTCGAGTAAACCAGCCTGCCTGGCTTCCACATATGCTACCTCGAAATGTATTCTGGTTTTGGCAAAGTTCTGTTTGTAATAATAACCTGTACCTATTGCGTGGTTAAAAAAGAACCTGTAGGCATGATCGTTTGCTGATGTCAACCTCAGTCCAGCTTCCCCAGTACTGATCAGCAAATCTAAGCTCTCAGGATTACCGGAGAAGGAAGCGCTGATTTCCTCGCAGGCCTTTTTCTTTTCCTTAAGTAATTTAATATGGTCAGTGCCGGCTGCCTGACAAACTGAATTTAAAAAGAAAGCGAATAAAACCAATAGTGTTCTAATACCCATCTCAATTGAGCTTAAAAGCCAATCTGGCCTGATTAAGGTAGGTTTTGCCCACAGGTAGCATATCCGTGCCCATATCTATCTGTTTTACATGAAAGCATTGTACCTTATTTATGGCAATTACATAACTCCTGTGAATCCGCATAAATTTACCTGCGGGTAAACACTCCAAAAAGGCAGACAGGACCTCCAGTGTCAGATAAGTTCTTTTTTCCGTCACGATCTTGGTATAATCGCCAAATGCTTCCAGGTAGATCACCTCACTAGCCTGAAGTCTTACCGTTGAATGCCCTTCTTTAAACACAATTTGCTCACAATCAAACAAAACCTCGTAAGACCTGGCCTTTTCCCTCAGCGATAAAAAATCATCTAACCGGCCTACACAGGCATTAAACCGCTCTGTTTCAAATGGTTTCAAGATGTAGTCAAAAATTTTTAATTCAAAGCACTCCAATGCGTATTCGGGATGAGAAGATATAACCACACACAATGGTGCACAATTGTATAAGCTTTTAAACAATTGCAGGCCACTAACATCTGGCATATCAACATCAAGAAATAAAAGGTCCGGTTTATTTGCACCGATGCTTTCAAGAGCTGCTGCAGCATTATCATAACTTCCCAGCATCCTGATATGATCAAATGACTTAAGGGCAGCTTCAACTGCAATCCTGTCTAAATAACTGTCGTCAACAACAATACAGCTAAGGGTACTCTTCATAAAAACGTTGCATTTAGTAATCCGAAGGTAATGCTATGCTTAAACCGTACATAGTAAAAATCGACGGATTTTAGACAGTCGGATTGAAAAACAGCCGTGAATGCCACTCAGAAGGTGTACATCCATAAAAGCGTTTAAACTCTTTAATGAAATGATTCTGGTCAAAAAATCCATAGGTATAAACCAACTCTTGCCAATCGGTATGATGTTGACTGTCAATAAAGCTATTGATGTGATTGAAGCGCACAATACGGCTAAATGTTTTAGGGCTAAAGCCTACCTTTTCCCTAAACTGATCTCCCAATGTAGTTGTAGACATACCTATACTGCGGGAAAGTTCTTCAATCCTTATTATTCCACTGTCTTTCTGAATCAGCTCACAGGCATAAGCAATTCTATCTACTTGGTTTTTTGCAGTCAAAAGTAAACGTTTCAAGAGCCAGGCTTCCAATAATTCAATGGCCTTAAATGGAGTCTGGGCAACCTCTCTGAGCTGCTCAGTTAAAGTTGCAGTTTCCGGAAACAACAACCGCATATCAGTACCCTGATTGGTTAAATAACGTTGCGGGATTTTAAAAAGTTTAAAGGCTCCACAGGGCTTAAATATAACCTGAACAAATCTTTTAGGAAAACGGTCAAAAACCCTGCCTTGATCAATCAATCCCACGAAACAAAGCGGGTAGCTTGAAATCTCGCCGACACCAATTTCACGAAACTGATGGTACTCTTCTAATACAAATGACATCTGGGTATTGTCTACCGGATAAATACTGAGTGAAGTAAGGCTATCGTGAATCGCACCGGGGCCCATATAACAATAACACTGTACATAGGGTTGAAGCGCCTGGTGAGGAGTGAATACATTGATATTCCCATTATCTTTCATAGTTCATAAGAGCACGGCTTATGTCAAATTCTATTATAAAAATACATAAAAAACGAGTTCCGATATCATCCTTTATACAAATTTTTTTTTTAAACAAAAGGTAAAGCCATTATTTACAGGGTTACCAAAGCAGCGCATGGTGGTCGATCCTTGCCAATAAAGGTGAAAGTGAGGAACTCAGCTTTCTGAATCATTTAGACGGGAGAACATTTTGTGAACAGCCACCTGGCAGAATAAGGTTAAAATAGATGACAGTTTCCTCAATAGCTAACTAATTCCAAAATCGCTCATTTGTTAGATCGCATCTCCTTTCTAACCGGTGAATATTTTGGAATGGTTATCGTGAAGTTGAATATTTCAGATGGTTGAATTTCCAGTGCTTTACAAACAGCAATTAAACCACTTACAGAAATGTTATTTGTACCTCGAACTATTCTGTAAACCTGACTATAGCTAAAACCCGTTCTATCTTGAATATCTTCTAAAGTAATCCTCTTTTCGTTAGAAATCAGCCATAATTTCTCTCTTATAGTTTTTAGGGATACTTTGTCTATATACTGTTCTGCCATGAGAACAAAAAGAGCACTTTAAATAATTTTTTATTATTCCAAATTTGGAATAATAATTATTTTTAATTAAATTCGAATACAGTAAAATAGTGAATATGAAATAATTAAGATCTTTAGTACCGTTCATTAAAATTACGGCATAATCAAGAGTCTCTCTTAGCAAATTCTGACAAGCAAAAGGAAAGAGACAATAGGTTCATGCCCATAGGAAAATATTGCATATTTTTGAATGCACTATAGCACCTATGGGCTCTATTGTAATTCCATTTCCTAGGCCGTCAGAAGCCCGCTAAGATGGTTGTAGAGCCCGCTATAGTGTCAATTACTATTTCTTCAGCTCATTACCCGAGACTCATATTAATTTTCAACTAACGAAAAATAAATATGAGAACCAACACCCAACACAATCACAGCAACATCTTCAAACTCATCATCAGAAGTCCGGAATAGTTACGTCTTTTCAAAGCCGGCGGGAGTGTAAATAATCAGAATTAGGGAACCACACGACCGCCTGGCTTTGAGCCAACACCTAATTTTCAACTAACAGACATAAAAAACTGATATGAAAAAAACGATACTCACCATCGTACTGGCCATGCTTTGCCTAAAACTGGCCATTGCGCAGAACACCGTACTCAAAGCCCAGGTCACCGATAACCAAGGCAAGCCCTTGTCTGGCGTTACCATCTCCCTTAGAGGTACCAGCAACCAAACCAAGACAGACGAACAGGGTATATTTATCCTCAGGAATTTCCAGGCCGGAAAAACCCTCGTCCTATCTCATATTGGCTACCAAACCAAAGAACTCGGCTTTCATCAAGTCACCAGTACCATTATTCTGGAGGCAAGTCCGCAAACCCTGGAAGAAATCAATATAGTCAGTACCGGCTACCAACAGCTCCCCAAAGAGAGAGCAACAGGATCCTTCACCCAGCTCAACAGCAAAACCTTAAACAGAAGCGTAGGCATCAACATCCTCGACCGTCTGGAAGGAGTGACAAGCGGCCTGATCCTGAACCGGGGACTGCCCAGCAGCCCCAGCACCTCCAAACTCTCCATCCATGGCCGCAGCACCCTATTCTCCAATGCAGAACCCCTGATCGTACTAGACGGTTTCCCCTATGATGGCAGCATAGAACAAATCAATCCCGCAGATGTCCAGTCCATCACCTTATTAAAAGACGCCGCCGCATCTTCCATCTGGGGCGCAAAATCCGGCAATGGCGTATTAGTCCTCACCACCAGGAAAGGCAACATCAGCCAGACACCCACAATCGGCCTGACCTCCACTGTCACCGTAAGTAACAAACCCAACCTATATTATATCCCTCAAATGAATTCAGCTGATTTCATTGAACTGGAACAACTGCTGTTCAACAAGGGATTTTACAATAACCGTTTCAATAACGCCTACAACCCCATCTCCGGCGCCGTCGATCTGTTCAACCAGCGAAAAAACGATCAGATCAGTCCGGCAGATTCCGCAGCGGGAATCAACACCTTAAAAACACAAGACGTCCGCAGGAATCTGGAACAATATTTTTACCGGGCAGCCGTATACCAGCAGTACCAACTAAACATCAGCGGAGGATCCGCGCAACACCGCTACTACCTTTCCGGAGGATATGACAGAAACCTGGAAAGCCGTATCCCCGACAACTACAACCGGCTCAGTCTAAATGCAAGCAACAGCTTCAGCCTGCTCAAAGACAAACTCGAACTCTCGGCAGATCTGAATTTCATTTCCAGCATGAACAATACCGGAACGGACAAGTACAGTCCTTACACCCCTTATGACCGGCTGGCCGACTCCCAGGGAAACGCATTACCCGTCGTTACCGCCCAGACCCTGCGAAACGCCTACGCAGATACCGCCGGAAACGGTCAGCTACTGGACTGGCACTACCGGCCCAAAGAAGAACTCAGTGCCAACAGCAGGGAACGGCTGAACCAATACCGGCTGAAAGGCGAACTGAAATACAACATTAGTCCGGACCTGAACCTGTCCACAGGTTACCAGTACCTCAACGAACTGACCCAGGGCAACCTTCACAACGACCTCAGCAGGTATACCACCAGAAATCTGATCAACAGGCTTTCCTCCATTTCCGCAGGCACACTGAACAGAATCATTCCTGCCGGCGAGATCTTCAACCAGAGAAATGTAGAGCTGAGTTCCAAAATCTTCCGTGCCCAAGTCAATTACCAGAAAACCATCGGCACAGCCCATGAACTCAACGCCATTGCTGGTTATGAAGGTAGGGACAGCAGAATCAACAGTACCGGACAAACCTATTATGGTTACGATCCCCAAACCACGACCTCAGCTAATGCCAGCATCAACCCCACGGCCTTCTATCCCTATTATTACGACCCGATCCTCGGTGCAAGAATCCCCACTTCCCCGGGCAATTCAGGCAGCATCGAAATCGATCAGAGCTACTACGCCAATTTCTCCTACAGTTACAAAAACAAATACATCCTTTCCGGCAGCGCCCGCAGGGATGAATCCAACCTCTTTGGTGTAAAAACCAACCAAAAAGGCGTACCCCTCTGGTCAGCAGGACTGGCCTGGAATCTCAGCAAAGAGTCCTTTTACCAACTAAAATGGCTACCAGAATTGAAACTGCGACTTACCTATGGCTACAACGGCAACCTGGACAAATCCACTTCCGCCTACCTTGCCCTATTGAGCCTTGGCCTGCTGAACGAATGGGGCAGTGAATATGCCATGATTTCCAATCCACCCAACCCTGCCCTGAGATGGGAAAAGATCAAAACCTGGAACCTTGGAGTTGACTTTAGCAGCAGGAACAACCGGATCAGCGGCAGTATTGAGCTTTACCAAAAGCAAGCCACCGACCTCATTGGCAACAGCCCTACGGCATTTCAGACCGGGGTAAACCAGTTCAGAGGCAACAGCGCAGACCTGCAAACCCAGGGACTGGATCTGGTACTGAACAGCCAAAATCTAAATGGCAATTTCGGCTGGAATACCTCCTTGCTGCTTAACTACAATACCGACAAAGTAACTACTTATAAAATCAAGCAAAGCTCCAACCAGAACATCATCAGCGGGAACTACGACAATCCACTGGAAGGCTATCCCTATTTCGCCATTTTCAGTTACCCTTCAGCAGGACTGGATGCCAGTGGGGCGCCGCAAGGCTATCTGAATGGCGGTATCAGCAAGGATTACGGCAAAATCACCACCCAGCTGGACATCAGCCAGATCAAATACCACGGATCTGCTTCACCCAAACAATTTGGGAGCATCATCAACAGTTTCAACTATCAGAATTTCGAGTTGTCCTTTAACCTGACTTATAAACTCGGGTACTATTTCCGCAGGACAAGCGTATTTTCAGGGAGTAACTACGGCACTGCAGAACATACAGAATTTGCAATGGCCGATTATGAAAAACGCTGGCAAAAACCAGGTGATGAAGCCTTCACGAAAATCCCCGCATTGGTATTTCCTGCAGACAACCTGCAGAGTACTTTCTTCCTTTATTCCCAGGACCTGGTTGAAAAAGGCGACCACATCCGACTGCAGGACATTCGCTTCAGTTACGACCTGACCGGAAAACTCCTTTCCAGATCGTTTCTAAAAAAAGCCGGCATATTTCTCTATGCACGGAACCTGGGAGTGTTATGGAGCGCCACCAAACTGGACATCGATCCAGACTACAAGACAACAGGCATTCCACAGCCTTTCAGCTGCTCCTTCGGGCTTAGCCTCAACTTTTAATTCAAAGCTTATGAAAAAGATATTCTTCCTGTTAACCCTGTGCTGCCTGATGGGCTGCGAGAAAAAACTCGACCTAAAACCCAATACCGGCATTGTTTTACCAAAAACCCTTAAAGAGTTCGAATCCATACTGGACAATACCGAGGTCATTAACCTCAGTCCTGCCCTGCCGCAAATCTCCGCAGATGAATACTTTATCCCTGGCCTGCAGGACTGGCAATCCCTGTATGCCGCAACTGCAAGGAATGCGGCCATTTGGCAAAAAGACATCTATTCCGGAGAAAGCAACATCACCGACTGGAATCAACCTTACAGCGCCATCTTTTATGCCAACAATGTGCTGGAGCAGCTTTCCAAAGCAGCAATTGAAAATGACCAGGAAAAGAGCAGAATCAAAGGATGGGCACTGTTTGTCCGTGCCTATAACTTTTATGCCCTGGTCAGTGTCTTTGCCAAAGGCTATGATCCGGCCAGTGCCGGAACCGACCCCGGCATTCCATTGAAACTAACTGCAGGAATAGATGAACTCATTCCCAGGGCCAGCCTTCAGCGAAGCTATGCGCAAATCACCAAAGATGCACTGGAAGCATCCGAACTCTTAAATCCCCATATCATTGCAGACAAAAGAAACCGTCCCTCCAAAGTTGCCGCCTTTGCGCTGCTGGCAAGGGTATACCTGAGCATGCGCGATTATCAACAAGCAGAAAAATATGCAGATCAGGCACTTGCCCTGTATTCCACACTAACAGACTTCAATACCCTAAAAACCAATACTTCATCGGCCTTCACCTATAACAGCGAAGAGACCATTTACTTCAGCCAGCTGAACAACAACTACGCAGAACTGACCCTAAGGTCCTCTCTGGCGTATGGAATCAGTCCTCAGCTCCTGGAACTATATGATCCAAATGACCTACGCCTGCTCATCTATTTCCGCAAAAATACCATCGGCAATTACAACATCAAATCCATCAACAGCCGCAGCAGCTTTCCATTTACCGGCCTGGCCACTGATGAACTCTACCTGATCAAGGCGGAATGCCTCGCCAGAAGAAACCAACAGGAAGCAGCGCTAATCTACCTGAACCAGTTGCTGCAAAGCAGAATGAAAACAGGCTCATTTGTCTCCGTTACCGCTACCGATTCCGATGACGTATTAAACAAGATCCTTACCGAGCGCAGGAAAGCGCTGGTCTGGAGAAGCCAGCGCTGGACAGACCTGAAAAGGCTCAACCTTGAAGGGCGGAACATCACTTTAACCAGAAATCTGGGCGATCAGGTCCATATCCTGGAGCCGAGAAGCCCAAGATATGTGCTGCCCATACCCGATGATGAGATTGCCTTAAGCGGAATTGAGCAAAATCTCCGCTAGGCTCTCCTTGATACCTTATTTATTTTTTATTCCATACGCCTTATTACATAGAATTATGAAACCGATAAAAAAAAGATTATGGACATTGCTCTTGCTCCTGATGAGCATAGGACTAATGGTCAACGCACAACACAAAGACATTTACTTAAGCGGAAAAATAACAGACACCGCCGTGTTGAACTATTGGGATCATCCTGAGCTGAACATCCGGATTGCTGATGCCGCCAAACAACTCAATTCAGAAGAAGACATCATTAAAGTTCCCGTTGCAAATGATGGCAGCTTTAAGATCCGCATCAAAGCACCGGAGAAACTGTTTCATCTATCCTTCTGGACGAATTACAAAAGTCCCCAGGCAGATACCCATGTATATCAGCAGAACCTGCCCGGCAAAAATTCCTTTTTGGATCAAGCCTACCTGTTTGAAGCAGGCGATAGCATCCAGGTTAATTTTCTCAGCAGCGGGATACGCTTTAGCGGAACAGGGGCAGATAAATTAAACTGCCAGTTCCAGATGTACAATACCGACGCCTTTCCCAACACCATTGCATCCAGGGCCTCTGATCTGATAAGCTCCGGAGACTACACACAGGTACTGACACTTCGTCACCAGATTTTACAACTGGCTATTGCCACACGTCTTAAACTACTGGACAGTTACCGAGACAAATTCGGCGATGAAATCAGTGGCATCATTAAACTTGACGCCACATCCATCGCTACAAGCCAAAATTTAAGCCAGGTATCATCTTACACACTTATCAAGACACAAAAGCCGATTAAAAAAGAAGTGCAACATTATTTCAAAACCCATTACACCGACAATGATACCCTGCTTATAGATTCCATTTACGGCCATGCTTCAGATTTTTACCTGGAAATGTTGTTTGAAAAACAATGGAATGCGCATAAGCTATTTAGTAAAACCCAAAAAACTGGTGATTCTTTTAAGATAGTTTATGAGGGTATCAAAGCAAATTACCGGGGTGCTATACGGGATAAATTACTGATGATCTGTTTCAGAAGACTTAAAGAGTATTTCCTTGACCAAACCCGGTTATACATTGACGATGCCATTGGCATCACTGCAAATCCACGTTATAAGAACGCACTGAGCAAATGGAAACAGAAATTATACACGCCTTTTCCTTTCGACCTGGAAGACACCAAAGGGAATATCCATAAGTTAAGTGATTACAAGGGAAAGGTGGTGGTGATGGACTTCTGGTTTACCGGCTGTTCCTGGTGTAAATACCTTAACGCTGCCATGCATACGGTCATAGAAAAATACAAGAACAATCCAAATGTGGTCTTCATAACCGTTAGCCTGGATCAAAAAAAAGAACTATGGCTAAAAAGTATTGCCTCGGGACAGTACACTTCTCCGGGAGCCCTTAACCTATACACAGGCGAACTAGGATTCAGGCACCCCATGATGCTCTATTATAATTTCTTCAGTGCTCCCCAGCAAGTAATCATTGGCAAAAATGGTGATTTGATTAGTACGGCACCACCACGTCCCAGTGCGATCCGTTCAGCTTATGAAGAAGACGCTAACTTTAAAGTTTTGCCGGTCAAACCGGAGGCAGTATTGACTTATCCTTCCACCATTGCATTTTTAAAAATCATTGACGACCTGGTCAAATGATCCGGTTTCACAACAAAAAAGCGGGACAATCATCCCGCTCTTTTGCATTAATGGTAAAATCCAAGACCTCCTGCCGGAGCCGGAGTACCAAGGTTTGTTGGATCGGTTGAACCAAGTACAAAACTATCTGGCGCACTGGATTCCGGCACCTGGTTCGGGTTAGGAAAAATCAACTTGCAAGACTTGTCATCATTGGTACAATCCCCGCTGGGTTCTACTTTTACATAAGTACCGGTAGAGGTCGATTGATAATAAGTAATTGCAGCAAAATTCTTTGCCGGGTCTTTCGGTGCATTGACAAATGCACTTCCGCTTACCGCAATAGCGATTGCCGATAAGCCTAGAAATAATCTTTTCATAGTTAAAATTATTAATGGTGGATATTCAGCCATATTTTTACAGGCAATGGCACAAACCTGCTTTCCGCGCGAAAGTCTTTGAGGATGATAGCCAGTAAACATCCGCTATCTTCTATTTATGCGTAATCCAAAAATTGCAGCTATAATAAAAGCAGTATTGAACAAAATATGCTGTTCCCAGCTCAACCTGGATATCACCCCACCACAACTGCAGGGCAGGTAGGTCACCGTAGCGACCATGTAAACCAGGAAGAGGGTAAATAAACTCATTAGCAATAATGCAGCGATCATGCCCAAACGTTTAGCCAGCGGAATGATTAACAGCAAGCTGATCAAAATCTCTACCGCGGGAATGGCATAAGCCAGAAATCCGGCACAACCACCTATCAGCGGCAGCTTAGCCAGTGTTTCAGTAAAGACTGAAAACGTAAGGATTTTACTACATGCCGTATATATGAACAGCAGCACAAAGGCAAAACTGATGCAGTCAAAAATAAGGACTCTGGTATTTAAGGAAACATTGATTTGTTGTCTCCTTCCGATTGTATTTTTCATAGGTAACGATCTTGTCAGATCAAAGCTAGAGGCATAAATCGGGTATTCGTGGTGTGCCAGCTCACAAATGTTCTGAAAATACTGTGCGTCCAATCACAGCATTCATGCCTATCCATTTCTAATGACTTCACCTTTGTTACGGCAGACAGTTTCCCTCCCCAAATCCAAATAAGCACCGATTACTTCATCACTGAATACCAAGAAGCAATCCGGCCATTTTTTATACAACCAATGTAACCGTTGCACTGTACTCAGTATCCTGAATTCCCTTTTGCGTTCGCTAGCCTGTTCCTCCTGCCTATCTCTCCACAGATGTGTCAATGTAACCACCTGCGGGAATTTATGGAGCATCCGCTGATATTGTTTTGCATCCATAAAAAGCAAGCGGCTATGCTCAGCCATCCTCATTTCTATTCTACTTTTCCCACCACCAAATAGTTTTAACGGCAGGACAAAATCCCCCTTTCTAAGAATCTGATTAAGCTGCATACCTTCATTCATACCGGTACCAACCAGAAGACTACCACTAAGCATAAAAAACACACCTTGTGGTACTGCCCCCTCTTTCAACAGGATACATCTTTTTGGTAGCTCAAGCAGCCAAAGTCGCTTTCGTAAGCGCTTAATGAACTTCATATCCAGCTGAAGTCCCAGTGGCCCCAATAGTTCTGCGAGTGCACTTTCTATCGCCTGAAGGTCTATTTCAGCGGGTTTAATTAACGGGAACTGACTGGCGTAAATGGGCTTCATACTGATTAAATTTAAGCTTCGTATACGGCCAGTCCCAGCAGCCAGATAAGTTCAGTTTTGTTTCGGGAACTAGTTTTCATAAAAATTTTCCGGATGTGCGCGTCTACCGTTTTTCTGGAAATGAATAACATTTGGCCCGTTTGTGCATAAGTATGTCCCTGGCAGAGCAGCAAGGCAATTTCCTTTTCCCTGGCACTAAGTTGGTAATCTGCACATTTTTGACTGAAACGATACAACATCGTTTGTTTGCTGTCCTGTTGTTTTTCATATGCAAATCGGTTTTGATCCACAGATCGTTTAAAAAAAAGTATGGTCACCAGGATAAATCCAGCATTGGTTACTAAAACCTCGATCCACTGATTAATATTAAAGTAAGCAAATGCAGACAAACAAATCCATGGGGAAACGGCGAAGTATACGCTGAGTATTTCCATTTTACCAGAAATACCCTCTGCTTCTTTTTTTACTTTGAAGTTCCTTTTGATCGCATCCAATATGGCCCACAATAAATACAAAGAGTAAATAAAGGGAATGATGAGTCCATAATTTACGGCAAAATCCAGGTCTTCATTGAAGGAATAGATCAGTACAAAAAAAACAAAATATGGCCCCAGCAGAAAAACCGAAGTTCCGTAAAGTGCCTGAAAACGCAGATAACTGAGGTTAAAGCTTTTGTAAAAGTAAAACGGAAAGTAAGCCGCCATCAGAAAGCCAGAACCATAGGCAACAATATTCTGTAGACTTAAACTAAAAGGAAGGTCCGGATCAGGGAAAAGCCCACCTGTGATGTTGTAAAAAATAAGCAAGCCCAGCAAAATAAGATACCAAAGTCGGGGTTTATCATGAGGATCCAAACAATAATGGTAGAACTGTACTGCCAGCATCATCAGTTCAAGCAGGACAAATAGCAGTGTAATCAGGTGCATTTCAGAATTAAAGACTAACATAGGGAGATGATTAGGCGATGACCGGAATGACTTATTTCAGGAGCATTATGTGGGATTTTTTAAAAAATATAATCGGTAATCAATGTCCAATTCATGATAAATCCGGAAACCAAATTTCTGGTACCATGGAATATTTGTAAGGGTAGAAGTCTCCAGATAAAACGGTAGCCTCATCAATTCAGCTTCTTTGATCAATTCCCGTAGTAAAGTACCGCCCAAACCCTGCCTCCTTACCAAAGGATCTACACCGATAAACCAGAGGTAATAAAATGGCGTTTTGGGATGCTGCTGCTTTATCAACCCCTCCCTGCGGAGCACTTTCAGCAGGTTACGAATACCCATTACTTTAAAGACCAGCTTTGCATCCCAGTATAGCCCATTTAAGGAGATTTTCTTGGTATGGGGAAACAGTACCAGGGCACATGCATTTTTATCTTCGGACAAAATCACTCTACCATAGGTATGACACATAAAGTAAGCATATTCCATCAATAGCGTTATCCTTGCTAAACGCTTTTTATCTTGTTTGACAATATAGCTTACACTTTTATTGTCTTCAAAGGCCTTTGCTAAAATTTCAATTACCCTTACCCGATCGGTATTACTGATCACCATAACTTAATTTTAATAAAACACCCAAGATACATATTATACCAATTTGCTTGTTGCTACTTCTTACTCCCGGGGATCGTTTTGATTGTAATACCCTCCTAAGGTGAAAAGATGGGTAAAAGTCGTCGTTGCCAGACTGGTTGTGGGATCAGTGGGATCCTCCTGATAGGTGTTTTTCATTTCAAAGACCACTTCTGGTTCAATAACCATTTTTTTTTTGTTTTCAGTTTTCATAGCTTTTTTTTTGAAAAATTAGCGCAAAGGTCCTCCCGAACGAATTTTATTATACCACTGTGCCTATTTTTTATATAAAAACCATAAATTGTCGGTATCAACCCTATTATGAAATTAACGGTACGTCTGAAAGTCATCGGCAGGCATATTGCTTTTATTGCTGCCTATTTTTTGTATGAGATTGGAATGCTTTATGCCTACACCGGCGAAGGAATCTATTTCTGGGATATATTTTGGCATTTACTGGTTAACCTATTTCTCTTTTATTTCACGGCTCACTTCCTGCTGGAATATGCCAGCTCATTTCCCTCAACCTTTCTGCGTATGGGTTCTGGAATCATACTCCTAGCACTGGAGTTCTCCATCTTTCTACTACTCAAATACCTGCTTGCACAAGCTTATATTACTTTTGAAATAAGCACTACCAGTCCGTATGGAGGTTTCAGCAGTTTTCTGCGCGACACCTTTTGGAGATTTATAACCGTAAATGGATTAAGCGTTACTTACTGGCTCTGGATGGCTTCCGACAAAAAGAAGCAACAGGTTGCCTTGCTTGAACAAACCAGGTTAAAGGATCTAGCCGATCGGGAAATCGCAAAGCGGGAATTTATCACTGTAGAGAATGCTTTTCTGAAATCACAGATCAATTCCCATTTCCTGTTCAATACCTTAAGTTATCTTTACAGCACGGTCCTTGATACAAATAAAGATGCAGGGGATACCATTCTTCGCCTTTCCAGCATCATGCGTTATAGTTTAAGCAGCCCTTCAGGGGGAAAGGTAAAGCTGAAAGAGGAGATTGCGCACATCAGTGATATTTTTGATATCAGCACATTGAAATCTGCTGGCCGCTTACACATAGACTTCAGGGTTACAGGGACACCTGATGAGCTCGAAATCATTCCCCTGATCCTGATCACCCTGGCAGAAAACATCTTAAAATATGCAGAGTTAAAAACCCAGACAAACCCCGCACAATTTCACTGTAACATCGAAGGTTCCTTGCTGACCATAAAAATCCTAAACAACAAGCGGAAATTCATTTCGCCTATAGGGCACGGAATCGGCCTCAAAAACACAGAAAAAAGACTTGCTCTGGCGTACCAGGATAAATACAAACTTGATATTCAGGATTCAGAATCGTCCTATCAACTCACACTAAGCATTCAATTATCATGATTCAGTACAAAGCAATAATCGTGGATGACGAAGCGCATGCCCTGGCTACATTGAGCACATATATCCAGAAAACACCGAACCTTAGCCTATGCGGAGCCTATGAAAATCCACTGGATGCTTTGGAGGTTCTTTCAGGCAACCAACCTCCGGATATTGCCTTCCTGGACATCGACATGCCCGAACTTTCGGGGCTTGCCTTAGCAGATCTTGCGGGCAGTGACGTTCATATTGTCTTTATTTCCGCACACGAGCAGTATAGCCTTGCGGCTTTCGGCGTTAATGCTTCGGGTTATCTGTTAAAGCCATTCTCTTTTGAAAATTTTTTAAAAACAGTGCAAAATGTAAGCAGCCGGATGGCTAAGGTGAAAATTCCAGTACCCGCCGATCCATTTTTTTTCAAGACCAGTATAAAAGGAAAGTACATCAGGATCATGAGTGATCAGATCATTTATATTGAAGCAATGCTGAATTACGTCAAAATTTACACCACTTCCAGTGAAACACCTAAGGTTATTTATCTTTCCTTAAAAGAGGCCGAAACGAAACTTGAGGGTACCCATCTGGTCAGGGTAAACCGGTCTTTTGTCATCAATACCATTTTCCTGGAGTTGGTTGACGGCAATAGCCTGACAATGAGCAATGGTAAAAAAATCGGGCTGGGCCCATCTTATAAAACCAGCTTTAATACCTACCTAAAATCCAATACGATAGGCGGAAATTAGGATCATACAGGCACTAATGGGTATTTGCAAGGCGTTGTTTTTCTCTGCCCATTAGCGAACGGTAATACTTGTTCAGGAAATAATACATATTCATTTCAAATTCGGATGAACCACCGGCATTCAACCTATTGATATGCATATGAATCAAGTCCGATACAAACCGGTCATAGCGGTCAGCTGAAACCAACTGCTTAATGTCTTTTACGTGATTGCACTTTTCAGCCAATTCCTGAATTTTTCCAGCGATGAGATTGCCATGATAGGCTACAGGTTTGTTCGCCGCCCGTTCCAATTGATATTTCTGTTGCCGGTAGTACCGATCCAGCTGCAACCGTTTCGATGCTGATTTTGTTCCATATCCGTTCTTAGTAAACTCAATCCGTTCATTCAAAGAGGGAAGCATCACAGTCAAAACCTCAACAACCGAGCTGATCGCAAAACAGATCTGGTCATCAAATGTGTTCGCGCTTTTATAAAAACTAAGCACCGCATCGCTACTGAGTTCAAATATTTTCTCGACGTTCTCCATTCCGGCTAAACCATAACGTTCAAGTTCCGGTTGATAAGTCGCAATGACAAAATCTGTAACCAAACCATTTTTTAACTGTGGTTTGACCAGGTTTTTGATTTCAGATGCAATCTGCCCAACAAAATGTACAGGCGCATTCAGCCTAAGGCGAATGTGATGATCAGGATCAGCATAACGAACAAAAAACCAGCAATTCATTCCATAAACTTTGCTTAGCCGTTGCAAAATCTTATACAAAGAAGCCTCAGCCAAAAACAGGCTTAAAGTCTCTGGGTGACCATATATTTTAAAATACAGCCACTCTTCACCGGGAAAAAATACTGATTTGACATTTTTCACTACATAGGTTTTCCTCTCGGTTAGCCCCTGATATGTGCAATCGCTATTTATCAGGCACGCAACAAACTGGCCAAGATAAATATCCCCCTTAACATCATAAATCTTACCACCATCCTCTGGCAGAAAAAATTCTTTGAGTATAATCCGTGATTGATTTCTTACAATTTGTAAGAAGTATCGGATCGATTCTTTGCAATTGAGATCAAACACCAACTGCCGGTCATGGCTTGTTAAAGCAAACCACCTGACAAGGCAGCTGGAAGAAGCCATCCTGTGAAAGTTAACCAAGCCATGCGCGGAATCTAAAAAATCGTTAATCACATTTTTATCCCATATCCATTTTGCAGCAGACAAAATGGTATTCTTATACATCACTCTGGGATAATACCTTAAACCAGGCAAATAAAACTCGGGATCAAATGAAAAGTCGCATTTCAGGTTCTGGTATTGTAAGTCTCCAAGAAACCTCAATATTGGCAAATTACTAAGCTGGTAATTATAAGCACTTGCCAGTCTTGGAATCACAATCTTATTCAATCGTTTAGAACGCATGATCACCTGCCCGCAGACTACTTTAATCTGCAGATCATTCAGTGGGATGATTTGATTTTGTGGCAAATCAGAATGTACCAGAACCGGAATTTCAAAATCCCTGAGGTGTCCCCTACTACTGATGTTATCAGAGAGGGAATCGTCCATGGCAGCTATTTCTGCAAAGATGACTTCAGGATTTCTTGCCTTTTCCATTGCAGTGATCATCTTAAGCTCATCAAGAATTTTCGGATGATGAGAGAACCTGCCTGACAGGCTCACGGCACTGTTACCTCCGGCATTTTCAATAAATAGATGCCTCCCGTTATGCCGGAACATAACCCATAAGGAAGGAGGAAAATATTTTGCTTTGCCGGACGCAGGCAAATTCTTCAGCTCTTGTGCTGAAATGGAGATAGATCCCTTATTATCAGGACCAGACATCTTTTGTAAAAGCAAGGCACTCACCCCTGTCCATTCTTTTGTTAAATTCCGCTGACTTTTATCATCAAAAACCCCTGTTATGTCACCCTGTTCTTTGCGAGTTCTCTCGGTTCCGAGATAGCTTATTCCGTATTGGGGATCTAAGGCCTTTAGTAATGGGACCTCAGCAGTTTCAAACCTTTTCGTAAATTTCTCGGCAAAATCTAACAAAGTATCTTCCTTATTGACGACCAATCTATCAAGGACCTTTAATCCTTCCAGGATATCGTTTTGATGGCTCGAGGAAAGACTCCCTTTTTGCCTATGAAAGGCAATTGAATAGCTTTCATGCCTGGTAGCCATTGGATCTAATTTTATCTGCAAAAAGCTTCCGGTAATGTGGGGTAATGCAGAATGATACAATACCTGAGCCTTAATTAATTTTGTTACCAAAGCCGGTCCATCTTGCTGCTGAAGGTCCTCAGTCAGGAAATTAACCACCTGATTATAACTGCCTGGTTGCTCAAGGCGTTTGAATAGCCTTTCAAGCAACCTTGATCTATGAATCTTCATAATCCTAAAGGTGGATCTTTCCCCACCAGTGCTGCGTTGACGAAACAAATAGCGGAACTGACTTCCAAGTTTATAAATTGAGGGATTTACATAAATGAGGCCCTGCTCTTCGCATACTGGAATAGGGCCAGCCGTTCCAAAATTCGGAAAGGTCATCAACAACTGCTCACTGCCCCGAACCATAAGTTTGTTTTCCACGCCCCATTTTAACAAAGATATAGAGGCGAATGCTCCAAACGGAGTTGCCCTATAAGACATCCGGTTGTAATATTTAAAAGCTGCCAGACGATGTTCCATATTCAATAAATCATAGGCAAAACCATGTTTGCTCAACGCTGTATACAACTCAGGGCTAGCCATCAGCAGTGCCTGTTGAAAATCTTTGTCTAGCAGAACTTTTGACAGGTGCTGAGGACTGAAATCAGAATAGGGCCTGGCGGGTGTTCTGATTAACATTTTAGGATAAAAAGAATAATTCATTTGAGGGATCATGCCTCCAATATGTTCAATAAAATCCTAAAACAAAAAACACAACAAACTGAAATCAAGTAATTTACAAAAACTAATAATCAAAAAGGACAAGCTTATCCTTATCAAATAATAGATTCCTATAAATTTCCGGACAATTGGTATAATAACCAGGATCTCGCAAAAAAAATGCTACAAAAACAACAAAATTCGTTTGAGTCAGAACTTTTGATCCTACCACTGGATACTGCTGGTTACCTGTAAACCCAGGAGCAATAAATGGAATGACTCTTACCCTTTGGCGTATTTTATAAACCTGAACGCCAACAGATACAGGGATACAGCTTTTCATATGTATCCCCAGCACTTCACCAGCCTGCCCACCTTTGTTTCATCAATCCGCTGAAAGGTCAATGATCTTGTAGCGAGCGGGAAAATAGAAACTAAAAATTACGGACATGTTAAACTCCATTACCTGGACACAGTACCTTATCGGTCTGATTACTCTGGCACTTGTTTATTATACCTGGATTGTCCTCCGGTTTTACCTGCAAGATCTCAGGCTGCTGCTCATCAGCAAAAAAAGCCTCCCTTCTCAACGCTCCAGGCCTACCGTAGAGGAGCAGCAGCTACCGGATCAAATCATCCCCGATCAACCGGTCACCGCTATGCAACACGGTGAGGAAACTTTTGACAGGATCGAAAGCCTGATCAGCCAACTCAAATCACAGATTCACGAGAAAGACTCAGGAGCCCTTGAAACTAACCTCTCTGACAAACTCAGAAGCGTGATCCAGGCCTATCCTGACTTGAAAAGTTCG
>Ga0065714_10064600_pt1 | contig 30244 bp, 28 predicted proteins | sample MisRhiReplicate2_FD_59101 | JGI IMG/M metagenome (GOLD analysis project Ga0065714, IMG submission 59101) | Miscanthus rhizosphere microbial communities from Kellogg Biological Station, MSU, sample Rhizosphere Soil Replicate 2: eDNA_1 v2... | ecosystem: Host-associated > Plants > Roots >... | reverse complement strand
GCCGCTTGTTTGAAGGGTAATTTCTTCATATGAAAATGCCTGTGCATATTTTCCGCAATGATAATACTGTCGTCCACCACAATTCCCACCACGAAAACCAAAGCAAAAAGCGTGATTCTGTTTAAAGTATACCCTAACATATAATAGCTGAACAATGTCAAAGCGAACGTAAGCGGAACTGAGAAGAACACGACCAATCCGCCTCTCCAACCCATTGCCAGCATTACCAAAAAGGTAACCGCCAAGATTGCAATTCCCAAATGCATCAATAATTCTGACACTTTGTGGGAAGCCGTTTCTCCATAATTTCTGGTAACTTCTACGTGAACATCATTTGGAATTAAAGTTTTCTTCAATTCATCTACTTTGGTTAGTATTTGCTCTGAAATTTTCATCGCATCCGCACCTTTTACTTTGGAAGCAGAAATTGTTACCGCTGGATATTCTGACTTGAATTTTTTCCCATTTTCAATCGCATTTCCGTATCCGAAACTTACGTAATTGGCAGGAGAAGCTGCTCCGTCTTCAATTTTCGCGATCTGTTTCAGATACACCGGCATATTTTGAGAGGTTCCAATAACCAGATTTTCTACATCTTCTGCAGAATTCAGGAATTGTCCTGTTGTCAAAAGATATTCTGTATCATTAGAATCAAAACTTCCGGATTGCGAGCTTCCGTTGTTTGCCTGAATCATCTGCATCACAGAAAGTGCATCGACATTCAGTTCAGCCATTTTATCTTTATCTACAATGACTTTCAGTTGTCGGTTTCTTCCGCCAATCACGTTAGTTAGGGAAACGTCTTTTATTTTTTTGATTTCCGAAGATAATTCTTCACCGATCTGACGAAGTTCGTAATCGTTGTATTTTTCGCTCCAAAGCGTAAGTCCCAACATCGGAACATCGTCTATGGAACGTGTTTTTACCATCGGTTCCATCACGCCTTCCGGGAAGATGTTTTTGTTTTTCATCAGTTCATCATACAACTTCACATAGGAACGTTCTGTATCTTCACCCACATAAAACTGAACAATGATCATTGCTTTTCCGTTCATTGCCATTGAGTGGATGTGTTCCACACCTTTGATGTTGGAAATAACTTTTTCCAAAGGTTTTACCACGCGGCTTTCTACTTCTTTCGGCGATGCGCCTGGATAACCGACCATTACATCTGCCATTGGCACAATGATTTGCGGTTCTTCTTCTCTTGGTATTAATGTGGAACTGTATACCCCGATAATCATCAAAGCAATCATTAACAGGATTGTTAATTTTGAATTAATGAAAAACTCGGCGATACGTCCTGCGAATCCTTTTTCCATACTATTTATTTTAGAAGTTAGATTTTAGAGGTTAGATTTTAGATTAAAAATTTTTAGATATTTAGAACATTCACCCTTTTAGAAAAAACACAAATTATTTATTTTCATCATTAAACATCAAGCTTCTATCGTGTGTTTTTTTCTTAATGCACAGCAGGTGATTCGATTAAATTTCTAATTTCTAACATCTTATCTCTAGTCTCTTTTTATTTGAATTTTTGCACCGTTATACAATTTTCCGTTTGAGGAAATGATGTAAGGTTCTTTTGTATTTAAACCAGATAAAACCTCCACCCTATCTCCGAATGTTTTACCGATTTTCAGCCATCGCAAAACGGCGGTATTTTGTGAACTCACAACGTAAACTCCCGTTAATTGTCCGTTTTCTACCAAAGCAGATTGGGGAACCATTATGCTTTCCTCAAAATCCTGATTGGTTTTTCCGGAATTTTTAAATGGAAACTGCACATTGACAAACATTCCGGGTAACAGATCCTGTGAAGCCGGAATATTAATTTTCACCATATATTGTCCGCCAGTGTTGGTGGCTGATTTGCTGATTTCGGAAACTGTTCCGGAAATCGTTTTGTTGATTGATTTTAAGGTGACCTGAACGCTCATCCCCTGATTGATCATTGTTATGTCTTTTTCTGAAACCAAAACCTGCGCCTGTAAAGTTCCTGAAGATTCTATCGTCAAAAGTGGCATTCCCGGACTTGCCATATCGCCTTGCTCTGCAAATTTCGCAGTAATTGTTCCGGAAATCGGAGCGGTAATGTTGGTATATTTATATTGAGAATTGACTTCGTTTTTCATCTGTTGAGCTGCTTGTAAAACAGCTTGAGCCATTTCGTAGCGCGCTCTCATATCGTCTAATTCTTTTTGAGATGCACTTTGATTTTTGTATAAATTCTGGAATCTTTCGTAATCTTTTTTAGCAATATTGAAGCTAGCCTGAGCTTGCGAAATCTGTGCATTGACTTGTCCGCCTTTTGCCTGAATATCGGTGGAATTGATGCTTATCAATGCTTGCCCGGCAGATACGTTCTGTCCGACTTCTGCTCTCATCGAGGTGATGTAGCCCATCATTCTGGTAGAAACATTCACGGAATTTCTGGCAACCAATTTTCCGGTGGCGGTTGCTGATGAACCTGTGGAATTGGTTGTTGATTGATTGACCGTAACCGAAATGGGAGCATCTGTGTTTTGTACAGATTTTTTGTCGTCGGACGAGCAGCTGTTCAAAAGAATTGCTGACAGAATAAGACCGGAAAAAATATATGTTTTCATAATGTTGATTTTATTTTTCTGTTTCAAACCTATAGGTTTTATTTTTTTATTGTATTGAGTGAAACTTTAATCATAGCCCCGATGGAAACGGCATCCTTTTTCTTTTTTGGAAGGGAAAAGCGTTGGCAAAAAGAAAAAGATACAGTGGACAGCGGGATTAAGCTCCTAAAAAAATTAATTTTTCAAAAATTTATAATACTCTAAAGCGGTGTTGTAATCGAAAATTGCCTGAATATGCTCTAATTCTTTCTGTGACATTTGGGTTTCAGAAGTGAGCAAATCTGCGGATTTTTCCAGACCTTGGTCGTAGCGGTTTTTGCGGATTCGGTAGGCTTCTTTGCTCTGTTCCCAGGCAAGTTTGGTGAGGTTTACTTTGTTCCCGGCATCCTGAACTTGTCGGGAAGTTTTGCTCAATTCCAGCTCGCTTTGTTTTTGGTATTGCTGGATTTCGGTTTCTGCTTTGGAGCGTTCGGCTTTGTATTTTTCCTGTTCGCTTTTGGCTTTCAAACCATCGAAAACGTTCCAAGAAAGCTGAATTCCGGCTAAATATCCGTTGGCATCGAACTGTGCGATTTTGTTGTCGTACATCTCGAAACTTCCAAAGGCGTTGAGTTTTGGTAGAAATTTGGCTTTGGAAGATTTTATCATCAAACCGTAAGCTTCGAGAGATTTTTGGTAGGCTTGTAAATCTTTTCTATTAATATTCAAAGTGGGATTATTTTCTACCATATTTTCCTGATATTCTAATGATTCTGTGGGTTTTAGGACTTTGTTCTGGTAATTTTCATCCAACAAAAAATAGAGATAATCGGAAGCATTTTTGACATTTGATTTAGCGTACTGAATCTGATTGTCAATTTCTTTCAGACGTACATCCATACACAAAACTTCTGATTTCTGAATAATTCCGTTTTTGTAATAATTGTCGATGACTCTTTTATTTGCCAATGTTGTTGTTTTAGCGTTTTCTAACGTTTCAACCATCTTGTACGCCACCTGTAACGTCATATATGCTTTTTTGAGCTCGAATTGCACATATTCTCTGGTTCTTTCTGTTTTAATTTTCAGCACTTCGGATTTTACCTGTCCGGCTTTCTTTTGATAAACAGCATCCATATTGATAATGGGTTGCTGAATTTCTAATTTGGTGGCAAAGTTGGAAATGCTTTTCGGAGAATTAAGATTGTCGGGATTGAAATCCATCATCGTAATGCGTTCCTGATTCAGCTTTGAACCAAATGCATACAGCGGATTGTTAGTATTGGAAAAAGTGTAAGACGCATTAATGTTTGGGAGATACATCGCTCTTGTTCCCAACAGTTCTGCATCGGCAAGTTCGGCTTCTTTTTGCGCCATTTTTACCTGAAGATTATTGTCCAAAATTTTCTGCTCTAGTTCGGTTTTGGAAATAGTTATGGTATCCTGTGAAAATATAGTTTGAAATGTGATTATCGATAAAATAAGCACCCAGACTTTTTGCATAATCTTTAATTTTTGACAAAATTAGATTGATAAAAAAGAGTCTACAGTAACCTTTATCACATAGGGCAATAATCTATAACACATAGACATAATCTTTTAAAAATTTCACAAAAAAACCGCCCGTAAAGGCGGCCACAATTACAATATGGAAATACTATACAATTTTTATCTTAGGTATCATTGTAATTTTCGATTTCACAGAATTGGAAATCAAACAATTGGACTCTGATTTTTGCAGCACTTTTTCAGCTTTTTCTCTGTCTGATTCGTCTTTGATGGTGACAACAGGTTCCAAAATCACTTCGATCATCAGAAATTTGCCTTCAACCTGTTCTAATTTTCCTTTTGACTTGCATTCAAAATTTTCAAATTCCAGTTTTGAGTTTTCTGCAATTGCCAAAAAAGTGGTCATCAGACAACTGCTTACTGCTGCAGTGAACAAATGTTCCGGCGACCAGATTCCTTCGATTCCTCTGGGAAATTGAGGAGGTGTTGCTATTTCGACACTTTGTAAAAGTTTGGGTGAAGACATTTCGCCTTTACGGTCGCTTTTCCAGGAAATATTAACGTTATAATAATGTGCTTCCATCGGATTATAATTTAGAGTTTAAACTACTCCATCCTCCTCCATTGTGGACTTTTTTATAGCCATTATTATGTAGAATATTTTTTGCAGAAGCACTTCTCATCCCCGATGCGCAACAGGTAATAATGGTTTTGTCTTTGTTTTTTAACTTTGAAAGATTATTTTGAAGTTCATTAACAGGAATGTTAATAGAATTTTTGATATGTCCGCCAGCATATTCGCTTTTGCTTCTTACATCCAAAATAAGAGCACCTTCTTTTACAAGGGCAGCGTAATCGGTTTTCTCCATCCCAAAAAGGTTTTTTATTGCATCTAACATTTTATTGGTTTTAAAATTTATAATGCAAATTTACGGATGAGATAAAAGTCAGTCAGTGATGTAAGTTACAATAGGGTAATTTTATTTCGGGAAAGCTTTATTTTACCTTCGGTCTCTATCTGTTTCAGGACGCGGCTTACAGCTTCTCTCGTAATACCAAGCTCGTCTGCAAGCTGTTGATGGGTAACGGAAAGTTCTTTTGATTTATACAGTTTTGACTTTTGGTCTAATAAATATAAAATTCGCGCATCTGCTTTTTGGAAAGCAATTGAATTGACCATATTGACCAAATCCTCAAATCTTTTATGATAAAGCTCAAAAACAAAAGTAGACCACTCCGGATATTTTGTGAGCCATTCTTTGGCTTTGGGAAGTGACAGCATCAGAATTTCAGCGTCCTCTTCTACCACTGCCTTAACTTTGGAGGTGCCTTGAGTAAGCCCTGAAAGTATTGATGAAATACAACTTTCTCCGGGAGTAAGGTAGTATAAAAGAATTTCTCTGCCATCTTCTTCCGTTCTTACGACCTTCACACTGCCAGACATTACCAATGGAATGTAATTAACATAGGAGTTGATATCTAAAATAACCGTACCTGCAGGGAATAGTTTTAAATCGCCACTGGCTGCAATTTCTTTCTTGAATTCAGGATCTAATATTTCATAAATATTCATACTCAAATATAACTATAATCATGGAAAAGCGGAATGCATTCCTAAATAGTAGATTATTCTTTTTTTAATAAACTACCCCGTGGCAGAGCCCCGAAATATTACAAACAAAAGCTTAGCTTTAACTTAAGGAAAACTTTTGAAAATTTCTTTAGCTGTGATACTTTTTACTTTCATACAAATTTTACAAATTGATAAGTTTGGAACACTTTGTATTAAAAAATGAACATGGTTATCTTCATAACCAATTTCTAAAAATGAATTTCATAGCGATGAGACAATTCAATTATAGCGGATTGTTTCAATTTATATAACCTTTAAAATCACATACATTTCGCTGAGCAGTTTCATCAAAAAAAACTTAAAAGTACATTTAGTGCTTTTAAGTTTTTTTACAAAAATGGATTAGAAAGCATATTCATAGTCAACTTCTAATTCATTTTTCACATGCCAGATACCTGGTGTTTTCCAGGCTATACGACCTGCTTCTTCTTTTGCATAAAAAGAATTTACCAATCCTGTTAGAGTTACAGTTGTTCCTGAAACGGCAACATCAATATCGCTATCATCAATCGCACTTCTTTTAAGAGCATCTTTTACCGCTTTCTGTTCTATTACGTCATGAAGCTCGGATTTAATTTTAATATTATTAAAAACCCCCTTCACTCCTTTAAGATATTTGACCACTCTTTTAGCCGCTTCTTTCTGATGGTTCCATGGCAATACTCCTTCTAGAGTAACCCACCCATCTTCTACCTTTACTGAAACTTTATCATCCGGAACGTCCCATGCAGCTTTCAAAGCATCCAATACTTCTTTTGCAATTTCCGGATCTGTTTTTGTAAATGAATTGGGAAATTTCACCTCGATGTTTTCTACCAAAGCTTTTACACCGCTTACTCTTTTAGCAGCCTCTTCCGCCTCCGTTTTTTTCGCATAGCTGTCGACAATACCTGTTAAAGAAACGATACCATCTTTAGCAATGACTCCGATTTCTGCTGAGTTGAGCAGTGGTTCCCATTTAATGGCATCCTGAACGTCTTTCTGTAATTCTGAATTTGTTTTCATTTTTTTAAATTTTAATTTTAATTTTGAATATGGCTTGCTGCCTTTGTCTATCTGAACAATTAGTTCATCAGATTTTCAACTTGCCCTTATTCCGATTATACAATTATTAATTTAGTCTTGCTTTATTTGCAATCAGGTTACGTAATCCTCTTGTTATTAAAGTGTTTCAAAGTTCCGCAAAGTTCTGGTCAAATAAAGTGATGCTCATCACACTCTCATTTGATATTGGTCAACTTGCATTATTCGTGTAGGTGATCAAGGATAAAAAAACATTAAATATTATTATATTAGATGAAAAATTAAGAACTCATGAACAAAAAATTATTTTTACTGCTTCTCCTTTTATTAATGGGAAGCTGTGCTTCAACACATGATTTATCTAAGTGTATACAGTCCACTGATGCAGGATTTTTACACGGATTTTGGCAGGGCATTATCTCTCCTATTTCTTTTGTATTAAGCTTGTTTGAAAAAGACATTACCGTTTATGAAGTTGCCAATAATGGCAATTGGTATAATTTAGGTTTTGTACTTGGATGTTATGTTACTTTTAAAGGCAGTAACGAGGGAGCCAAAAGAATATCTAAGAAATAATCTCTTCAGTCTAAATCAATAACGTCATTGCTGACGTATGGATCAAGATTGTCGACCACAAATTGATTTGTTACATAAACCGAATCATTTAGAAACATAATATATATTGATAAAGACGTACTTTAAAATTTTGTAAGAATAATGAAAAGTATATTTAGTATGAAGGATGAAATTCCTACAGAGAATCAGCTAAAAGAAGTCCTAGGAGACACTTTTGATATATGGAAAAGCTTTGAGAAATTTACTCATGAACATGATTTCAACTCTAAATCAGGATGGCATTTTTCCGGAGCAAAATTCGGATGGAGTTTTCGAATCAAAGATAAAACAAGGGTTATCATATATCTTTTACCGCGAGAGAAATTCTTTAAGGCAGCATTTGTTTTTGGACAGAAAGCGACTGAAAAAATACTTGAAAGTAATATTTCAGACAAAATAAAAGCCGGGCTTTTAGCCGCAAAGGCTTATACAGAAGGACGTGGAATCAGGATTGAAGTCAGAGACAGGTCAAATTTTAAAGACATTGAAAAACTAATAAAAATAAAGATTGATCACTGACATCTTAATAAAAAAGCAGTAATGGGTTTCCGTCCGTTACTGCTTTTTATTAAGTATTTTTAATTCCAATAACAAATCCATTTCTAGTTGGTTACAGAATTGTACTTCTCCAGCCATTCCTTTATTCCTCCGTAATAAATTTTCACATTCTCAAAACCATATTTCTTTAAGATAGAATAGGCAATGGCAGCCCGGTCGCCGCTCTGACAATAGATGATCACCTGCTTTTCATGGGAAATTATGTCGAGATGATCTTCAAGCGTTCCAACAAAAAAGTTTTCTGCATTGGCGATATGTCTTGCTTCATATTCAGTTTTGTTTCTTACATCGATCACCTGAACGTCTTCTCTGTTCAGATAGGTTTTAAATTCTTCAAGATCAATGCTGTCAACGGTCTGCAATTCCAATCCCAAATTTTCGGCACTAGCAATGTAGCCAATCATTTGATCCATCCCGATTCTCATCAGTTTCCGGGTAAGGTCTTCCATTTGTCCCTCTTGGGCTAACAAAATAAAAGGTTCTGAATAGTTGACCATCCATCCCATCCAGGTTGAAAAAGAATTATTCCCCTGAATATTGAGGCTTTTCGGAATAAAACCTTTGGCAAAGTCTTCCTTACTTCTCGTATCAATCACCTGTACTCCATCATGGTATGCGCTGAGAAATTCTTCCTTTGAAAGTTTTTTCTGTATCGGAACTTCCATCAATAAAGGTCTGTCTACTTTATTCCACTTTTTCATCATTGCAAAATATTTCGGCGGTTCCGGCTGACCTTCTAACAGATACTCGATGAAACCTTCCTCATCATCTTCATACTGAAATGCCCAGTTTCTGATTTTCTCATAACCGACCGTAGAACTTGGGACAGCACCCAAAGATTTTCCGCAGGCCGAACCTGCTCCATGTCCCGGCCAGACCTGAATAAACTCAGGGAGCTTGACAAAGTCCTGCACCGAATGGTACATTTCTTTTGCTCCCTTTTCCTGAGTTCCGGTCAATCCCGCTACTTTTTCCAGTAAATCAGGTCTTCCTATGTCTCCCACGAAAACAAAGTCTCCGGTAAAAATCATCACCGGTACATCCGCTGCAGGATGATCGGTCAGTAAAAAACTGATACTTTCCGGAGTGTGTCCCGGGGTATGAATTACTTTCAATGTAATACGACCTACTTCAATGGTATCCCCATTGATTAAACCAATATGCTGAAACTGATATTGCCAATCCGCTCCGCCTTCATCAGAAAGATAGAGCTTCGCACCTGTTGCTTCTTTAAGCTCACGGGAACCTGAGAGAAAATCTGCGTGAATGTGCGTTTCGGTGATATGGGTAATTGTCAGATTATTTTCTTTGGCGATCTCAAGGTAGATATCGATATCTCTTTTAGGATCGATAACAATTGCTTCTCCGACTGTCTGACAGCCGATTAAATAACTCGCCTGCGCAAGGCTCTTATCATAAATATGTTGAAAAAACATAAATTATTTTTTTAATGTTGAACTTTAAATTAGAGGACTGGTTTTTAAGTATATCCATGCCCTATTGTTATCATCAATAAGATTTTAATATTGCTGCAAACGAACGCTATGGTTTGGCGATTTCCAGAACCATTCTACCGCTGATATCTCCCTTTTTCATCTCATCAAAAACGGTATTAATATCTTCGAGTCTGGCTGTTTTTACAGTAGCTTTCACCTTTCCTTCCACGGCAAAAGCGATGGCTTCTTCCATATCTTTACGTGTTCCTACAATAGAACCACGGATAGTAGTACCATTGATCACTGTGTCGAAAATCGAGAGATCAAAAGTACCTGCAGGCAGTCCATTTAAGGAGAGTACCCCTTTACGTCGAAGGGTGCCGAGCGCCTGATTAAATGCAGTTATCGACGGTGCTGTCACAAGCATGCCATGCATTCCGCCGGTCTCTTTCTTAAGGAACAATCCCGGATCTTTTTCCTTGGCATTTACGATGACATCTGCCCCTAAGTCTTTTGCCAATTTTAGTTTATCATCAGCAATATCAATCGCTGCCACATGCAGACCCATCGCTTTGGCATACTGTACAGCAAGGTGACCTAATCCCCCGATTCCGGAAATACCTACCCATTCCCCGGGTTTGGCTTCAGTTTGTTTCAAACCTTTGTAAACGGTAACCCCGGCGCAAATGATCGGTGCCATTTCTGCAAAATTGATACCTGAAGGAAAGCGGGCAACATATCTTGAATCAGCAACAACATATTCAGCAAAACCACCGTCTACACTATAACCTCCATTTTTCTGACTTTCACAAAGGGTTTCCCAGCCCGTGTAACAATAGTCACAACATCCACAGGCACTGTATAACCAAGGTACACCGACAATATCACCTTCTTGCACGTTTTTTACACTGTGTCCTAACGCAACGACATATCCTATCGCCTCGTGTCCCGGAACCAAAGGCATCTTTGGTTTGGCGGGCCAATCTCCCTCACATGCGTGAAGATCGGTATGACATACTCCACAGGCAATGACTTTCACTAATATTTCATTGTCGCCTGGCTCTCTTACGGGCATTTCTTCGATTTGTAACGGCTCTCCAAAAGCGTGGATCACCGCTGCTTTCATTTTTTTTGGTATCATAATTTATAAAGATCTAGAGCATATGGCTTTACTATTAATAAAGCCATATGCTGAATTAAAGGTTAAATTGGAAAAATAAAAAGATATGCTATTTTGCAACTCTCTGCTGTAATTAATTGCGACGTCCAGAGTAGTCGTACGAATCGGATTTGTTGCGCATGATGACCGCAAGGCGTTGTAATAATTACGCCAGCTCAGATTGTACTAATTTCTTACAGCTTTTGAAAGCTTTATCCGTCAGCTTGATTTTGACTCAAGCTGTTCCTCTGTCATTTCATTAAATGACTTCACAAGTTTATTATTGAACGGGTTCACCGTTTTGATAATTGATGTCATGCCCATTGTTTCCATGTTGCTATTTTAAAGTTGAACAAATTTAGAAACAGAACCCGATATAGAAAATGACCCTCATCATGAATTTTTGTGATCGTCAGCAAAGTAATTTAGTATCCCGATTAATTATAGTGCCAGGATGATATTTGATGAACCTAAATAAAATAAAATATTGATAATCAATAAATTAAATTAATTTAAATATTAAAAAGACATTATGAAGACCAATAATTATTAGGATTACAAACATTTCAGATGATCATAAACATGATCCTTGAGAAGCTGAAAGAATAAAGTGATGAGGATCATTTAAAAATGAAATTACCGTCATCTTCTGAATATTACTCAGATTTTACCTTTGTCCTATAAATTTAAATCAGCTTCCAATAATAAAATTCAGAGAAATCAACACGGTACAATCAATACTAATCTCGTATCGTGATGATAAACAAAATTTAAATCATCCTTTTATACGAGTAAAATTAATTACCCACTTCTTCATCTTATAAAATATAAAAAACATAATTAAAACAATAAAATAGTATCAAAATGAAAACTACGAAACATCTTATGGCGCTTAGTTTAGTATTAGGAAGCATGTTAATGCCGCAATTGTCAAATGCTCAAAAATTAGTCCAAAAAAGTACGGCGATCACTATTTTCGGAACATCTCCGATGCACGACTGGGAAATGACCGGTACCAATGCGAATTTTTCTGGAACTGTTTCGGGGAATGCAATCACGAATGTGACCTTCACCGTCCCTGTCAGAAATCTGAAGGCAGAAAAGGGAAAGACGATGGAAAAGAAGGCTTATGATGCATTGAAGGCAGACAAGGCTCCGAATATATCTTTCACAGCTACCTCCATCAATCTTGGCAAGAGCAATGCTACTGGAAAATTAACAATTGCAGGAGCTACTAAAACCGTTGCGTTCCCTATCTCCATTGTGAAAAAAGGAAACACTTATATCATTGACGGAAACGAAACGATCAAAATGTCAGAATTCGGAATGGAACGCCCGGGATTTATGGGAATCAAAACTGGTGACGTTGTCACTGTAAAAATAAATGTAGTAGCAGATTAATTCAAATCAAATAACTGAATAATATTTAATATCATGAAAAGAAATATATTTAAAGCCGGCTTCATCGCTGCTTTACTAACAGCAACATCGGGATTCGCTCAGGAAGGTAAATTAGACAATTTGAAACCAAGAGACCAACGGGGGTTGACGGTTTTTGAAAACCCAAAAGATACTGTTTCCACTTTTGATCACTTAAGAGTAAAAGTAGGGGGTGCATTTGCATTACAATTTCAGGGAATAAAACATGAGAATAATGCAACACCGGTTATCGTTAACGGTGTGAATACTACTCAATTGTACAACATCGGAAATAACATCAACCTCCCAACCGCCAATTTAGACTTGGACGTCGCTTTGTATGATGGTGTGAACTTACACTTGAGAACATTCCTGTCTTCAAGACACCATAACGAAACTTATGTAAAAGGTGGATACTTACAGATTGATAAGTTGGACTTCATCCAGAAAGGTTTTGCAGAGGAATTGATGAAATATACAACTATCAAAGTAGGTCAGGATCAAATCAACTACGGTGATGCTCAACTGAGAAGAACCGATAATGCTTACGCCATTTTGAATCCATTTGTTGGAAATTACCTAATGGACGCTTATGCTACGTTTCCTTTCGCAGAGCTTTATTACAGAAGAAACGGTGTGATCGTAATGGGTGGTGTAACCAACGGAAAACTTAATCAAACTGCTACGGGAGGAACAAGTCCCGGCATTTACGGAAAATTAGGATATGACAAACAGATAAATCAGGATCTTAGAATAAGACTTACAGGATCGGTTTATAATATTGCAAGAGCTCCCAGACTGGACTTTTACAATGGGGACAGAGCAGGTTCCAGATATTATTTTGTGATGGAGAATACAGCAGCCACTTCTTCAGCGCAGATGAGATCCGGAATGGTAGATCCGGACTTCGCCAATTCAATGACTTCATTGATGATCAACCCGTTTCTGAAATATAAAGGACTGGAATTCTTCGGAATCTTCGAATCTGCTTCCGGACGTAACCTCGTAGAAACTGATAGAAGAACGTATAACCAATATGCTGCAGAATTGCTTTACAGATTTGGAAATACTGAAAACTTCTACTTCGGCGGACGGTATAACAAAGTAGACGGAAAACTAATTACAGGTGACGACATTAGTGTAGACCGATATAATATTGGTGGAGGCTGGTTTATGACCAAAAACATCCTTACCAAAATAGAATACGTAAACCAGAAATATGACGGATATCCAGCAACCAACATCCGCAGAGACGGTAAGTTCAATGGATTTATGCTGGAAGCTGTGATCTCTTTCTAAATGTTCAGTTAACAGAAGCAGAGGAAACTCTCGAGTCTCCTTTGTTTTTTAAATTTAAAATCATGAAACCCTTACATATTTTTCTGCTTCTTTTATTTTCTGCAACAATGATCACTGCTCAGGAAAACTTTGTTAAAATTAATGGTAGTACAAATGTCAACAGTTTCCAATTCATCAACAGCAAATTCGGAAATGACCGCGGTGCTTATTCTTTCTCAGAAAAAGATTTACCCAACATCATTTTGAAAGTGAGCGATTTCTATTGCGAAAACAAGATGATGACCAAGGATTTCCAGAAGATACTGAATGCCGAAAAATACCCTGAGATGACGATCAGATTCATCAGCCTTACTAAAGATCAGAAAAATCTTCTTGCAGTGGTAGAAGTCAAAATGATGAATAAGAGCAAAAGATACAATGTGCGATTTGAAATGGAAAATAATAAACTTACAGGTAGGAAGAATGTCAAATTCAGTGATTTCAATATTACACCTCCAAAAAAGATGGGTGGAATAATCATTGTGAAAGATGACCTTGATCTGATATTAAGCCTGGCAACAAGAATTTAGATAAACTTTTTCAGATAATTAAATTTTTTCCACGCAGCATCACTGGATCTAACTGGTGATGTTGCTTTTTTATTTAGCCGCCTTAAATAAGTTATCTAAAAATAAGTAATTATTACATACAAATTAAATTTCCTGCCTGAACCATATCCGGTGATCATCTGTATTGATATAGCAGTTGGTTAATGTTTGGAGTTTTATTCTAATGATACTACATTATTATAGATTCAAAACCAGACCCAGACCGGCAGACTTCGATTGAATGACCGGATAGATGAAAGTGACGCCTTTCGATTCGTTATTTTTGAAGATCTTATTGACAATGGGGAATATCCAATAGGCAATTTCGGTGCTCAGGATACCAAATCCAGCGCCTGCAACCACATCGCCTACCCAATGTTTATCATTTAATGTCCTGTAAACACCTGTAAAAAGGGCAATTGGATATCCTGAAAGGGCAATCCACATATTCTCATTCTGATATTCTCTGAAGATAAAATGTGCGGAAGAAAAAGCAGTCGCTGTATGGCCTGAAGGAAAAGAAAGATTATTGGTGCCATCCGGACGTTCCTCTTTTACCAGATGCTTTAAAGGCAAAACAAGTGTGGCTGAAATCAGCTGAGAGGTTCCGTAGATAATAGTTCGTTCCTTAAGATTATGCTTTCCTTTTATGCCTGCAAGATTATAACCGTAGACCATTGCTGCAGGCAAATATTGGGTGTAGTTATCAAGAGTGATATGCTTGGGTTGATGTTCTCCGATTTCATACTTTGTGGAACTGTTTAGATTTTTGAGCGCATCAGAACTTAGGCTGACCACTCCGAAGCCAATAAATACTGTTGGAATAATTAGCTTTTTATAGCTTGGTTTGTACACTGAATTACCGTAATTCTCTACAGAGAGTTTTTTCAGTTCGGCTGAATCAGATTGAACCTGTCCAAAACAAATATTTGAACAGGTTAAAACAATGATTGTTACTATTTTCATGGTAGGTTATTTAAACATTAAATTTAAAGAAATAAGATAAGATTTCATGGCTGATGTGATGATTGATTAAGAATGATTTGAAACTGAATCTAGTCATCTATTTCACCTCCTTTTTTGTCTCATAGACCCATTTTTGTATTTCAGCCCGATCCGAAACAGATAGTTTTGCATCCTGATGAATAACCGTGTAAGAAGTAAGCGGCATTTCTCTGTCTTTGACAGTTTCAATAATCTCATCAAGTTTTTTAAGCTTCTCTTCCCGGCTGTAAGAATTGAACTCGTCAAAATTCAAATGTCTTTTGCCAGAATTTACGTGATCAGCCAACCACCATTTCACTGGCTGTACTTTACTGTACCACGGGTAGGAGGTATTATTGGAGTGGCAGTCATAGCAACTTGTTTTCAAAATTTCTTGAACTTTTGCCGGTATTTTATAATAATTTCCGATAGCATTCTCAGAGCGACTTTGGCTGATATTTTCTTTAACATTAATAAACTGAATACCAATAAACAGTAACAACAGTATGGTTAAAATATTTTTTACGGTGAAAAATGACTTATTCATTATTTTAGGTTTTTAAATTTATATTTATATTTTTTGCGGAATTACTCCTCTTCACTTGCCGTATTTTTAAGCTTCATCAAAAGCGTGTACGCATTTTTGGTGACGATTTTTTTATTCTTGAAATCTTCAAAATTTTTGATCTGAACAAAACCGTTTTCAGCTTCTCCCAACGTTACAGGAATCAGTTTATAGGTTTGTTTTTTTTGTTGAACAAAAACATAATTGTTCCCTTCAAAACTGACAATACTTTCCTCCGGAAGTGCATTGGAGAATGAGGTCTCGGTCTCGATCTCAGCGTTCATATACATTCCGGGAGTCAGGTTCTGGTCATATTGCTCAAAATGACAATGCACATCGGCTGTTCCGTCGGCATTGATGTCTTTACTGATTAGAATAATCTCACCGTAATATTTTTTATCGGGCTGCGTATTAGTATACGCTGTAAATCTTTGTCCTATTTTCAACATTTGCAGGTCTTTTTCATACACTTTTAGGTTCAGGTGAATATCATTAGGATTGATGAGTTCAAATAAAACATCAGACGGATTTACAAACTTTCCTATATTCACATTCACTTTGCTCACAAAACCATTGATTGTACTGTAGACCTGAACACTTTTTCTAATATTCTCAGCGGTTAAATTTCCCGGATTGATATTGACAAGCTGAAGCTGTTCTGCCAAAGTATTCATCATGATCCTTTGGCTGTTCATTTCAGACTGAGCTTGCTGCATTACTTTATCACTGCTTGCCTGGCTCTGGTTGAGCTTTTTCTGTCTGCCATAATCCAGTTCTGCAAAATGAAGTTTTGATTTTGCCATCAGATAATCCTGCTGAAGCTGTATAAACTGAGGATTTTCGATAACAGCAATCACCTGTCCCTTATTCACCCGCATTCCCGGAAGCAGATTGGTATTTTTCAGATAACCACCCAGAGGAACGCTTACGGAAACCAAATTCTGAGGCGGAACATCTATTTTTCCATTGATTTTAAGTACCGTAGAAATATTTTTCACAGAAAGTGACATTGTTTCTATAGGCGTGTTTTTAAGCTGGGCATCGGTAAGTATAACGATACTTTCATCTTTAGAAGTTGTTGGCTTTATAACAGCTTCTTCTTTTTTATGGCATTGAACCGAAAAAAAGAGGACAAGCATTAATAAAATCAAATATTTATTTTGAATTAATCTTGACATAATTTATTGATTTAAAGTAATATATTCTAGTTCAATGATACTTTCATTAAGATTCCAAACGGCATCTGTATAATTATTTTTGATGCTGATTGCCTGATTGGCAAGCATTACAAATTCCAGATAATTGATATCTCCGTTGATGAACTGTTTTTGAGCAGTTTCAAGAATGGTATCGGCATTTTTCAGTTCATATTTCTCGTACTGAGAAACAATTTCCATGTTTTTCTGCTCAATCTCTGAGAGTTTTTTATACTGTTTTTTTAAGGTAAACTCGGCATTCTGAAAATCATTTTCGGTCACTGATTCTACAATTTTTGAAGCTTCAATTCTTGCTTTATGGCTTCCCGAAAATAAAGGAACCGAAACGCCGACCTGAACAGAATGAAACTGAGGTGAAGCATTGTAAACCCTGTCATCTGCCCCCATTCCACGGAAGCTGTTGAGGTTGTAGGCGAGCTGTAAACCCGGCAGTAATTTGGATTTCTCCAAAGCCGTTTGTTGTGCTGCAATATTTTTTTGCTGTTCTAATATTTTCAACGAAGGATTTGTGAAAACATCATTTTGTAGATTAGAAAGAGCGAAAATACGTTCTCCATCAGGAATGAATTCCGTTTCTGAATTGAGAAGCCATTGCAATTGCAGCTGCAAAGTTCTGAGTTCCTGCCGCACCTGTTTAATCTGGATTTCGATAGCTGATTTTTGGTTGGCAGCAGTCGTTTTTTCCAAAATATTACTCTCACCGCTTTTTAATCTTAAAGTCGCCTTTTCCAGAAATTGAGAATAAAAGTCTAAAGATTCATTCAGGATTTTCTCCTTTTCCTGCCAATATAGAATATTGTAGAATGTAAGCGTCACGCCTTTTTTCAGCTGATATTCTTTTAATGAAATAGTAAGCTCACTTTTTTTCCATTCTTCGGTGTACAGATTTTTCTGTCTTTTGTAAACGGTGGGAAATGCAATGCTCTGTGAAACTCCGAATTTTATATCCCGGTAAGCACTATTGATTTGTCCGTAGTCCGCAGAAATTCCTGTCTGAGGAATGTCTGAAGAAGTTTTAATAAGTGCTTTTGCATATTCTGATTTTAATTTTTCATTTTTCAGGCCTCTGTTATTTTTCAAAGCTATAGCAACAGCTTCATTTAAAGTGACTTTGGTTTGAGATTTCATAACACTTCCTATTAACACAAAAAAGATGATAAGAATGGGTGTCACTGTATTTTTTCGTATTTTTTTCATTTTAAATCCTTTTTCAATAGTTACATACAGCAGCGGAAGCACAAAAAGCGTGAGTAATGTAGCAATCAAAAGTCCACCTATCACTACAGTTGCCAATGGCCTTTGAACTTCTGCTCCTGCTCCGTTGCTTAGAGCCATCGGAATAAAGCCTAGTGAAGCCACAAAAGCAGTCATCAATACAGGTCTTAACCTTGCTTCTCCGCCGTCTACAACAATTCTTACAATATTTTTAATTCCACCTTTATACAATCTGTTGAATTCTGAAATCAGGACAATTCCGTTGAGAACAGCCACTCCAAAAAGAGCGATAAATCCTACACCTGCACTGATACTGAATGGCATTCCCCTGGCTGCCAGTAAGAATACGCCTCCAATGATAGAAAGTGGAATCGCAGTATAAATCAAAAGGCTTTCCTTGACCGAATTAAAAGCCAGAAACAACAGCACAAAAATTAAAACCAAAGCAATTGGTACTGCAATCATCAGCCTGTTTTTTGCATTTTTAAGGTTTTCAAAAGAACCTCCGTATGTGATGTAGTATCCCGGAGGAAGTTTGAGCTGTCGGTCTACCTTAGCTTGAAGTTCTTCTACAATCCCCTGAACATCACGGTTTTTGATATTAAATCCCACCACGATTCTTCGTTGTCCGTTCTCCCGTTGGATTTGGTTCGGACCATCTTTAATCTCAACATTGGCAAGCTGCGAAAGCGGAATCTGATTACCTGATGGCGTAGGAACCAATAAATTCCTGACATCATCCAGGTTTTTACGGTCATTGCTGTTTAATCTAACTACCATATCAAAGCGTTTTTCACCCTCGAAAACCAAACCTGTACTCTGTCCTGCAAAAGCGGTATTGATGACTCTGTTGATGTCTCCAATTGAGAAATGATATTGCGCTATAACTGGTCTGTTGTACTGGATAATAACCTGCGGAAGACCTGAAACGGGTTCTATATACAGATTTTGAGTTCCTTTCACTGTATTGATTATTTTCCCCAGCTGATTGGCATTTTTAACTAAAGTTTCCAGATTTTCTCCGAATATTTTCAAAACAACATCCTGTCTTGCGCCTGTCATCAATTCATTAAAACGCATTTGAACAGGATACTGAAAACCAGCGGTAATTCCCGGAACGTCTTCCAAAGCTTTGCTCATTTTCCCGGAAAGCTCCGGAAAGGTTTTAGCAGAAGTCCATTCGCTTTTATCTTTCAGAATTACCATCATATCAGAAGCATCCATCGGCATCGGGTCGGTGGGAACTTCTCCGCTTCCTATTTTGGTAACTACTTTCTGAACTTCCGGAAAACGGGTCTTCAGAATATGTGCCGCTTTTTGTGTACTTTCAGTTGTTGTTTTGAGATTGCTTCCGGGGAGAACTCTGGTATCAACAGCAAAATCTCCTTCTTCCAATGACGGGATAAATTCACCTCCCATTCTGCTTAAAACCACAACAGAAAAAGTAAAAAGAACAATGACAATACTGAAAATGGTTTTGGGTATTCTTAAAACTTTCAGCAAGGCCTTACGATAAATTATTTCAGCTTTTGCCATTAACCGGTCTGAAAAATTCATTTTATGGCTTATTTTTTTGTTTAAAATAATAGAACTCATCATCGGAATATAGGTAAGCGAAAGCAGAAATGCCCCCAGTAAAGCAAAGGCAACGGTTTGTGCCATCGGTTTGAACATTTTTCCTTCAATCCCCTGCAGTGTTAAAATAGGCAAATAGACTATAAGGATAATAATCTGACCGAAAACTGCACTGTTCATCATTTTTCCTGCAGAATCTATGACAATTGTATCCATTTCCTGTTTTGAAACCAAAAGGGCTTTGCGGAATTTTGAATTATGGGTAAACTGATGCATGACCGATTCTACAATAATAACAGCCCCATCTATAATCAGCCCGAAATCCAGTGCGCCAAGACTCATTAAATTCCCACTTACCCCGAAGAGATTCATCATACAAATTGCAAAAAGCATCGCCAGAGGAATAACTGAAGCTACCAATAGCCCTGCACGGAAATTTCCTAAAAACAAAACCAGCACAAAGACAACAATCAACGCACCTTCCATCAGATTTTTCTCAACAGTTCCGATGGCGTTGTTTACCATCTTGGTTCTGTCTAAGAATGGCTCAATTACAACACCTTCCGGCAAGGTTTTCTGGATTTGCAGAATCTTAGCTTTTACATTTTTAATGACCTCACTGCTGTTTTCACCTTTAAGCATCATCACAACCGCACCGGAAACTTCGCCATTATCATTATAGGTCATTGCACCGAATCTTGTCGCATAACCATAGCGAACATCTGCAATATCTCTTATAAACAAAGGAACATCATTGTTTTTGGTGACGATTGAAATATTTTTAATATCATCCAGATTTCCGACCAATCCTTCGCTTCGTATGTATAAAACGGTAGGTCCTTTTTCAATATAAGAACCACCCGTATTCTGATTGTTGGTTTTCAGTGCATCGAAAACATCCGTAATGGTAACTCCGTACGCATTCAGTTTATCAGGATTTACTGAAATTTCATATTGCTTTAGCTTTCCGCCAAAACTGCTGACTTCCGCAACACCTTTTACCCCAAGCAATTGTCTTCTGACAATCCAGTCCTGAAGCGTTCTGAGTTCTGTAATGTCATATTTGTTTTCATATCCTTTTTTGGGGCGAATAACATATTGATAAATTTCACCTAGTCCGGTTGAAATAGGTCCTAAAGCGGGAGTCCCGACATCCTGTGGAATCTGATTCTGCACTTGCTGGAGTCTCTCTGCAACCTGTTGTCTTGCCCAATAAATATCAATATCATCATCAAAAACAATGGTGACTAATGAAAGCCCGAATCGTGAAAAACTCCTGATTTCTTTTAAACCCGAAATATTACTGTTGGCCTGTTCTATGGGGAAAGTAACTAATCTTTCGATATCCGTAGCTCCGAATGATGGTGCTGTCGTTATCACCTGAACCTGATTATTGGTAATATCAGGGACTGCATCTATCGGTAATTTCGTCACCTGATAAGCTCCAACGCCTATCAATCCGAATACCAATAATGCTATAATGAGTTTATTCTTTACAGAAAACTCAATGATTTTTGTAAGCATAAATAATTCTGTTAAAATTTTTAGAAATTGAATACGTTTTGGCTGATAAGAAAACCATCAGCACTATCAGATCGTGAAATACAGTCGATAATCTTGGTTTTGAATATAACTAAGAATACCATCAATATAAATGTTCACAATGAGATTGACGTTATAAAAACGAAAAGATTTTAACAGTTTTTTGGCGGCTGCCAGATAGCATTTGAAGCATCTTTATCATAGAAAAGATCATAAAATGAACTGATCTCCTTATGATAATCTAAGATAATTTGTTTCTTAATTTCAATTGTAAAGTCAGGATTTACAGTAAATAAAAGTGCAAGTGGACACGAGTGAGCTACGAAAGGTAATTTCTGATCTTTTTGATAATCAGCATCTTTTACAGGATGATCATAATGCATTTTAAGAAAAGAAATAAGTGTCATCTCAGGATTATCTCCCCTATGTTCGATAAAGTGCTCTATGAGCGTCGGAATTTTTAATAGCTGATACAGTTCAGTTGTCGAAACCAAATAGAAGGAAAGTAACAGTATGGAAATCCATTTTTTCACATATCAAAATTATGAAATGTTTCGTTAAGAATGATTATAAATATATATGCACATCTCTAAATGCAAACAATATAAATACCAATATCAATCAACTAGAATTAAGGAAAATTATCTGCATATAAAACTAAAGTCCCCCAAAAATTTGGGGGATATTGTAGAAGTTTAAATGCTAGATCGATCATTCAAAAATCCCTTTAGGCAAATGCAGAATGAACCTTTAAGGTTTCTTTTCTATTACAAATGCTTTCAGCTCCGCAATTTTTCCATCTTCAAATCGCCAAATATCACAATAATTAAAATGTTCATACTTTCCGGTCTTATTTTTTAAGCTGATGCTACCTGTTACCATGACAAAGTCGCCATCTTCGATAGCCAATTCAACATCAAATACCGGTGGTTCAATATAAAATTCTTTCATGTAGGTCCGAACTTCTTCTTTTCCATTAAGGGTACGCTCGCCTACAAATACCCATTTCGTATCAGAGCTACAGTAAGCTAAGAAACTTTCATAATCGCCTTTTGATACATATTCATTGGCCGTGTGCAGGATTGTTGTGTTGTTCATATTTTTCTGTTGTTTTAGATGACTATTTTTTACTTGTGCATGAATGTTCACTTTTAAAAGCAAAAGTGAGATAATGATCAATGATTTTTTCATATTAAAAGCTGAATTTAATAAATATTAGATTAGATTCTAACCGATATCTTCAATGGTATTAATTCCAAATTCTGACAAACGTTTGATAATATTGTCCTCTGAAACAATAGTTTCAGGAAGATACAGACCTCCTGTTTTTTGTTCGGACTGCCCGTTAAGACCTAATACTTTTTCTGTAATCAAATACACACCTACAGCAGTGAAGTGAGAATTTCCTCTTGATCCTGAAATTATGGTACGAAACTTCTTCTTTGCACCTGATAACAAGATACCTTCAATTTCAATATACAGATCATGCGAGGCTTCCAGCCCCTTACCACTGCCTATCGAATCTCCGACAATGAAATCAAATCGGATATTTCCAGCACCCGTAAATGCAGCGATACTGGGAACATCAAGAGTGCCCATTGGATAACCAACTGCGGATGAACCGTCATACAGATCGATCAATCTGGTATTGGCTTTTGATTCTACATGCAGCCACTTTCCATCCTGGCGGATCAGTGCCCGACCTACAAAACCTGTCACCTCGTCTGTAACCAACGGTCCCACAGGATCTTTCTCATCATATAATCCTGCTGTTTCTACGCGACTAATATGACTGAATTTTGTTGCCAGTTGTTTAACAATAATTGTCAACAATCCTGCCTGCCAATGTCCGGCAAAGACTATCGGAGCAGCTATTGTTTTGTGCAGGCTCAGAAACGTCGTTGGAGAGATCTCATCAGCCATCTCGCTTACCGTAATACAGGCGATGCCGTTTAAAATAGCAGTTTCCCTTAAGATATTGCTGTGGTCACCCAATGCAGATATGATAAGGTCAATGTTTCGAAATTGATCTAGATTGAAACCTTCCTCAAGATTGACATAAGCAGTTTCAGCATGAGTTAATTCTTTTGCCAGCAGTTCGCCTTTCCGAGGGTTTCTGCCCGCAAGAATGAGTTCAATGGTACGGTCAGCTTTTCTGATCAAACGTGCTATGTTGCTTCCCACCTGGCCATAACCTCCAATAATTAAGATTCGTTTTTCCTGTGATTCCATAAAAAATATTTTAAAAATTAAATTAGGTCATTTGACCTAATTCAAATATAGGTCATTTGACCTAAAATAACACTACTTTAATATTTTATTTTTAAATTTACCAGATGGACAAAAAGGAGGAGCGATTAAACAAGATTTTATCAACGACGATAGCTATACTTATCAAAGAAGGAGCAGAAAATCTCTCGATGAGGAAAGTCGCAAAAAATGCCAATTTGTCTTTAAGCAATCTTCAGTATTATTATAAAGACAAAAATCTTCTTCTGATCGCAACTGTAGAATTTTACTTTGAAAGTTGCAAGAAAGAACTTTCCCATGCTATTAAACTTTTAAGCGTTGACAGCACACCGGATAAAGATGTTTTTCTGGAAAAGATATTGAATATGTTGTTGATAGATGGAAGGTCCAGCCATCAGACTTTAATGTTTCAGGAAATATGGACTTTGGCATCAAGAAATAAAGAACTGCAAGATGCGGTAGAAACTTATTACAAAACCTACTGCCTGTGGATGATAGATTTAGTTTCTAAATTCTGTAAAAAACCTGAAGAGATTGTAAGTTTTCTTATTCCCTTTGTAGAAGGTTATACTATTGTAAGTAATGTTATTCCTCTGACAAAAAAAGGAGTAATTGAGATGATGGTAAAACTAATTTCCATTGTGGAGAGATAAATATTTATATTTCCTAAAACAACCCTAATGCTAGGTGATGAGTACATACCAATGTTATTTATACGATATTAAGTATTATAAATTTAGTCAACTATATATTTGAATGTACCGAATCAAAAAACTACAATATCATTTATTGTATAATCCAGTTTATTGTTCAATAAGTAGTAAAATTGGTTTTTTATGTAAAATTATAATTTGGGACATTTAAGTATATTGTCAACTAAAAAAATTACCTGTTCATTTTTCGGTTGTACTCTGATTTAATTTGAAAGTAAATTTGCTGAAAAATAATATGAATAATTTTAAATTTATAGCACTAAATCATTTGGAATTTGATTATCTGAATGACCTTTCGGCACAAGAGCTTTGCGAAAAAGATATTATCAAAATGACTGTTGATAAATTTCCGGGTTTTCCTTGCAGAATAACTTTGGAAGATGCTGAAGTTGGGGAAAATGTTTTTTTACTGAATTACAACCATCATTCAGCCAATTCTCCTTATAAAGCTAGTGGCCCTATTTTCATCAGAAAGGATAAGGTGACCAAAGATTATCCGATGAATGTAATTCCGAAAATGTTTCTTCATCGGTTGCTTTCAGTGAGAGCTTATGATGAAAATGGAATGATGGTAAAAGCGGATGTTTTTGAAGGAAATATTTTGAAAGATAAGATTGAAGATGCTTTTGCTAATCATAAAATTAAGTATCTTCATATCCATAATGCAAAGCCGGGTTGTTTCAATTGCCTAGTAAAAAAAGTAAGAAATGCAGATCAGTAAAGAAATAATGTATCAGGCGTCTGTTGATAAAGATCCGGAATTTGAAGGCGTATTTTGGATGGGTGTAAAAACTACAGGCATTTTCTGTCGGCCAACTTGTACAGCCCGAAAACCAAAACCAGAAAATGTAGAATTTTTTGATAATACAAAAGACGCTATTCTGAAAGGTTATCGACCTTGTAAAGTCTGCAAACCTTTGGAAAATCCGGATGAAACACCTGTGGAAATCCAGAAATTAATTAGTGAATTGTCAAAAAATCCGGAACTTAAATTCAAAGATTCTGACTTGATAGAACGTGGATTACAGCCAATAACGGTAAAACGTTGGTTTCTGAAACACCACGGAATGACCTTCCATGCGCTTCAAAGAATGTTCAAAATTAATTCTGCTTTTAAGAAACTTCAGCAAGGCGAAAATGTTTTGGATGTTGCTTTGGAAAATGGTTACGAAAGTCTAAGCGGTTTTAATGACAGCTTCAAATTGATAATCGGAACATCGCCAAAGAATTCTAAACTTGAAAAAATTGTTGACCTCAAAAGAATCGAAACACCGCTCGGAACAATGATTGCCTGTGCTAACGAAAACGGCATTTGTATGCTGGAATTCTCCGACAGAAAGTCACTTTCAAAAGAATTAGAAGATATTTCAAAATACTTTAAAGCAAATATCATTCAGGGAGAAAATCCACATTTCAAAACTTTAGAGAAAGAACTTGCTGAATATTTCGAAGGGAAAAGATTGTATTTTACCGTTCCGCTTTCGCCTGTTGGAACAGATTTTCAAAAAAATGTCTGGGAAGTTTTGAGAACAATTCCTTACGGAACTACCAGAAGTTATCAACAGCAAGCCGATATTCTAGGCAATCCAAAAGCCGTAAGAGCAGTTGCAAATGCCAATGGGCTTAACAAAATTTCAATCATTATTCCATATCATAGAGTCATTGGAACCAATGGAACTTTGACGGGTTACGGCGGCGGAATCTGGCGGAAACAGAAACTGTTGGAACTTGAAAAAGCAATACTTTTCTAGTAGCTTCGAAAGCCTCAGCCTGACCTTATAAATTATATGAACATTCAGCCAACTTTAGAAAACGAAAATGTAAAACTGGTTCCTTTGCAGGAAAATGCTAGCTGCCGTTTTTCTTCGGTCTAAATAATTTGGATAGTTGTTTTTGAAAGGCATTTTCTGCTATTTCTAAAATTCGCTTTTGTCTTGTTGCTTTTGTTTTTGCAAGTGCTATCCATTGCAATAAATACTTTCTATTGCTTTTGCTTAATGCTAAGAAATGGTGTTTTGAGTTGTCAAGATTTGTAAATGCTTCTTCCAAATCTTGTGGAATAATTAATTCTTCTACTTCGTCCAAAATTGTCCACGAACCATTTTGCTTGGCAACCTCAATAACTGCCAAACCCGCAGGTGTCATTAAACCTTTTGACATTAGATTTTCAATTTTTTGTTTGTTTATTTTACTCCACGTACTATTTGGTTTTCGCTTACAAAAATATTGCCTGAAAGTATCGTGGTCAATGGTTTCTGCTTTGCTGTCAATCCATCCAAAACACAAAGCTTCATCTACAGCATCGCTCCAGTTTACAGTTGGTTTTCCTGTATGTTTCTTATAAAATATAAACCAAACGGCATCTTTTGTTAGATGATTTTTCTCTAACCATTTTCTTAAATGCTGTTTGCTTTTTGGGTAATATTTTTCAACTTCGTTTAAGCTCATTATTTATTTAACTGAATGCCTTTCTCATTTACGATTCTGCTGTTAGGTATTTCTTCTGCATCAAATGCAGCCTGTAAAAAATCGATTAAATCAGATGAAGAGCGGGGATATTACCCAAGGTGTTACAGAGGTGTAATTATCTGGAACGATTTTAATTTGTGCATCGTTGTTTTGCATAATTCTATCTTTTTTGATTATTGCACAAAGCTAAAACCAATCTATGACAACATTATGTCAGTAGCGTCAAAAATTATTTTTCCTATATCCCTTTAATTATTCCCGGCAGGTGTGATGTGAAGCCTTTTTTACAGGCAGTATTTTGTCTCCGTGTTACTCAGATCAATTCAATAAAAAGTCTTCTACAAATTTAGAAAAAAGTACATAGGGAGACCGCAGCGCAGTTAAGACAGACCATCAAGGAAATCGGATTTCCGACCATTTCAAAAGCTGGAAACGAAGCGCCTGGCTAATCATTTAGCATTCCATTGCCGAGCCAGAGTTCATGAAGGATGCTTATCAATTGATGTTCGAAAACACTTTAGATGTTGACCTGAAAAATCTGACCTACCTCTTTGACAGGATACAATTTTTTCAGGGAATGCCTCAGAAATTTGCTACACAGCTCAATTCAGATGGCACCATTTATCCCGTGATCAACAAGAAACAAATCAATGAATTAAGAATTAAAAACAATTTACCTGTTTTATCCCCTGAGGGAATCGACCGTATCCTTCCCATTGAAGATATTGAGAGTATCTAGAATGAAAATCCAGACTATCTCCTGTTGAGAAAAAAAGTGGGATAGATTTAATGAATTTTTCATGTATTATTAAAGATATAAAATAGGTTCATTGAGTCTTAAATAAATGAATCAACAGTAGAACTCAAAAGATCTCCAAATCGTATTAGTATTTATCTGAAATTGTCTAACTTTATGAATACTGGAACCCATATTGAAGGAATATGTAAAATCCCGATCTTCAAAATAATTATAAAACGGCAAGACCATGACACAACAAACAGTTAAAAAACCGGCAAAGGCCTGCTACGATCATTTGGGTGGTAAACTGGGGGCACTTCTTCTGGAACAATTTATAAACAAAGGCTGGATTGCAAAAGAAAAATCCAGTGACAAGTATTTTTTTATTACCGATAAAGGCGAGCAAGAGTTCGCAAAGCTGGGGGTTGACCTTTCACAAATAAAATCTGAGAAACTGTGAGTTTTACATACATATTTGATGTGGCTGAACAAGATTTTTTCTAAATTTAATCGCTCCGACAAGATCTAAGACTTATTTTACATCCGCAGAAAATATTCTGATCAGGACCATAGTAATTGTTATTATTTAAAAAGCAACGGTCTTGTGAAAAGAAAAAAAGCAACTGAATGCTATTTTTCTTCTTTTAAAAATCTGTAATTAAGAATGTTTAGATGAGTTTCAATAGCTCTTCCGCCAAAGCATTGTCATAGCAATTTCCTTTTACTCATTAATTTTTAAAAGATGCTAACCGCCTCTTTTAAGATGTTATGTTCTAGATTTGTTTCTTTTAAGTTCGTTTCGGAGCCTGATCTTTTTCATACTCTTAATGTTAAAGATTATAAGAAATGTGTCCTAACAAAGTTAACGACTCCACTCATCTTTATAACCTTATGAAAAGGTTCAATTCTACTTAGAACATTGTTCTATTATTTGTAATTATGTTGCAGAAATCTCTTCATACATTTTCTGAAAGTAATTACTTAGCTTAACCGTTCTGTCCGTGTCAAAAGAGTTTATATATTTTAGGAACATTTCTTCGGTACTGTGCCCCGTGGCCTCCATTAATAAAGGAGTAGGTATCTTGCCATAAAAGTTAGAAGCAAAACTCCGCCTACCGATGTGACTTGATATTACTGACCATTTCTCAATTCTCAACAGCTTAGTCCTGTGTCCTAAACGCTTACGGGCATTTATCGTTTCATCGATCCCGGATAACCTTGCTATTTCTTTTATATCCTCATTATATTTTTGTATAGCTAAAGCATCAGGAAATTTACAGTTGTTTCTATTGATTATATTCTGAACAATAGGATGTAGCGGTAGAAAAATTTCCTTCTGTGTTTTTTGCTGAACGAAATTTAGACATTTTTTCTTATTTATTTCTATGAGCTGGGTGTTAGAAAACTTCATAAAGTCGGAGACTCTTTGCCCTGTATAACAGCTGATCAGCAACCAGTCCTTGGCATCTTGTAGATGGGAAGGTACGTTGGTATACTTTATTTTAAGTATCTCGGGTTCAGTCAATGTTATAACTTCTTTGTTCTGTCGCTCTCTACGTACTTCAAGCTCGCGAACACGCGTCTGAATACCTTTACGTTCAGCAAAGTTGAGAATTGTTTTAACAAAGTGAATTGTTCTATACAGTGTATTTTCACTATAATCTTCTTCTTTTCCAAACACTAAAAAATTCTTAATAAATTCTGAATTAACCTGTTGAACATATAGCCTTTCAGTAAGGTATCCCTCAAATTTCTGCATTAAATTAAAAAAAACTTTGTATCGTTTATAAGTGGAATGCGAAATAACCTCCTCCTTTGTACGTATGTATTGCTCCATAAAAAACAATAGAGTCATTTCAGGGAAACTGCTCTGTTTATTAAGGCAGATATTTTTTACGATTTGTGAAAAAAGCCGTTGACTAATCTGCTTCTTTTTAATGATTAGTTGGCTGTAATATTCCTTGAGCTCAACTTTTAAAGTATTTATTTTATTATTAAGATCCTTATATTTTTTGAGGTAAATATTTTTGGGACGTTGTTTTTCTCTATCCCATTCTGTTTCTAAAATTCGAAGTGGCATATGAACAACAAAACTATTGTTATTTAAATCATCTGTAAATTTTAGATTAATATTTCTTATAGCTCCATTACTTGAAAGGAAGAACTGAAATGTCATTTTGATAATTTGAAGAGTTAATTACCTACGAATCTAGGGAAAAAAAAGTAGTCCTATCTAGACTACTTAATACCACAAATATAAAAAAATATACATAGAAATAAAATTTTTAAACAATTGATAATTAAAAGATTTGCAAAATTTATTTTTTACAAAATTCTAAAATGCGATATGTTAAATTTTCAACGATACACCATTTTTATTAAAAAAAATAATATATATTCTGTTTATCAGTAAATTATATTTAATAGTAGTCTAGATAGGACTACAAATATGTACTTTTTATATTTCTAACTAAAAAAATTAGGTTTATGTTTATTAACGAGACGGAATATTTATCTCTACGCAAAATCAATTATGCGTTTAAAATATGATGCAAATTACATATTTAACTTGACCAACCTTCCTAAGACGTTAAAATCAAAGTTTAAAATATAAATAGAATACTAATAAATCTATACCCTTTACCATGGATAAATAACAATAACCAATTCTAAATCACCACCAAATGCAAACTAATCAAACTATGAAAATACCCTATTACAAAAATGATTGCAATGATATTACATTTTTAAAATATTCTGAAAAAATATCGCAATGTCACAAGTTATTAAATAAAGATGTTCGAACCTATTGCCATCTTGTTAATACTTATAATACAACTTTTGCTAAAAACAATCTTCTAGCATACGACACCTTTAACCAATACCATCGATTTGTAATAAGTCCACAACTAGCGAGCTATTACAAGCTTGTAGAAATACAGTTATGAAATGGAAAACAGCACCATATCTAAAAACTCATAACTAAATATTAATTTCATGCTTGTTACCAATAAAAAGAGCGTAGTTCGAAAAATGAATCTTCTGCTAACTATTCTTGCATTAATTTTTTGCGCAACCGTTGTAGGTTTTGTTCTAAAATCTTTAATCAAATATAATTTTAGAGTTCCATTTTTAATATTGATGAT
>Ga0065714_10064599_pt1 | contig 30304 bp, 28 predicted proteins | sample MisRhiReplicate2_FD_59101 | JGI IMG/M metagenome (GOLD analysis project Ga0065714, IMG submission 59101) | Miscanthus rhizosphere microbial communities from Kellogg Biological Station, MSU, sample Rhizosphere Soil Replicate 2: eDNA_1 v2... | ecosystem: Host-associated > Plants > Roots >... | reverse complement strand
TTGCAGGTAAACGTGGAAATGCCGGCCCGTCAGGCGCCGACCGATCAACTCGACACAACCGATTTCGATAATCCGGTGGCCGTCGGTCACCGGCATGCCGGTGGTTTCGGTATCGAGTACTACCATCCTGTTAGCTATAGTTTTGTTAACCGTCATCGCAGCACCGCCTGTAAACACGGGCAAAATCTTAACATATCGTCAGAAAAACGACGCAAAAAATCACCATCAGGTGTAAATCGCAATTGACATTCTCTTCCACTGCGCGAGGGTGTAAATATGAACTATACGATCAAGACCTTTATTGCGAGTGGTGGCGAGCGGTTCTCTCAACTCTATGCAGCGCCCCCCTCAGGCTTCCCCTTGTTTTACCCAACCGCTTTTATTGTCCGCTCCATCAGGCTCACCACTACGCATGAAACTCAGAAGGTCTACCTTGCAGCGATCAAGCGAGTTTGTGAATGGGAATCCATCAGGAGCATCGACCTAGCCAAGAATCTCCATAACCGTAGGTTTCTCAGCGCAGTGGAGATTGATGACCTAACAAGCTATCTGCGTACCAGCAAGCGGAGCAGTAAGGGAGGTGTCATCAGCAGCTCTAAGTACAACACCTATCTCGCATGTGCAGCAGGGTACATCAGATGGCTCGCGCATGAGGTTATCACCGACTCAAACACGCGCGACGTTAGGGCTGCGGTTGACACACAAAATACCATGCTGTTGAGCAAAAGAAGGCGTAAGGCCGGGTCAAAAGCCGCACGAGTACAGCGAATTATCGCATTGAAGCTGCCGACTGAAACCAATAATCAGCTACTGGACCTCTTCGACCAACCCTTTGAAAAGCTTCGACAACAACATAATTTTGGCCACAGATTTCGCAATATTGTGATGCTGCGTGTTCTTTACGAAACAGGCATGCGATTCGGAGAGCTGCTGAGTCTGAAACTCAAGCACATTATCGAATCTAGTGGCAGCGATAGCGCCTACCTGGACATCGAGCGCAACCACCACGATGAGTTCGACACTCGGCTACATCAGCCGGTCGCCAAAACTGAGGGGCGCAGGGTTCCAATATCCGCAAGTCTCGAAGAACAGTTACTGGACTACCGAGACAATTGGCGAGCAGATGTACAAGGTGTCGGATTCTCAGATGAACACTTTATTTTCGTCGTCCATCGTGGGGGACGAAGCCAGGGTCAAGCGCTACCCAAGACGGCTTTCGATAATGGGCTTGCCAAACTCAAACAACTCTTTAAAGCGCTTACGCCTGTTCACCCTCATCTGTTACGACACGACTGGAACTATCGTTTTTCAAAGCAAGTAGATCGCGTTGGCATGTCATTTGTAGAAGAACGCCCCCTGAGGGAGCAACTGATGGGCTGGGTGCCAGGTTCGGCCATGTCAAAGATATACGATCGCAGGCATATAGAAGAAAAATCTCATGAAATAGGCCGTAAAGTTGCTTCTGACACGGCAAGGGTTTCAGAATGAATACTAAAGCCACTTTAACAAACACACTTCCCTTGTTTGATCTCGATCTCAAGCGCACTGAGCATCCAGATTCGCAGGACAAAGTGTTTTATTGGGATGGGGATATTCTTGTTCAAACGGGACATTCCAGATTTATCATGGATAAAGCCCTTTCGCAGTTCTCACCCCAGCTTAAGTCGTCATTCAAACACAACATGATCTTATTCTTGAGCCATGGCGATTATGCAATAGATACTCGCACCAGGTTTATTTCAGCTCTCAAAGCAAGCCTGAATGCACACCCCACGAGCTCATTTGACAGTTGCTGGATAGCAAAGGCATTAACAATACCTTCGTTTCATAGAGGGAAGAAGGCAATTACACGGTTTTTTCTCCATTGGATGGAACGCGACAGGGATGCAATTAACCAAAATGCGTTAATCCTGCTGGATGATACTGCACCGTTTCCCGGCGGACCGCGAAATGTGCTGTCAGACGATCCGAATAAAAGCTGGCTAACCGACGAAGAATATGACTGCTTACTTCAAATCACCTGGGATTACTATGATATAAACATCTCCGGCACTCAAGTTACGCTCATAAAATTGCTATCAATGCAATATGCAAGGAGACCGATACAAATTGCACACCTAAAAATCGGTGATATCATTGAAAATGACGGTTCTAACAACGTACTCCCTATCGGCAAAGCCATTTATTTTCCAGGCGCCAAGGACCAAGGAGCGGAAACAAGCTTTCGTGACAGCAAATTTGAGCCGCACTCCCTAGCCATTCACTTGTGGGATCTATGCCAAATTCAACGCAAGGAAGCCAGAGCACTTTACGAAGATATTCTAGGCGTCTCACTCACGGAAGACCAACTAAACCTTCTCCCTCTATTTTGCAGTGAATTCCGCGTTAAACAGGCTCTGAAAATTATAGAGGACCAGCAACAAAAAAAACCATTGGAAAACCTAGGTAGCGAGCTATTTCATCTGAAAAAAATATGGATTGGCAAAATACTTAGCTGGTCAGCTAATGTACCAAATTGCAACTTTGGTACTAAAAATATCAAATGCTTTTTTACACCACGACCTCCTATCAGCCCGCGCACTGGTCAACCAATGGTTATCTGTGCAACTCGAATGCGCCATACACGGACAAGGCAACTCGCAAGATTGGGAATACCCAATCACATACTCTCTCATTGGCTGGGTCATACGTCTGAAAACTCATTGTGTGCTTATTACAACGACCCCGCCGAACAGGCACGACATCTCGACGAATCAATGGCGCCGTCATTAGCACCACTCGCAATGGCTTTTACAGGAACGTTAATCGACTCGCCGGATCAGGCAACGAGAGCTAGCGACCAAACGAGCAAGTTGGAGTTTGCTTACGCCGGGGAACTGAAAAATGTCGGTAACTGTGGCAAATTCAGTTTCTGCGCGACAACCTCAGTGCCGATCCCCTGTTACCGTTGCAAGTATTTCGAACCTTTAGTTAATGCGCCACATCAGGAAGTATTAGATGCGTTGGAGCAGCGACAAGCTGCAGAAAAATCGATATTAAAAATCGGCGGTTCGCGAAACCTATTGATACCCATCGATCTCTCCGCAGACATTCGCGCAGTCAAAAACTGCATTGAGCACTGTAATGCTCGCAACGCTGAAAGGGGAATGAAGCCATGAGCCAGATTTGCCAATTCACCCCCAACAGCGAAATATCTGCTCAACAAAACCTTAGGGAGTTTATTGCCCTGGCGAGAGATAGCCTGACGTTATGGTCTGATCTGGAGGGTTTTACCTGGGACGCATACACATGGCCAACAACCCTTGATACAGTCCGTTTCACCAAGTATGAATGTCGAAACATGCGCCAGCGCAAGATTATTGAATCGCATCAAATGATGCATCCCGCTTTTATAGAAGTCGCTAAGTCATACCTTCGCTACTCGAATACTGTGCGCCCACGGAGACGTGCCGCTGATCCAATGCGCGCACTTCGGGTAATAGAATATGTTCTGCGTAAAGATATGAAAATCCCTGACATTACAAAATTTGGGGAACGACACTGGGAGGAAGTTATCCGTACCATTAACAACGAAATCACCCGAGATAAGATTGCATATGAAACTCTTATAATATTGAAGCAATTAGCGGATTTTTTCATTTTAACAGTCGATGCACGCTTTTGGAGCACCCCCTACGTGGGCGAGGAAAGTTACAATTCCCTCAATGGCACGAAAGCACCGAGTGAAGCAAGGTCGAAGAAAATTCCGGATCAGGACGCATTATTGGCTATTGCCGAAATTTTTTCACGAGGAGCCAATGAAGAGCAGAATCACACTGATTTAATGGTTTCTTGCATCACGGCGCTTCTGTTGAGTGCCCCCATGCGCATCGGTGAAACCCTACGGCTTCGCACAGACTGCTTACGCGAAGATATCGACAAGAATGGGGAGTCCCAGCACTACTTGGCGTACTGGGTCCCGAAAACGCGGGATTTCGCTCGCAAGGCCATACCGAAGACAATGGCCGCAATAGCTATCGATGCAATCAAGCGGTTGAGCGACATAACAGAAGAGAGTCGACGTCTTGCTCGTTATATGGAAACTATCCCCGAACATTTCTACCGTCACCCAAATTGTCCAGACATTCCTGACGACGTAGAACTTAGCTGCGATCAAGTGGTTCAAGCGCTGGGCCTTACAAAACGGGGTAGTTGCGGAATGTTCATGAAGAGATACACTGGCAGACACTCACTGGCAGGATATACTCTTGACTCCCTTTGGCAAATCGTTCTTAAAGCACACCGCGACTACAACCCGCATTTCCCTTACCAAGAAACTCCGAACGATCTGACGCAACCACCGCTCCGAATGTCCGAATCTCTCATGTGCTTTCGTAGATTTCAGTTGGCCTGGACTTTTACCACCAGCCCCATACTGCTTACACCTTATGATAATTGTACTTATGGGAAATATTTGGCGACAGGGAGTAAAGTAGCAGAAGATAAAAATTTCTTTCGCAGGAACGGCTACAACACTAATAAGCTTAAATCTCACAGTCTCCGCCACCTTCTCAACAGGCTTGGGCGCAGTAGCGGCATATCGGTTGAAATGCTTACCGAATGGAGCAGTCGCGCCTCAACCCAACAGACCCGAACTTACCTACATGACAATCCGGCCGAGTCTGCCTCCAAGGGAGCTGCGCTGCTCGGGACGACTCAAGAGCAAGAGCCTCGTAGGCCAGTCACCAATGAAGAAGAACAGCTTTATGGCCAAGGGCCGTTCCATCGTAGCCGCTATGGCATTTGCCGTCGTAGCTGGAGAGCTGGACCCTGCAACAAATTTGCCGATTGCCTCAACTGTTCGGAACTCCTGATGTGCAAGGGCGATAAAATCGCCGCCGATATCATCAAGTTGGATCGTGACAATCTCGTGCAGACTTACACGGCCGCGCAACGGGCGATAGCGGAGGGCGAGCGGGCTGCATCGCGTTGGACGGAAAAGGCAGGCCCGCAAATCGATAGGCTCGATTCACTCCTGGCCATCCTACACAACCCTGAAATACCTGACGGCAGCCCTATTGAAATTGCCGGAGAAGACTTCAACCATGAGAATGTGATTGTGTCCGAGAAAGCCGACGCAGCAGGCGTGAAGTTGTTAGACAGGAGCGAACTGCGCATCTCATATGGCGATGATCTACTAGCTTGTTTAGATTTACTACGGAGTTCCGATAATGCCTAAGACGATCACCGAACAACATGTAAGAAAAATCGCCCAGATGATCCGCAACTGGCCATTTGATCATGCTCTGGACTGGAACACAGTCTGCATAGGTGCACAAGACATATTGAAGTGGGATACTCCACCAACACGTCAGGCTCTCGACAAGAAAATAGCGATAAAAGTCGCTTACAAGAACAAGAAAGAACATCTTAAGCTTGAAAAGCAAAAACTCTCGGAGATGCCAAGACCGCGGAGCACGTTGGACGCAATGAAGAAAATAACTCGGCTTCAAGCAGAGAATGACGAGCTGAAGGCTGAGCTAGCCAGAATGGCCGAGGTCGCGAATCGACTTATTTACAATGCAACCATCGCTGGCCTTACACGAGAGCGGCTGATGGCCCCGCTTTCGACTATCAGTGAACCACGGCCTCGCAAAGTTCGAATTCCTGAGTGATCGTTAAGAAGTGTAACTTTTGTATTTTCTTTCGCCTAGTTAGAGACACCCTGCTTGGTAGATAGAATCGCCGGCATCTGCAATTTTTTATATATGGCCAAGAACCTCAAACCGAAGGTGAATATCAACCCAGATGTAGTTGAAATCTGCAACCCAGAAAATAGGTTGACCGAGTAATAGGTCTCTTGACGGACACACATTCCACCTCCATCCAGGGGACAGTTTCCGCATTGTTGAGGAGCCCTACCGTTGGGAGCATCGGGGGGATGTCGAAACAACCGTGCTGTGGGTGATCGCTCCTCCGAAGTTCTAGTCAACTCCCAGTGCAACAAGCAGGTTGCAATACTGGCAATCTGCGACCAACTCAGTTAAAGCGGAATACGTTAGTGAGCGCCAGTTCGCTGACTGCTTCTCGAACGTAGTGAGCTAAAAAGCTCACGTTGTCTGACAGCGGGTTGTTGGGCGACCGTTTGCCCTGAACAATGCCCACTCAGGATCAACGACTTTTGGATGATGGTGAGCTACCAATACAGTTAATCGATACGTGAGCTCAGGAACGGCTCGGTCAGTCGGTCGACCCTTCGCTCTTCGAGTTGCCCTGCCCGCAGTATCTCGTTTGAATTTGGATAATGCCGTAAAAGCTGGCGGGCCTGACGTCGAATAAATTCTGACAGAGTGGGATCTTGCGAAAGCTCGACCAGAAAGTCTCGAGTATGAATCAGCGCTCGTGTGCGCTCGCTCGGCATCGTCATGTTTTCTTCCTCTCAAACAACGGCTTTCGATAAGGGATTAATTTGCAAGCAAATAGAGCAGAAGGTGGCTCTACCGATCCTGATTAGGCCGGAACTTCCATCATTAAGTTACTAAATTTATCGACGAAGGTGCTCTTCAATAGAGAAAACGACGCGATCGGTGCGTAGCCTTGACAGATCAGAACAGGCCCACTCGATATAGCTATGCCCGCCTTCTAGCACATACACGTAATGCTGGAAGCCGTCTCGGTCGTCGATAGACTTGCGCAACTCCTCAAGGCGCTCCAATTTCCAGTGGCCACTGCCATTCATATGCCCTGGACTCACCAACATTACGTCCTCGACCCATACGCCCTCGCGCCGCGCGCTCAATATTCGTTCGAATTCAGGTGTACTGGTGATCAGCAAAGCGCTGGAGATTCCCTCGCCATCTATAGTCTTGTCGCCTATATAGGCCCGGCTAAAATAGAATAGTGCGACGAGCAATAATCCAATTTTTGTACCAGAGCAAGACCACTCCTCAAATATTCACAAGAATTAACGCACTTCTCATCCAATTAGGCATATGGCACGTCTGGAGCGTTTTGAATTCGTCTTCGCTAAGCACTTTTTGAATATGTGACGCTACTTCGAAAGACAAAGCTTTTTTACCTATGTAGTGAAGAGCTGTGAGAGCTACTCCTACCTTGCCCTCTGCGTGCTGAAAGCGATCCTTTGACGCGTGTTGTAAACGAACGGTGGCATTCCCAACGTGGATTTGGCGAGTAGACCCACTGGTATAAAAGGTGGGCAACACTTGCATCTGCGTACTTAGCCCCATCAAGCGAACGGCTTCTGCGCCGTGTATCTGGACCGTCTCCCCGTTTGCCTCGGTGATCAATCTCATTACCGCCAAAGGGCTAGCGCGCACCGTGCCTGTGTACTTACTTGCCTTGGGCCGCATATAGACTCCGCGAAAAACTCGCTCAAGGGCACCAGTCTTAACAAGTCTAGAGAGCGCTTTGTTGACTGATGCACGACTGCCAGACTGCGCGAAAAGACTACCGTGAAAAGGACGCCCCTTTGGCATGTGTTGGATTCGTTTGGCGATTGACCTTGCGACGAACATTAAGGGCTCCAGAATGCCTAGAACCCGTTAGATTTCTTGGCGAAGGTAGTACCTATAAGCCTGTTACGTAAAGCTTTCACCTCAGCAGATAACTTATCAGTGTCGTTGGGAATTGGTGCAAGAATTGAGAAGGAACAGTACTACTTGCATACAGCAACTCAGTGGGGACACCTCAGTGGCCGTCGATCGGGAACACATCTGCTTAATGGCTGGACCTCTCGATGATTTGGCCAAGACTGTTATGGCTTGGTAATGGATAAATGACACATCAAAGAACGGCTAGTAGTTGCTGGCGATAATTTTTCGAAAAGCTTATTTGATAAGTCGATACAGAGGTCAGATCACCCGGCGGTAAAAACCTCTGCGCTGTAGCGGTAGGTGCTGAGCTGAATGGCTCTTTCAGCTCACCTTGCATCGAGCTGTCCAACTCACCCTCTGTTGAGCAAGCCTCAGATGCAGCTGCTACAGCGCACACGACAGCCAAATCATCCGGAAGATCATCGGCAATACGCTGAGAAAATCGCTTCAGTGTCGGCTCAGCCAAGACGAACAACCAAGCTTGATCGTCCATCTCGCCCACACGTCGAAGGACTCTTCCCAAGACCTGACGATAATGCAGTTCAGTACGAATTCGACTGAGATAGCAGCATACCTGGAGCCGAGGGATATCAGTCCCCTCGCTGATCATTCCCACCGCAACAATCCATCGGCAGTCGCTATTTTTAAACCCGTTGATGACCTGCTGTGCGTCTGGGGTCTTGGTGGTCACAACTTGAGAACTTTCGCCCTTGCCCTTTAGCGCCAAAGCAACCTGGTGAGCATGTTCGATGTTTGTAGCAACAACCAATCCCGCGGCATTCGGTTTGAGTATTCGCACCTCATCGAGTTTCTTGCTTCCCAGATCAAGCAACTGGTTGAGCGCGTCCTCATGACAAATCAGGTCCTCATATGAAACCGGAGATTCGCGCAATAGCTTAGCGATGCTGGGGAATAGTTTAACGGTACTGTCGTTTACAAAATTTTCTTTGAGTCTCAGCATCTGGTTATCTAAGAGAACGATGCGAGGTGACCGGCAAACGCCGTCGGAAATAGCTTCTTTGAGGCCGTAGCGATAGTCGCAAATCAATCGACCCTCCGGATTGGAGTAACGAGCCAGAGCAATGCCTCTATCATCCGAGCGCCATGGTGTGCCCGATAGCGCCAAGGTAAAGGCAGCGCGATCCTGTATTTTTAAAAGAATCTGTTGCCCCCAAGCATTGCTCAACAGCGGATCGTGCCCTGAGCAGTGATGGATCTCGTCGAATACTGCAAACACGCGATAGTCGTCGAAAAGTCTCCAGAAGGCTTCATCCTGGTGTTCCATCGCTTGATAGGTACTCGCGGCACCTACGGCACCGATAAGCCCATCCAGACGCTTCCCAAGTACAGCGGAGAATGTCGAGCGAAATCCGTCGACGACTTGGCAAGACGGAGCGAAACAGAGCACGAGATCAATTTTGCCTTGCTCCAACAGGTGTCGAGCCAGCTCTGCGGCCATTCGTGTCTTCCCGGCCCCTGGCGTGGCTTGACAAAAAAAGTGCGGCGTTGTGGTGTAGTGCTCCAGCGCTATTTCAATGCATTGGCTCTGCCATTTTCTCGGCGATGCTTTCATCGTGCTGACATGACTGTCTTGAGCGTCTTTTCGACCGCTCGGAGATGTCCTAGAAGACGAGAGCTTCGGTCTCGAGCTTCGAGATAATCACCTTCGACTTGGTCTTTCAGATGCGGCATTTCGTCGAGCAGTTGCTTATAGCGCTCCGTCTCTCCCATGGAGGAAAGGAAGTCGAGCCGAATCTCTTTGAGTATGGATTCTAGGTGTTCGACCACATCTGGCCCTGGCTGCTCTGAGTCGATGCTTTGTGCGGGCAGTCGCAGCGGTTTATTCACCGACTTGATACTGTTCTCGTACCCATTTTCGATGAGCTCCACCTGCAGATTTGCTGGAATACTCTGCCAGTGATAGATCTGACCCCGCTTTTGTCGTTTTTCATCCTGAATAACCCATCCGGTACGCAGCATCCGTCTGATCTGCTCATAGACATATCTGCGCAGGTCGCTGCTGTTGAACGTAATACCCGCCAGCTGATTGGCGTAAGCGTTACGTAAGTCGTTGGTCGTAAATTGGCGTAGGTGCCCCTGCTGAAACAGGTCGTACAGCCGCCTGTCGAAGATGAATGAATCGGGTTTCATGCAGGCACCTGGAGGGAAATTCGCCGAACGGCCAAAATACGGATTATAGTCCGCGGCCGATTCATCCGCAAACGCAAGATAGTGCCGCCTCAGTGAAGACCGAGGCAGATATGCATCAGCTTGCAAAGGCATTGGGCGAAAGAATACGGTCACAACGGAAAGCCAAAGGATTTTCCCAAGATGCCTTGGCGCATTTCTGCACTGTCGATCGTAGCTATATGGGGCGTATTGAACGCGGCGAAGTGAATATCACCGTAGAAAAGCTCTATCGCATAGCCAACGTTCTGGAATGCGAGCCTCAGTACCTCTTGCCTGAAACGCTTCCCCTCCACGAATTGGCTTCTGATCTGCCGGCAAGCGACTGAACCGAAATTAGCTGGCACTAATGGACCAGACTGACAACTTACTGATTCAAATGCGCAGCGTCACTTCGCAACAGCCGGGATGATCCCTATCAGGCACGCAAAACCCGCCATGAGTTTTCACTACGATTGGAATTCTTTCATTAAGAATGGAACCAGCCAACCATGGCCAGCCGTGTCGCGAAAACCTTAAACGCCAACATGGGCGCCGTTTTTGAAAGGTTTTATGTCATGAAGTCGGGCCATCGCTAGAAGAGTTTCCGCGGTGTGGCGCTGAACAGCCGCACTCCGAAGCACACATCTAGCTTGGCGACACTCTTGCCCCCGCAGTTAGTATCGCTCAAGCATCATGCGGTCGGCGAAGCTACCGGCCCCGGCACTGCGCGCAACGCACAACGCATTCGATACACTTGAAGGTTTCCATAGATGTCACTATAAACTTTGGGTTTACACAGCCTATTGCAATTACTGCCTCCCTACCTTCAGTGGTCATTAGAAAATAAAATGTGGTCATTAGATTTTGGAGCCGGCGAACGTGTCCTCGCCTTCAAGGGTTTCGGAAAAACAAATCGGCGGCAGCAATTTCCCGTAATAAAAGCAGCCGTTTAATTGGGAGTCACCGACATAGGCTGAATAGGCCATGTACTGTGTAAGCTGGTTGAATTTGCTGCGACCAACAAGATTGATTTAGCGAATGCCGTCGATGGTATAAGCGTCGATCCCCCCGCGGTAATGTTTTCCCACTTGCCCATGTATGTAGCTAGGTCGCGTGCTCACCGTTGGCCAATGGTACCTGTTGGTACCATTGGCCGTGCTATTCCTAGCAGTATTCATTGCCGGATCTCGAACAGGCACCAATCGGCCGAGGCTGTTTGAAAAATTTTTGGCACAGGTTTGACAATCAGTAATGGAACGAAAATCGCGTTCCTACGCAAAATTCCGGCCTGCTAATTAACCAAACACAGGCAGACTTTACGTAGGAACGCAGACTTCAAAACGGTGCATGCGTTTTCATACAGCCCCGGCCAGAAGTGGACCATGGACACAGCCTTTGATAACCGAGTCCAAGCGCCCAGTAGTCGTTTCCTCATCGCCATCGACGTGTTCAAAGACTGCCCTATACGTTGCAACTTGTTCAGCAAACTGGCCCCAACCAGAGCTGATATAGGGTTTCCGCCAGTTACCGAACATCGCCGTCAGACAGGCTTTTTCGGCCTGCCCTCTGTTCGATGCAATTGTTGATATGCAATACCACTCGCTCGACGCCATCACGTACGCAGCAAGCCTACCAACCATCTGACCCTTTCAAATGCCGCTGCACCACAAGCTCAAGTATGAGCCGTGGCCGGCCGTTGTCCGTGCCTAACGCTTTGTCTACAAGCTCATTCGAATCGTCACCCGTCCAGAGCCCAATGATATCTTCGAGCAACCAAGTACCCAGGCTTTTGCCTAAGGCAGCAGCACGAGGCAGAGATAGGGACATGGAGGCGTTCTGTTTCATCAGGTCGACCATCAACCTTGCGGGTATCACTGGCAGATAGGTGCTTGCGTAGGCAGGGCCAAGAAGCAGCAGGAAGCTTGCCAACGTCTGCTGTGCAATGTCGTTGAGCTGATCGCGTTTGGTTGAATACACAAATGCATTCCCGGTATTGACCTGCAGTCTTTTGGCTTGAATCAACGTTGCTCGCTGGCTTAGGCAGACGCCTACATCCATGGCCTTGAAAATTAGGCAGACGTCTGTTGAAAAGCGCGGATGGTCGACGCCGGGGCCCCCTTCCTCTGGCTTTCCAATGATTCTCTGCGAAAGGCTGAAATCAAATCGTTCGCGCGAGTCCAACTCCTTGGCTGCGGAGAGGAGACGGTTGGACAACTGCTTAAGGCAATACTGCAACTGTATGAACAGCTCAGCCAGATGCGTTTCCTCGCCAGCATGGAGGTTATCAAAGATGTCCCTGCCCACCCGCCTAGCCAACTCATTCACACTCAATTCGAAAAGCTGTTCTACTCGAGCATCATTCAACCAGGTTCTGGGTTCAGCTATCGCCGTGTCAGGCAATCGCGTCACACCGCTACGATGTGCCTCAACCATCAAATCCAACACGTCGGGAGTTCCCCGTAAGATACTTAGACACGCACGTGCCCGGCGGTTGGCAAGTGATGTATCAGGGTCGATGTGATTAACCAAAGCATCTTCAGCATGTTTGGCGAGTTCGATAGCAGTTAACAACACTTGTTCATCTCGTCCGATGGGGCCCATGACCAATAGAGTCTCGATCATGGCCTCCTCCAACTCCCGCTCGCCTCCGATCACTGCTACAAGCTCCTCCCTCCAGGAGCTCATTGCCGCGGCGCTTAAGCTGGACAGCACGTAATGTTTAGACGCTGCATTCGCGCCGATGCCGAACTCAACGAGCAGGCTGGCCAACTTTCTCATCTGGCTGGAAACTTCCAGGTCGATTATGGCTTCGTCACATCGATTCTTGGAGGGGGCGTACCACAAGGCGTACTGCAAGCTTCCGAAGGCGCTCGCGGCTGCCCATTTAGCACACAAGAGCGAAAACTGGTGAGAGGCCGAATGATATCCTGCAGCACCGATCGCGCGCAGGACCTGCCTGAGTTGGCTTTCGCTTCCGTTTAAAGCTCGCAGCTGAAAGAGAGCAATCTCTAACTCCGAGCGGCGGTTCATGATGAAATCGATGACGTTGTCAACAATCGCCTCATCGTTGGCTAGCACCGGGAAGTCCTTGATGACATCCTGAAATGCGGTGCTAGACATCAGAATATTTTTGTCCACAAAGGACTCCAACGCCAAATGCCTCACCGCTGAAGAGAACCTGCTCCAGCGCGAGTTTCCGTATTGCGCAATCTGAAGTCTTGCAGCATTGGCGGAAAAACCATGAGCTTTGAGTGCCTTGTAGATTTTCGAGTACACCTCATCGCTGAGGTCGAGGGTATTAAGTTCAGTGGCTAACAACTGTTCCGCGGTGTCCCAATTGACTGCACCTCGCGCACCATTGCCCTGACTATTTGGGGCATAGTCAACGATGGCAGACAGCGCGGTGTGTAAGGACTCATAACTCTCCGGCGGCATATCTGGCTTGCCTGAGCCACCGCAGTTGCCAAAGAGCCAATCCATCTCCAGATCCGTATCCATTTAAACCGTGTCCTTTTAACTTGGGCAAACCACGTATTTTTTTTGATCCTGACTTATCGCTGGGCTATTTCAAACCCCAGCCCATTAAGTGTCGTTCGCTCTGCGGCTTTCAACTTCTTGACCGCCCAGACGAGAAGACTTTTGGGCCGTGAACTCGCGACATAGGCAAGTCTGGCAGCTTCCGAGTTCTTATCACCGATCCAATCCGCCCAATGCGATTGGTCGCCCCTCCTGGAAGCTGAAACCAGCATGGTCGCTTCGTGAGTTTCCCCCTTGATTTCATGAATCGTTGCCAATCTGATACTGCTCTTTTGTAATCCCACCAAAGAGAGTCTTTGGCTGACAAGCTGCTCACCTAGTCCCGACGGTGAACGCAAACCAAGTTCTGCCAATTGTGCCGTTGCCGCAGCGATATCCGCGGCGACGAAGGCCTGCCCTGGCAGCTCATTAAGACAAGCCTTGGCTGCCTTGCACCACCCCGTCCAGGTTTGCCCTGCAATAGAGGCACCAGAGGTCGTGGTAAAGGCCAACGCCTGGTGAAGGAACAATCGCCACTCGAGTTCGGACTCGACCTCCACTGGACAATGGAAGGAGTTCGGCTTTGCCGAGTACGCCAATTTGCTCGCCAGCCAGCCACCGAAGAGTGCGAGTGACTTCTGGATAGCGAACGCCGATTCATTCCCAGCCAAGGCACACGCCAGTGCCAAGCGCTCCGTATCGTTCAGATCGTTGGCACCGCTACAAAACTTGTGCAGCGTTGAATGACCACGCGAGACGATCACTCGGTTCGCGTAGGCGTCACTGAGGCTCATGAACAGGGGCATGGTTTCAGAGGGACAGTCGTCATACTCGACAATCACCGGCGCAGTCGGGTGAATCGCTGCATTGCCGTAGATTTTTTGCCCCGGCACCAGTGCAGAGCACAGGTCGACAATAGCCTGCGAACTGCGAAAGTTCTGGCGGAGCCGCATGCCTGTAAATCCATGATCGCGGATGAAACGCAGGACGCGTGCAGGATCCGCATGTCGAAATCCGTAAATCGACTGGTTGAGATCCCCAACGATATGCATCTTCACGCCCAACCTGAGCAAGCCCTCCAGGATGGTCAATTGCTCAACCGAAAGATCCTGGCATTCATCGATAACCAGAAACGGATAACGAAGGGCCAATCGCGTGCAAAAGGTCGATAACTGGGCCTCTTGCAGGATCTGGATGGCGAGATGCTCGACATCACGGTAGGTGGCAAAGCCTGATGTTTTGAACCGTGTCTTGGCTTCCCTAAGGTCGCGCATTTGCCAATCGGCCAGGACCGTCGCATTCAGCTTCCGATCCAGCCCAGGCTCACCCGTTCGGAAGACATATTTTCCTGTCGCCAAGTCGTAGTCATACTTGTTGGCTGCAACGTGGATGCGTTCTAAGGCGTACTTTGTTTTGAAAAACACTGTAGACGACGAGTCGACCAACCTCAGCCGAAAATCGCCATCCTTGCCAGCATAGCCGGTGATCACATGGGCAACGGGCGCAACAATACAATTGAGGATGAAGCTGTCAATTGTCGAAACCCAGTGCGGATAAGCGACCGGGGCACGTCGCTGGTGGGCGATTAACCGGGCTTTCAGTTCATTAGCGGCGCTGTTGGCGAATGACAGAACCGCGATTCCCCCTGGGTAGCCCCGCCAATCCTCAATTTCGCGGGCCACTTTGGCGGCAATGACCTCAGTTTTCCCACTCCCCGGACAGGCCTCCAAGTAAACATTATTGTTGATGGAGGAGCCTAGATACACCCGCTGCTCCTCGCTAGGGAAGCTCATTGGCCCCCCCCATCCGCAATACCGCACGCCCAGCAGATCGCCTGTTTGATGTACTGCGGTACTGCAAAGGCGCAATCGCCCTGCTCGAGCTTGTCGGCCAGCAATTGCGCATACAGTCCCTTACCCATGCTGTTGGAGTCAATGCGTTCAAGGAGCTCGTACGCATACTCGGCCTTCTGTGCTTCACGCAACGCGCCAAAGTCGGCCTCGAGCATGTCCTTGAACGATGCCTTGACCGGGCCATCCGTGGGCCAGTTCTCATAGGCCACCTGCAGCATGACTTCCAGATTGTCCGCCGTCATCGCAAGATCATATTCGAAGGTTTTTAGCTCACCACAGAATAACCGCCCGTATTGGGACTTCGTAATGTTGGGGATAAGGGCCAAAGCAGGGTTGGTCCCGACGGCCAGATTCCCCAAGTACGGTTTGACGACCACCTCGACAGCCTGCTCCCCCACCAACACCTTCTGTGTCTTGGCCGGATCTTTGTCGGTGAGACCTGCGCAGGGAATAGGCAGGTTGCGACTACGTGGCTCACCCTCGATCTGACAAAACAATTGCATGAAGTGGGAGAAGTAGATGCCATTCAGATTGATTACCGACACGCCGTAATCATCCATGGTGTTCAATCCTTTGCCGCGATCCGCAAGGACTATTTTCGCCAGTTCCGGCAGCGCAATTGCCTCTGCCACACCTTCGACAAGAATGACGCCTTTGGAGAAGAGCAGGTTTGACTTGGTCACATCCAGCCAACGGTCAATAAAACGCCGACTCGGCTCCGACAGGCCGCAATAGCGGGCGGGCACTGCTAGCGGGTCAGCCCCGCCGGTGATATGGATGATGTTGTTAATTGAAACCGCCGACGAAATCACCGTGGAATGGGTGGTGATCACTACCTGGATGTTCTTGTTGAGGGCAACCTCCTGCAGATGCTTTAACAGCCTGATCTGAAGTTGCGGATGAAGATGCGCTTCCGGTTCCTCAATGAGCAGCAACTTATGCAGCGTGCGCTCCCCTGGCCCATCGCCATCCTCAACGATTAACTCGGCGAGGATGGAAGCGATATAGAGCAGATTGTTGTAGCCCAGACTGTTCTCATCCAGCGAGCGGAACTGCGACAACTCGACAGGGGATCCGTTAGGAAAATAGAGCAGCCGCAAGCCTTCGACGATCCTTGTGAAGTTGGACTCGGAAAACTGAATCATCGTGTTTTGCGACAGCCTTTCTCCAAGGGCCGAACGCAGGCTACTAGAGATGAGCGCATTCGCCCGTTTGATGTCCTGCTCTTCGGCCAACTGGGTATTGAATTCGGCGACTTTAACTTCCAGCGGGTGTAACTCTCCGTTTTTGGTGCATGCTTGCAACTGATCCTTGCAAAGTGCCTTCATCAGCTTAGAAAGCCGGGACTGCCGCCCCTCCCGAAGTTTTTGCTCCGCATCGCGCAACGGCGGCAGATAGATGCAGTGAATCAGATCCAGCGTCTGTTGATTGAACACTCCGGTCCTGATGGCGCCGCCCCAGAGATCCTGGCTGTAGCGGCCGCGCACTTCCCGGTTCAACACGGTCAGATTGAGCACAGCTTCGTCTTGCCCACCACACCAGGAGTCCAGCGCCACTTTCTCGAACACACTCAGATCACCAAAAATCGCCTTGATGGCAAAACTGGTTGCCGGTACCGCCTCCAACGCGAACGACTTGTGAAAGTCGCGCTCGTTGATCGAGCGCTTTCCCGACTCCGAATCTTGAAAAAGCTGCCGTAACGCGTTGATCACGCCCGTTTTGCCAGCGCCGTTCTCACCGACCAACACATTCAGCCCCGCATGAAACTCAACCGTGAAACGCCTACCAAAGCTCTTGAAGCCCTCAATCTCTACCTGTCTCAAATACATTAAATCTCATCCTTTCCATTTAACGCTTGGCGCATGTGCTGGCCTGCGCTCCCCAGGTGGCGGTGGCGCTGTTCAATTTCGCCAAATGCCAAGGGGATGTCCATAGGCGATTAGCCGCTAAGCTGACTTCGGTGAACCACGGGGCAATCCGGGGACAGTTCCCCGACGCTTCCCAGAAACTGTTCTACCCGCTCCGGGGTTAACGTGCCCAATCGCCAAACGACATATCGGTAGGACATACCGTGCCGCCGCCCGCAACCCTGCCTTCAGGCACACTTTAGATACGCCTACAAGATCATCGCGCTAATATCAGCCCACATACAGCCTCAGAGAACACGTTGTGACAAGCTCGAACAGTACACCTACCTCAGAAGAGATCCACCTCAGAGACATCGAGCAGGATGTTATCAAGCGATTCTCGATCAAACTGGATGCACTCGCCTTACAGTGGAACGTAGCTTCCTACGCAGGAAGCGCATTGGGCAGTCAGGACACCGTGTTTGCCGACTATCTGCTCGCAACCGACACGCGCTTCTGCCTCATTGAGTTCAAGGCCACAAAAGGTAATTTCGGTTCGGAGAACAGAAAAGCGCTCCGAATTAAGCTGTTTGAGCGCCTGGCCGAACGCAAAGATTTGCTGCGTCGCAGCCTGGACATGCACTACATGTGCTGGGGTACGGAGGAGCACGACTGGCTACCCGGCATCAGCGAGCCGGTACTCGAAGAAAATGAAATGTTGGGCCAGTATGTGCCCTGCATAGCATCCTACATGCCGACCAAATTGACTCTCGACGATGCTGACGAATATCGACCCGAGACATTCGTCGAGCATTTTTTTGCGAGCCGACAATTCGGTAGCGATTTGAAGAGATTTAAGCGGTACCTGGATGAGCTAGCCAAACTTGCGGTCGATGCCAAGGAGGACGGCAACACTCTCGAAGGCGTAGTCTGCGTCTATAACGCTGCCTTAGCAAAATTCAAATCCTATCGTTTCATCGGCATTCGACATTTGATGGCGTTCTTGAACTCACCGAGTCAGACACCAACCCAACAGAAATCTTCCCGCAAGACCAAACCCAAGTCGCTTGGAATGTAGAGCACACTATTTGGGCGGCTGGGACATGACCGCTTCAAAGTCCTTCTTCTGGGACGGAGTCGCGTTATTCCAGAACTTCATGAAGTAGCCGCTCTGGACCTTATCGGCCTTGCTCACTTCTGACTCAACACCGACGTTAAAGCTTAAGTACGCGATGGCAATCGTCGTGCCGACACCGGTCAAAAATGCTAACGCCAAAATCAGTAAATGCGACAGCACGCGTCGCTGAGTCTGCTGCAACGCCGCCACCGCCTTGTTAGCTTCGGCCGTCGCTGCATTGACTTTGGAAATCAGGCATGTGGTGGCCTGCTGCACCCCTGACAGCGCGGCCTTTTGAGCGGCTTCCGCGGTTTGCTTCACCACACCGGAGCCGTCCCCCCAAGCAGTAATAGCTCGCTCAACCTCTTTCCCAATGTGTTCGGCGACCTCTACCAACTTTCCGACGTTCTCCTTGGTTTCTTGGACTTGGCCCTCGATCAGCTCCGCCTGATCAGTGAGGCGGTCCAGTTCTGATGTGAAGCGCTCAGCTGTCATCTGATAATGCAGGTAGTTGGCGGTAAATTCGTTGGGGCTATTCATTAGGTTTTCACTTCCAATATTTATGGGCACATACCAGCTAGCACCCACCCGTGCCGAGAGCTTGATGCGGTAATTTACGCCCTGCAGGATCGACTGTCTGTTCGCTCGTTTCCGAACGTTAAGTGCAGGAAGGCACGACGTAGCCCCCCATGATATCAATTTAACATCCTGAAAAACTTTCCCTTAAGAGAAGCAGTTATGTGACACAACGGAAAGAATGCAACGTGCAACTGCCTGCCAGAGGATCAACTGCAAATCCTTCAACGTCTCGATGAAGGCTTTCTGCAGATCCCTGACCAAAACCAGGTTGTTGTCCTTGAGCAGCGTCTGCTTAAGCATGTCCATGTATTTTTGCCCTTGGTCTTTAAAGGTCAGTTTTCTGACCAGGTCGATGTATTGCAGCAGGCTTTCGCGAACCGCTGCTTCGCGGATCACCCAAAGCTGACATCGCTCCAGCCAGGGCAAGATATCAGTGGCGTAGCTAACGCGCTGGTAGTCGATGCCTCGGCAACTTTTGGTCTCGGCATCGCTTCCGTCAAGGGTCAGATAGAGTGGGGCAAAGGTTTGGTAGCCCTCGGACTCGAGGGTCTCTAAATAGCCGTACAGCTGCCCGTCCTGATCCCCTGCGTGGATCTTGTTCTCAATAATGAGCGCCTGCCCTTTCGCGTTGCGTATGAGGATGTCGATTTTGCGGTACTCGACCTCCACCTTGGCGTTTTGGCAATCAAAACCCTCAATATTCAACGCCTCCAACAGTAACTTCAGCAGTGTCCCACCGGCAGCATGGGCGCCATCTGGATCGAGCAAAAAGGCTAAATAGCGGGAGTGCAATCGGACTTCATCCGAAGCACTGCGCAGTAGTGTAAACAGGTTGAATCCGGGAGGACGGTGATGCTTGGCCCTGAGAAATGCGACCTGGTTGATCAGTGGGTGCAAGGCGCTTCTCCTTATGCTGCAAGGCACCATATTAATTGTATGATGCCAGTATCTCGATACCCAGACTGCCTCCCCTACTTAAGTCCGAACTGCATTTGCTGCAGAGTTTAGGGAATTTCAGCAAATGACTGCTTTGGATTGTGGATTCAACCGGTCGATGCAACAGATTGGCTAAATCGTTCAGCGGGAGTTTCGTAGTTTAGTGTTTTCCGAGGGCGGCTATTTAGCTGCCTTGCCACTTCATTGAGCGTGGCTTGCGAGTGATCCAGTTTCAAGATGCGCTTGAGGTGGGCAAACAACATTTCGACCTTCTTACGTTCGTGGCGAGAGCGCACGTACTCCGGCGTCGCTGCGATGCGTCGAGCCACATCACGAGCGGCTTCATGGACGCTACGGGCGATCTTGCGAATCGAAGTGTTCGGGCAGCACTTGGCTTTCATCGGACATGTCGCGCAGTCGGTCTGTCTGGATCGGAAGATGATGGTGTTGGCTTTGGTGACGTGCGAATGCTCGTTCTTGAAGGCTCGCCATTCGCTGCGCAATGCGTTGCCGGCTGGCCGATGAGAGGATTTTGCCGCAGGCCAGACAGAGGAGCTACTTTTTCAACAGAATCGGCCAGAAGCCGCCAGTCAGGAGTGAACAAAACAGATTATTTGGGTAACCCTAAAGAAGTTGTCTCGCGCAAATGATGCAGCTCCGATAAGCGAATACATTCAACCGAATGAGGGCGATTTTTAGCGCTTATGCAAGCATGCCTGTAAGGCCCGCACGAGGTCGCGCGGTCTCATGTCAAATCAGCGGAGAGAACACCAACTTCTCGAGTGTCGGCGCGAATTCAAAGCGGCTATGGACGAGCAAAGGACAACGGATTGGCACACCTAGGAACCGGCGCTTGGGCGGACGTAGAATGAACAAAGTAAGAGCCACTCTTTGCCTCTTTTTGACATCCGACTTAGTCATAAAGCCAAAGCTTCACCTCATTTAAATTGGCCACTACAATCTGCTGAGCTTCCGCCTTGGGATTCAAATTTTTCGGATCAATCTGGAAGCGTTGCAAGACGTACTTCACCAGAGCCTGGCGGCTGGGAATTTCCAACTGTCCCTCAATCATGCCGAAGTCCATCTGGATGATGTCTTTTTGTGCGGGGCTCAGTCGCTCGTCAGGCTTGATAATCACCGTGACGATGCCATTCCAGCCGTCATCATCTGCCATACTATTGTCCGTCTCATCGTCGCGCAACTCCGGTATCCCGCGCAGACGGCTCAGTACAAAATCCCGATACCCACGGTTCTTCTCGCAATACGCGCGCACATGCCATCTCATGCTGGTGTAAACCAATGTGTGCGGTGCGATAGTACGTCCCTCTGGGTCGGGAGCATTAAGCGACACGTATTCGATATCAAGCCGCCGTCGTTCGCGACAAGCCTTAAGCAACGGGCGAAGGATTTCTGGCTTGATAGAGCGATCGGGCACTTGCAGCACTTTAGTGTGCGCGTAAGCCAGCGCCAAACCTTCTACATGAAGCATCCGTGAGTGGGTCTGGTTCAAAAGGTGCAAATAAGCGTTGGCACTGTCTTCGATGAACAGCGGTTTGAACTGATTACTGGGTACGTAGCCCTTAACCTGCTTGTCATATGTAAGGTTTTCAGGCGCATGGTCTTTGATGTACGTGTTGATGTCCTTCGATGCCTGCTGACGACTAATGCCGAAACTTTGAATCAAATGCCCCGTTGTCAGGCGGCCTTCCCACCATGCGACGGTCTCGATCAATCGATAGCGAAGAGCAAGGTCCCATCGAACGAGTTTGAGGTCTTGCTCGCGTTTCATGATCTCTCCATGTGCGTGATTTGTTTACCTGTATAAGTCTACATTCTATACGTGTCGCTTAATGCTACATATTCTTAATTCGTCTTCGAGATCAATCGAACTACGGAAAGGATGTGCATATGACAACGGCTGATGCTGTTTCAACAGGAGCTCTGCTCGTGATGGTGTTGATCGCCTTGGTGCTTTTGATTCAGTACCTAAAGCTACAAAATATCTTGCAGATAGTCCTCGACTGCAAGACCGCCACACGCTGGGTAAAGACTTGGGAAATGGAAAACAAGGAATTGCGCTCTGCCCTTCGTGCAGAAAAAGAGCACGTCGAACAATTGCGTAGAAAGCTGGAACTGCTGCAAGCACTCATCCCGGTGTGAACACATTACTGCTGGCGAGCGAACACTTGGCTAGCGCACTCAACTCAGAACGTCGCATGGAACGTGGAGGATATCTCTCAAACCTCCATTACCTGTAAGGAGTACACATGAAAGAGCTGCTTTGTTTCACTATCGGCCTAGTGGTTGGTGTCGTGGTGATGAAAAAGACACAGGCGGTGGTCGAGCTTCAGAAAGAACTGGAGCGCGAAAAATTTCGCAACAGCCCTCCTGGCAGGAGTGAGCAGAGATGACACTAAGGCCATCTACTACTAACGAGCGGAGGCTGTCGATAAACCATTAAAGAAAAAGCCCGCAAAACATATGACGCCAGTGAACCAGCAAGGTTGATACGGGCACACTCCTTTTATGTCAGATCCCAAAAAAGAGACTGTTCAGTTTTTTTTCTTTGCGCCGTCTCAAGCTGCGGACGCGTCTCATCCAAGGGTTACGCATCCGATGTGGCGGAGGTCAGCCAAGCTATCCAGCAAGTAATACGGGATAGCGCATAACCGGGAAATCGAGCGCCGACATCCAAGGGACTTAGGCGCGCTCAGCTCAAGATGGTGTGAAGCCGACCCATTTGGCAAATCTTTTCTCCATGAATTCTTCGCAACCATTCTCCAGTTGCTGTTGTTTGGTGGGCCCGTTCGGGGTGAGCAGGCGATCGGTGAGCATACCTAAAACTCCAAACGCTGCTTTTCGCAAGATCGTGGGTTTAAGGATCAAGTTGGCAACGTTGATTTGAAGCGGCTCATTTCCGGAAGTGGTATTGCCTTTACTATCGGTATGGAACCGCGCTCCGCCTGTCAGTCTGATCGTGTCGTCTGAGGCATCGCCCGTGGGGTAGATAAGCGCCTTGGAACCGGCGATGGAATGAATGCAGCCCCGGCCTTTTTCTCTGTTGTCGAATACTTTTTCGTACTTTCCCGCCGCCGAGTTTTCATCGAAACCGCCAAGAAAAAGCACCCGCTGATGGCTGTCTAGCGTCGCTTTATTGGCCTCGTAAAAGCTAATGTCCCAAAGACGGCTGGTGTAGCCAGAAAACGCCTGGATTCGTGATTCGATGATGTTGGCGCCACCCTCATAATCCTTGGCGTATACCACAGTTATTTGTCTTGCTTGTGCGCCGAAACCCATCATTCCTCTCCCTGTTGTGCTGCTGATATAGCGTGGCGGCCTTTGTATCGGCAGCTACGCGTGTTTCCAGAGCGATCTCATCGACAAAAGGTAAATTGCCTTGTGAGAAAGCTCAACTTTGAAGCGGTCAACGTCGAGTTCACCGCAGGCTCTTCGGCCGTCGCTGCCGGGTAGGTACAGCCGCTATCGCACCTACTGCTGCAATGGCTGATGCGACTACCTTCGGCACTGCATGGTGATTTCAGAGCTTTCCGTGCGGCGGGCTACAAACGTTGCGCTCCCATCCCGAGCATTCATCCAAGCGTAGAGAAAACTGGGTGACTCTTTAGGATTTGTCTCCGTTGAACCATGATGGCAAAAATCCTCCTTGAAACTTGGTTGCGCTGCCGAAAATAGTCCCAACCGATGTTGAAACCGCCGAGCGAACTGCTGACTCAATCATTCCGGCATCTAAGGTTGTCCCAGATGTATCGGACGACGAAGCGGCTGATCCTTTGCGCGCATGGTCATTGAGTACAACTGACTCGATGCCCTGTTCTTGTAGTCGGGCCCTTGCCGCGTCTTGGAGTTTTGGATTGGACGCCAAGCGAGTTTTGAGCCAATGATTGTTGCTGTTGGCGAATTCAAGTTGCCAATGTTTGGGCAGGCCGGGGTTGCTGGCAAGGTTCAGCATTATTGACGAGTTTTCGTCGTTTCGCTCAAACGCTACCAACACTCTCACGGCGTCCGCACTAAGGCTGGGGTTTTGTGAAAGCTCGAGATAAACCTCTTCGAAGTGGCTGTCTTGGAACGGATGTGAATAGATGATGTTGTAGAAAAAAACCGAGGTCGAACCGGGTTTAAGCGCATCCAGAACGGATTGGGCATCCGATTCAGGTAGCGCTTGTAACAACAGCGATAGCTGCACGTGTTGATTGATGTTGGGGTTTTTGGCCAGTTTGAGGAAATGGAGGCCGTCGGCCAGTATTACCATCTGCGCCTCATTTGTTAGGTTCTCCAGGCAGATCAGCGCGTCGATGATCTGAACTGTCTTGTGACTGGCGATTTTTTTGTGATACGAGGGGTCAAGCACCGGGTTGGCGATGAGCAGGATGAATTGCACGCAGGTTTGGGAGAGTCTTGTGTCCCATAGGGCGTCGATAAGCTGCCCTTGCAACTCGACGGATAAAGTCGACTGTTGGCAGATATCCATGCGTGTTTGATGACTTTTGCTCTTATTGAACAGTGTCAGTTTGACCTCATCAGTGAGGTGCGAACACGCTAACAGCGCTTCCTCCTGAATATAGTCGCTGCCATCCCATTTACCCAGTTCGCTGGCCAGCAGATCCATAGGCGCTCTTGGGTGCAGGCAACTGAGCCGATATATCGACATATCGAAGTCCGGTGCCTTCTTGTCTTTACTCAAACAGCTCGCCAGCAACCGCTCTGTACAATTGGGATTTCGGTAAACGCTCAGACGCACTTCCAAGTCTGTATCCGTGCTGAGTTTTTCCAGCAGATCATCCGGGCATTCCAGGTGACAAGCGACCTCCTTTCGACGCACCGGATTGGGACTGTCAGCCAGTTGAATCATCTGCGCGATACTCAGTCCGTCGACTCTAGAGGCTGGTTTGAGCTTTAGCTTTTCAAATAACACTTCATATTTGCCGACTTGCTCGCGCAGTGTCTCGCGCAGAGGTACTGTCGCGCGGATGGCGCGCTCGATTTCTTCATGAGTCAGGGGTTGACCGTCGAGAAATGCGCTTTCCCGTGCCTCACCGACAGCGTTTTGGATATCGGCACCGGAATAGTCGCGACAGAGCGCCGTCAGTGTCTGTTGCTGCTGTTCGGTGAGTTGTCCCCAGTCTTGCCTGAGGTGAATGCCGAGAATGGCCGAGCGTTCTTTGGCGTTGGGGAACCCCACGTAAAACACTTCATCGAAACGACCTTTGCGAAGCAGCTCCGCCGGCAAGGCGCTAATGTTGTTGGCGGTGGCAATAACAAACACAGCACCGGTTTTCTCCTGCATCCAGGTCAGGAAGTAACCGAAAAGCCGGGATGAGACTTCGGAACCTTCGCCGCTGCCCATTCCCACAAAGGCCTTTTCCAGTTCATCGATCCACAGAATGCACGGGCTGACGCTTTCGGCCATGGTCAGTGCGCGGCGCATATTGTGCTCGCTTTCACCGACGTACTTGCCCAGCAGCGAACCGATGTCCAGCCGCAGCAGTGGCAATTGGAAAAGGTGTGCGGCGGCTTTGGCGGTCAGGGATTTACCACAACCGGGCATCCCCGCGATCAGTACTCCCTTTGGCGCAGTCACCCCGGCGCCTTCGGCTTCGTCCAGCCGACGGAAAATTTCAGCACGGCGTTTGAGCCACTGTTTGAGATTTTCCAGGCCGCCGATATCGCTGGCCGTCTCGCCGACCTTGACCATTTCCAGCACGCCACTCTTGGCGATGATCTGTTCTTTTTCGTAGTGAATCAGGCCGAGTGCGGCCTCATTCAACTCCGGGTGCGGCTGTTGCACCATGGCCAGTACCTGGCGTATTTCTTCTTCGCTCAACCCGCTGCAAGTAGCGGCCAGGCGTGGCAATAATGCCTGGGGGATGATCAGGCTCTGCTCATCGGCAAATGATTCGATTTGCTCGATAATTTCCTCGCGCCCCGGCAATGGCAGTGGCAGCAGCGTAATTTGTGCCTCAATCTGCGGCGCAATGAACAGACTTTCTGCCACTAGCACCACGGCGCATTCGCCGCGATGATGGCGCTGGATACGGTTGAGCAATTGCTTGAGACGAGCGATCGCCAGCGGCTGGTTTTCTAGCGCTGCCTTGGCATCCTTGATCACGATCAGCTTGCGGCTGAGATCCTCATCCGCCAACGCCGGCAGACAGTAGGCCAGCTCGGTCTGGGTGGCCTCGGTACGCGGTTGCTTGGTGCAAAAGTCAACCCAGCCATAGGCCAGGTTCCATTCCATGAGATGCAACTGCAGATTGGTGCTGGCCAGCGTGAGGATTCGATCGACTCGCGCTTCTTCACTGGACTGTATGTAAAACCCAGGGTAGCCGGCGCTCAAATGGGAATGGAGTTTGTCATTCAGCGATGAAGCATTATTAATGGCGCTCATGCGAACAACCCTTTGGCGAGATTACCTAGACCACTAAGAAGATTCTTCGCGCCTTCTACAACACTTGAAGCCACACGATTAACCACGGCGACGGAAGTTTTGACCAGGCTTTTTCCCGCCTCGAACAGTTGCTCGCCGATTACGCCGCCAGCCATACCGCCAATCATGCCGCCGATAAAACCACCAGCGACGATGCCAGGTGGCCCGAATACGGTGCCTATCGCCATACCTAACGCGCTACCCTGCGAGCCCGCTGCGATGGCGCAAACGGCTGAGGTGGTGGTTTTCCCCATGCGGTCGAGTGCGTCCTCTTTGGACAACTGGCCTGTGGCAAGCTGGTAGAGGGTTTTTGTGTTAGAGAGGGCGATGCAAGCAATGTTCGCGATCTGACCTGCTGGGGTTCTTTTCAGTATCGTGCCGAGTAGACCGTTCTTCGCCGCGACAACCATCGCGCCGCTGACGGCAACTTGAGTGAACACTTGGGCCGTGCTGCTCAGGGAACTGTTGAGGAATTCTTTGAGATCGACGCTGGCTGGTGGATTTTTCCGCCCCTGGAAGCTATTCCAGGTTCGTCGCGCCAAAATGCGTAAGCCCTGCAGACCTGCCGCGATGCCAGCACCGATCAACGCCTGTTTACCGATCTGTTTTGCTACATTGATGCGGTTGGTGTCACTCCATTCATACTGGCGTGCCTCGGCTTCCTCCCGCGCCTTGCGCTGCCATTCCAAGGCCTGCTCCTTGCTGAGCGGCTCGGAACGTACGTCGTCGATTTCGACGACTTCAGTGCTGTTGGCGATGTCTTTGCCTTGTCCTTTGGGAACCAGCCGTTTTTGCTCGCCGTATTCCCCGCGTTTGAATAGCTGCTCGGTTGCCTTGGCATCGCTGCCATATTTGGACTGGTATTCATGAACCACGTTGCCCTGACCGTCGACGATCACAATGTCGACTGAATTCAGGCCATTGGAGTTGACGACTTTTGCCCGATACTCGCTGCCCTTGGTCACCGCGTCGATGTTGAAGGTATCAACGTGATGTTGCTCGGCAATGAATCCATCAAGATTGGGGGAGAAACTGATGTCGCCATTGTTGTTGGTGATCATCACCCGGGCGCCGGAGGTTGCTTCAGCAAGTGCCGCGTCGATACTCGAGGCGTAATGACCAACCCCCAAGGAGCCGCTGACCGCGGCGCCTTTCTCCATTTCGCGAGCGATCCAGCTGGCCTCGCTCTGACCACGCTGTAGATGTTCCTGTAAGGAGTCGGCAGAGGCATTGAAACGCATGACCGACGCGACCACGTCTTTGGCGGCGCTCAGGCGTTCCTCATCGCTTTGCCAGAGGCTAGGGTGTTTGCGAAACTCTTCGCCCAGCCATTCTTCCACGGGCATGTCGGCATGCTGTTCGCTGGAGTGCACGAACTCGGACAGCAACTGGGCCGTTGCAGCGGCGTTTTCCTCGCCACCTAGTACCTGCTCTTCGATGACCAGTGCCTGTTGCTCTTGGTACGCATCGCTACCAAGTACTACGCCGTCCAGCGGGGTCTGATCGTTGGACTCACTTGCGTTAACCGGTGTGTTCATTGCTCGGTTCCTGTCATAGGTTGAGTTTCAAATTGCAGGTAGTGTTTAAGTTCGTTGTTCAACTGGGCCTTAAGCCACGTCGGTTCGAGGATTCGCACGTGAGGAATCCAGAATCGGATGGTGGGAAGGATCTGGTTGGCATGACTGATTGCGCTGCTGACAATTAACTCGCCGCTTTCCAGGGTCTGGACAATCTGCTGTCCAGGCACCACCGGGCGGCGCAGGAAGTAGTAAGCAATCGTCGGAGCAACGGATAGTCGTACTATGGTCTTTGTCTTGCTGAACCAGATGTCGTCGTCTTCTTCGATTTGGCGATGTACTTGTGGTAGAGGGATGAAGGTCTGATTGGTGATGTGCAACAGGCTAATGCGGCTCAGCGTAAAGGCCTTCAACTGGCCATTTTCGGTAGCGGCCAGGTACCAGATGCCTTTGCTGTTTACCAGACGGTATGGAAACAGTGTGCGCAGCTTTTCTGCATAGACCAGCCGGCATTGCAGGTGTTGGCGAATGGCGTTGTTCAACTGCTGGAATTGCAGATCCTTGGGGTGCCGGTTTTCGTGGTGATGGGCTTTGACCAGAAAGTTGCGATGTTCATCAGGATTCAGCAGCGAGCGAAAAAATCGATGTCCACCGTTGGGAAACAGTTGGTCGACGCCGGTGAGCTTCGCGAAGATTTCAAGGTCTCGAGGCTGCAGTTTGCCTTGGTGCTCCGGGGCGAGTTGGTAACGTCCATCTGGCAGGCGTACGACGGCATCGGCGAGGCGGTTCAAGTCGCGGTAAATGGTTCGCTCACTGACCCCGAACTGATCCGCTAGATGGGAACGGCACACCGATCCACCTTGATTGAGCTGCAAAAGAATTCCCGCCAGCCGAACGGCCAGGGTGTCGTGTAGAGGTAAGGCCATGATTGACTGCCCAAATCCGTTGGAAGACTCACCGACTATAAAGTCCGTCACTGACAGGTGATGTCAGTGGGTCGATTGAGGGTGTCAATGTGCCATTAAATGGTTTTGAATCAAGCCTTTTTTTGCGGTGCTTTAGTCAAGCGAGCGGGTGTGAGCGCCATATGCGTTTTGACGTGATTTTAGTGTCCGGGGAATCAGGCAGATAAATCTGATCAGTTACAGGGCGCTTCACCGGCTCCTTTTGTCCGGTTGTTGCCTTTCGCGAACGGCAGAGTGTGTAAAAACGCCTTCGCAAACCCTTGCTATGATTTCTGAGGATTTCATCGCAAGGATCGCCCATGAAGCGCTTTATCCAAGGTGAACATCGAGGCCAAGGCACCTTACTTCCCGAGAGCCTCGACGACTACGTCAGCGATACCAATCCAGTGCGCGTAGTCGACGTCTTCGTCGACGAACTCGACCTGGTCAATCTGGGTTTTGAAGGTGCCATTCCAGCCGATACTGGCCGGCCGGCTTACCACCCCGCGATCTTGCTGAAGATCTACATCTACGGCTATCTCAACCGCATCCAGTCGAGCCGACGGCTGGAACGAGAAGCTCAACGCAACGTCGAGCTGATGTGGTTGACCGGGCGTTTGATGCCGGATTTCAAGACCATCGCCAGCTTCCGAAAAGACAACAGCAAGGCCATCCGAGGCGTCTGTCGCCAGTTCGTGGTGCTGTGTCAGCAGTTGGGATTATTCGGAGAAAACCTGGTCGCCATCGATGGCAGTAAATTCAAAGCGGTCAACAACCGCGACCGCAATTTCAGCAGTGCCAAACTAAAACGGCGCATGGAAGAAATTGAATCGAGTATCAATCGTTACCTGGCGGCACTCGATGCTGCCGATCGGCAAGAGCCCACATCGTCTGAGCCCAGCACCGTGCGGCTGGAAGAGAAAATCGCCAAGCTCAAAACTCAAATGAAGGAGCTTCAGGCGATCGAAATCCAGCTCAATGAATCGCCGGATAAACAGGTCTCACTGACCGATCCAGACGCCCGCTCCATGAAGACGCGCGGCACGGGAACTCGATCCGCTCCAGCTGGTAACGCCCAGTGTTTTCGGTGAACCAGTTGGTAACCGTCACCTGATCCTGACCGTTGCGATGGCTAAGCACCAGGCTGGTCCCGGCACGGCTGGCACTGATGTCAGCGGCCAGGATGCCCGCACCAAACTTCAGGACGTCAGTACCGCCCGCATAACCACTGTTTTCATTGATCACATCCTGGCCATCGCCCAGGTTGAACCGGTAGGTGTCGGAACAGGGCCCCTACTTGGACCGCCTGCACCGGAATTGACGGCTCTTGATCTGCAACACGAACCGCAATGTTAGAGATAGCTGAGAGACGCGCGGCTGCCATTCAATGATCAAAACTGACGAATTATTGATTAAAATGCGCAGTGTCTCTTTGCAAGCGTCCGGCATGTATCCGGCCGGGGACGCGAACTGGCCATGCGTTTTCACTATGATTGGAATTCTTTTCATTAAGAATGGAACCAGCCAACCATGGCCAACCGTGTCGCGAAAACCTTAAACGCCAACATGGGCGCCGTTTGTGAAAGGTTTTATGTCATGAAGTCGGGCCGTTGCTAGAAGAATTTCCGCGGTGCGGCGCTGAACAGCCGCACTCCGAAGCACACCTCCTGCTTGACAATACTCTTGGCTCCCCAGCTAGTATCGCTCAAACATCGAGCGACCTCGGCGAGGCTGCCGATTCCGGCGCTGCGCACAACGCATTCGATACTCCTGAAGGTTTCCATAGGCG
>Ga0065714_10002323_pt1 | contig 30328 bp, 22 predicted proteins | sample MisRhiReplicate2_FD_59101 | JGI IMG/M metagenome (GOLD analysis project Ga0065714, IMG submission 59101) | Miscanthus rhizosphere microbial communities from Kellogg Biological Station, MSU, sample Rhizosphere Soil Replicate 2: eDNA_1 v2... | ecosystem: Host-associated > Plants > Roots >... | reverse complement strand
TCAGAAATAAAGGATTTTTTATACCGGGTTCTCAGCATCAACCTGAATGAATACCTCGAAGACCTTGGATTTATAGGTACAAAGGTGGAGGAGGACATTACTGCTTTTACCAGCGAAGCGCACCCAGACACCATCATCGTCGACCATCAGGACAACACCTGGGTATCCCTGGCTAAATTGGACGGCCATAAATCAATTGTTGACCTGGGTGCTGAATATTACCAATGCAGCAAACTGGAGTTCCTGGATTGGGTACAGCTGGATCCTCACCTGCCTGACCAGCATTCTCTACATCAGGAATTCGAAGAACGTCAAACGCCTTATCACCTGATTTCCGAACCAGGACCGATCCATAGTGAAGCAGTGCAAAGCTTATTCGAATCCCTTAACATCCCTAAGGATTGCGTTAACCGTTACTGCCATGAGTTTCAGCTTATCCTTGGCGATGATCCCATGGCCTATACAGCCCTTGTATTGAAGAATCAACCTGACTTTAATCACTTGCTCTTAATACAGAAGCTGGACTCTGCGCAGCATATGGAGAGGGTGCCAAATGACGAGGTAGGCACGCTTTACAAAGCGGATGAGGTCTTTCGTAAGGTCGACTTTCACTTCATTGATCGTCAGACCAACAATATTGATGTATTCCAGAGCATTGCTGACCTGCTGGCAAGGCAATATGAGTACGACCGCATTGGCATCCAGGCGCCCAGTCAACTGCTCTTATCCACTCCTTATGCTTTTGAAATGGCGCGGCCTGTCATGGAAAGACATGAAAATATCAACCTGTTCCTGCCGAATACGCTCCTTTGTGACCTGCATAAACTTTATGGCAATTGGCTGAGCCCAAAATACAAAGACTTCAGTACCCTGTACAAGGAGTACCCCTGCCTCGCTTTTTCCCAAGCCATGCTTCAGGACACCGGGCAGTTGCACCGCAAACAAGGACGTGGACTTTAAACAGTCATGAAGGCAAAGCCTACCAGTCCCATATTTCTATTTGCAGCTAAGAACTTAAATGAATTTTACCATGAACAACACAGACTACAAAGACTTTTTACTTAGGGTACTCAGCATCAATCTTCATGATTACCTCAGAGACCTTGGTTTCAATCGTATGGATATCGGTAGTGAGGCAGCTGCTTATAACAGTAAATTCTTCCAGGACATCCTCATTGTAGAGCATGAAAAAAACAACAGATGGATATCCTATCGCAGCCGTTCGGAAAGTGGCTCAAAGTCGATCATCGATTTTGGAACTGCTTTTTTCAAATGTACACCGCTGGAGTTTCTTGACCGTGTAAAAGATGCACCTCAACTCCCAAGTACTTATGACCAGGCAACCTACCTGATGGAACGCAGGGAACTCGTAATACCCCTTTCCTATCGTCAGCCGATGCATTCAGAAGTTGGCGTAGAAGGTATGTGTTCCCTGATGCTACCTGAGGAATTCATCCATAAGCATTGTGAGGAGTTTCAGTTCAAAATGGGTGGAGATCAAACTGTATTTACCGGTGTGCAATTAAAAAGCCAGCGGGATCACAATCACCTATTCAAGATTGAAAAAATTGAGAGCGGCGAACCAAATGTATTGTTGCTCAAGCTTCAGGAATCCTTTGGACATTACCAACACCATTTTATTGATAGAGCGACGCCAAGTATTGATGTTTTCGCCTCCATAAGTGACCTGATGGTCAAACAATATCAATACGAAAGATTGGGAATGCAGCCACCCAGTCAAATGCTGCTGAGCGGGATCGCCTCCTTCGATCGTGCACGTGACCAGATGGAAGCACACCAACAGATAAACCTCTATTTGCCCAATGCACCACACACCAATCTGTATAAGGATTATGCCAGTTGGCTCAGTCCCAAATATCGGGATTTCAGCAAAACCTATGGTCAGGAAGTCAGCCTGGCGGTAGCTCATGCCACACAAGAACGTAACGGGCAATTGCAAAGAAAAAGACCGGGCCAATCCTTATAAGAATAGCCTCCATGGTGAAACAACAGGAGGACATTTAGCCGCCCAAAAAGAAATAAGTTGATAACAAGTGAAAGCGAAAAAGTGAAAGCGATGAACAACAAAAATAACAGGCCGACAATTGAGGAAGCCAAACAAATTGACATGGTCAGTTTCCTGGCTGACCTGGGATTTAAACCAGCAAAAATAGCACGTAATGACCACTGGTATTTCAGTCCGTTGAGGATAACCGAAAGAACCCCTTCCTTCAAAATTGATAAAAAAAAGAACCTCTGGTATGATCATGGCCTGGGAAAAGGTGGCAACCTCATTTCTTTTGCCCTACTGTTTTATCAATGTACCATCCCCGAATTCTTGGATAGCCTGGCAGGTAAGATTCACCTTTCCGTACCCAGCCACACCAGTCCGGGAAACATCATCCCTCCTCAGGAACCCGAGCACCATTCCATACAGGTCACAGCGGTTCGTCCACTGTTCAATGCCACACTGATCCGTTACCTGCAACAGCGCCGTATTCCTTTGCATATTGCTGACCAATACTGTAAAGAAGTTTATTATGCGATTGAGGATAAAACGTATTTCGGCATTGGTTTTAAAAATGATAGCGATAGCTTCGAGATCCGCAATCCTTATGCGAAGATCACCTGCCCACCTAAAGACATTACAACCATTGCCAGAAACGCCAATAGTGTATTTGTTTTCGAAGGATTTATGGACTTTCTTTCTTTCCTCACCATCCATCCACAGCATCCTGATTTCCCGAAGGATTATGTCATCCTGAATTCCATTAATCAATTTGAAAAGGCCCGCAAATTTATGGAAGACCATGTCTTTATTCACCTGTTCTTAGACCACGATTCTATAGGCAGAAACTACACCGCATATGCCTGCTCCATCAGCTCCAACTATCAGGATGAAAGTAAGCTTTACAAGGGCTACAAAGACCTCAATGAATGGCACGTGCAATTTGGAAAGCGTCCAACCTGAAATCCATGCAGGAAAAAGCCTTGGTTTCAGGAATCCTCACAACGGCTAACCCGGAGCTTCTTGTAAAACCGCACCTACAGGGACTTTAAGACCTTAAAGTATCGCAAAACTGTCTTGGTGGACCTTTTGGTGGTTTTCCAACACCCAGATTGACGCGTTGCTCAACCGGCCAGGTGTCACTTTGGCTGCCAAAGTACCTGGTCACCTTTACTCCGGAGTCGTAGGTGAAGGCCATAAAAATCCCTGAAACAGCCTGTAAAGAGCACAAAATGTCTCCAGCTGGAAAAAAAAACAACACGCTAAACCGATTCAGGAGGATCGAAAAATTAGGAAATGGAAAACAAAAAAAGCAATAAGACACAGCGCATAACCATCCGAATGACGCCTTTGGAATTCGATTCCGTCGTAAAAAAAATGCGCGTTACAACCTGCCGAAGATTAAGTGAATACTGTCGTAAAAAGATCCTGGAGAGACCCATTACGATGAACCATCGAAACCAGTCTTTGGATGAGTTCATGCAGGAGCTGATGCTGCTCCGAAAGGTGCTGAACGGGATGGCTAACAACTTCAATCAAGTCGTAAAAAAACTACATACCATCAGGGACAATTCAGAGTTACGCAATTGGCTAACCAACTATGAACTGCACCGCCAGATCCTGATGAACAAGACAGAGGAAATGAAGGCCAAAATCAATTCAATAGCTGACAAATGGTTGCAGTAATCAACACCAGTTATTCACTGCTCAATACCCTCAATTACAACGAGAATAAGGTCAGTGAAAAAGCCGCCATATGCATAGGTGCCTCTGCATATCCTAAGGACGTTGAACTCTTGAGTTTCACGCAAAAGCTCAATCGTTTGAAACGACTGGCCGAGCTGAATGAAGGTACCGGTAGGCACAGTGTACACATCTCCCTGAACTTCCCTCAAGAAGACTTTCCCAAGCCGACAAAAGACCTGTCCAAGGAAGAAGCGGAAGCTGTCCTCCAGCAACAACAGGAGAAACTAAATGAGATCGCGGCGGCCTACATGGCGAAGATCGGCTTTGGAGATCAGCCCTACTTGGTGTACCAGCACCTGGATGCGGGACACCCTCACATACATATTGTTTCGGTGAAAATAAGACCGGATGGAACGAGAATCCCTACTCAGAATATCGGCAAAAACGAATCCTTTAAGGCCAGCCGGGAACTGGAAAAAGCTTATGGGCTGACACCAGCAATCGGCGCCGGTCAGCAAGAAAAGCCAGGGATTCTTCCCATTGCCGTGGAAAAAGTAGCCTACGGACGCACACCCACCAAAAGAGCGATGACCAATGTGTTGACTGCGATCCTGGATAAATACAAATACAGCAGTCTTGCAGAACTCAACGCAGTGCTTTTTTTGTACAACATGGTAGCTGATCCGGGTCAGAAAGCATCCCGTACCCACCAGCGAAAAGGCCTTGTATACCGTCTGCTTAACGAAAAGGGAGAAAAGGTTGGAATTCCCATCAAAGCCAGTGACTTCTATAATAAACCAACGCTTAAAAAGTTAGAGGAAAAATTCAGCCCCCAGGATGCTTCCAGGGATAGGGATAAACGTAAACTCAGGAACACCATCCAGCTTTCCTTGCTGAATAAACCAGCAAGCATGGAACAATGGATCCTCAACCTGCAAAAGGAAGGTATCCATACGGTGTTGCGATATGCTAAAACAGGTAGTGTATTTGGTATAACCTACGTGGATCACCGCAGTAAATCTGTATTCAATGGCAGCAGCCTGGGTAAGGCATTTAGCGCCAAAGCTATACTGGAGAATTTCCACCTTTCACCACTACAATTGTTTAACCCGTCTTTCCACCAACGCTCAGCTGAACAAAAGGATTGGAAGCCTGATCAAATGGAATTCATACCACTACAAGTCCTGTCTGCAGATGAACAAATTCCCGAAGAATTTCTCCTTGAAGATTTCATCGACACGCTTTTCCATGTTGAATATACCAATCCCAACCTTCCATATGCACTCCGTGCTAAAAAGAAACGCAAAAAGAAAAAATAAACCTAGTCAACTATTAAAATTTAAAACTAATGGCAATGCAAACCGGAGAGAATGAACAGGCTTTAAGAAAGATCCTGGACATGACCAGACTCATCTCGATCACCATTCTGATCATTCATTTTTACTATTTCTTCTACCAGACCTTTTACCAGTGGAAATACACCACTGAATTTACAGACCGCTTGCTGGGCAATGTTGCCAATACAGGCCTAATGAGCAATTTTCACATTTCCAAATGCTGGTCCCTGGCCTTTCTGTTCATCTCCCTGATGGGCGCCAAAGGACGCAAGGATGAAAAAATGAATCATCGTACCGCCACAGCATACATCGTCTGTGGATTATCGCTATTTTTTTTCAGCTTTTTGATCAGGTACTCAGGCATGGAACCAGACAGCGTGACCATTTTTTACATCACGCTTACCAGTGCAGGATTCCTCATGATATTATCTGGCGGAACGCTCTTGTCCAGGATCATTAAAAATAGCCTGAACAATAATGATCCCTTTAACCGTGACAATGAAACTTTTCCCCAGGAAGAGCGGCTGCTTGAAAACGAATACTCCATCAACCTACCGGCAAAGTATAACCTAAAGGGCAAGATAAAATCCAGCTGGATCAATCTTATTGCCCCCTTTCGTGCCACCCTTGTTGCCGGTAGTCCGGGCGCAGGTAAATCAGCTTATGTATTAAGGCACTGTATCACCCAGGCCCTTGCCAAAAGCCCGGAACCCTACAGCATGTTTGTCTATGATTTTAAATTTCCGGACCTGTCCATTATTGCATATAACCATTGGCTGAAGAACAAACACAAATACAAAGGCAAGCCGGAATGCGTCTTTGTGAATTTTGATGACCTCTCCCGCTCTCATCGGGGCAATGTCTTCAACCCCATAGGCATGACAGACATCACCGATGCCATCGAAAGTGCCCGGACCATTCTACTGGGGTTAAATTCCGAGTGGAAAAAAAAACAAGGGGATTTTTTCGTGGAATCGCCAATAAATTTTTTCACGGCCATCATCTGGTACCTGAGAAATTACAACGGTGGCATGTATTGCACTCTTCCGCATGCCATAGAATTTATCCAACTAGAATACGACCAGCTTTTTACTTTATTACGCATGGATAAGGAAATTGAAGTGTTTGTGAACCCCTTTATTCAGGCCTATCTCAATGATGTCATGGAACAACTCGAGGGACAGATTGCCAGTGCGAAGATTGCCCTTTCCAGGTTGGCCTCTCCTCAACTTTATTACGTATTATCCGGTGACGATTTTAGCCTGGACATCAACGATCCGGAAAAGCCTAAGCTGATCTGCATGGGCAATAATCCCCAGAAAATCCAGACATATGGAGCAGTACTTTCCTTGTATGTGAACAGATTATTGAAGATCATCAATCAAAAAAACAAATTAAAATCTGCTTTAATATTTGACGAATTTCCCACCCTGACCACAGATATCATACCCACAATTTCGACCGGCAGAAGTAATAAAATTGCAGTTTTTTTGGGGATCCAGGATGCCTCGCAGTTACGCAAGGATTATGGTAAGGAGCAGGCAGATGTGATTCTGAATACGGTCGGAAACATTGTGTCAGGCCAGGTCACCGGTGATAGCGCCAAACAACTCAGTGAAAGGATTGGCAAAATCATGCAGGACCGGCAGAGTCTGAGCATCAACAGTGGAGACACATCGGTCAGTAAAAGTAAACAGCATGATTACGCAGTTCCTGCATCCCGAATCTCCGCACTTAGCTCCGGTGAGTTTGTAGGTATGGTTGCAGACACTCCGGATCAAAGGATTGATCTTAAATCTTTTCATTGTTTTATACAGAATGACTTCAAAGCCATTAATGAAGAAGAGCGTCACTATAAGCCCATTCCGGTCATTCGTCAGGTAGACAACCAGATGGTCCAGAATAATTTCATGCAAATAAAACAAGACGTGCAGGACATCGTCCAGGCAGAATATGCCAGGATCATTAATGATCCCGCACTGGCACATTTGATCATTAAAAAATAGTTTGGGTAAGCTACTTGAGGATAATCAGCAGATTGAATTAATACGCAGGGGAATTTCTACAGCCCCTGCCTGTTTATGACTGTCAACATTACCTTCTACTGATCCGAAACACCTGACCACTGTACTCAAAATATTGGCCCAGCAAAAAAATTATGATTTGCGGTAACGGATGAAACAGATCAACAGCAAAACCACTACCTGATACAAGCAGGAAAGAAAATAAGGTGTAGCCTCAATAACCGTCCCTCCTTTGAGTACCACCATTCGCATGACCTCGATCAACAGGTGGACCGGATTTAAATTAGCCAGGGATTGAACTGCTGTGGGCATGCTGCTAATTGGACTAAACAAGCCACCGGTGAGGATAAAAATCAAAACAAAAAAGAACGATAAAAGCATGGACTGAAATTGGTTTTCACAGTAGGACGCAAGGATGAAACCCAGCAACAATACTGGAATCAGGTACCATCCTGTAAAAAGCAGCAGTAATGAAAAATCCCCTTTGATCTTTATACCATAGACCAGCCCTGAGATCAGTATGCCCAGCAGAAAGATGAGCATGCAGACCAACCAGATACTTAGCAATTTCCCCAATAATATCGTATGTATTCGTAGTGGCACCATCTGCAATTGCCTGGCCGTTCCACTTTGCTTTTCACGAACCACACTCATGGCAATCAGGTAGATGCTAACCATGGTCACCAGAAAAGCGATGATACCCGGCACAATGAAAAGTTTGTAATCCTTTTGCGGATTGTACCAGATGCTGGTGTTGATTTGGATGTCACCCGGTGTGCTGGTCCCTATATGGGGCCTGTACTGTACAGCGAATTGACTGATCATCTCATTGAGGTAGCCGGAAATGATGGAAGCCTTGACCGCATCAACAGCATCTATAGAAGTGAAAATTGATACTGGCCCTCCCTGCAAAACCTCCCGACCGAAATGTCTGGGGATATTCAATACAGCATCGACAGTGACCGGATCGGGCAATGATCCCAAGGAAGTCCCAGGATTCAGAATGACCGTTTGGAAATAATCATGATGACAAAACTTTTCTAGGAGTGCCCGACTTCCAGAACTGTGATCGTAATCCCTGATACCTAACCGTACTTTTCGAACCTCGAAATTAACTGCGAAAGGAAGGACTAACAGCTGAATGACTGGCATCGCCACAATGATGACCATTGCAGACCGATTTGCCCACATCTGATTAAATTCCTTATATATCATCCAGCCCAGTTGTCGGATCGCTAAAAATTTCATAGATCATCTTTCTTAAAGAGGTGGACAGCCCCAGTGAAAAAAACTACCGCCATGGAAAACAATATAACTATAGAGGGCCAGACCTGCGGAAAGTTCAAACCCCGGACCATTACCGACTGGATACCTTCATAGAAATACCTTGAAGGAACCAGGTAACTGATGGCCTGGAGTATAAGAGGCATATTGCTGAGCGGGAACATAAAACCGGACAGCATAAAAGTCGGGATCACCATTCCAATCAAGGTGAACAACAGTGCAGATTCCTGTGTCCTACTGATACCTGCCACCAGCATTCCTAAACTCAAACAGGTTAATATGAATAGCAGGCAGAGTACCCCTGTCCACAGCAGGTGACCACGGTTGGGTAATCCCATAATATGGGTTGCCAGCCAGGTGATCATCCCGATACTCAGCAGGGAAAAAAACAGGTAAGGTAATACCTTTCCCAAAATAAATTCAATTCCGGTAATGCCTCCAAGTTTAACAAAGGTGATGCTATCCAGTTCCCTTTCGCGAACAATGGCATTGGCCGTCATCATCACGCAAATGAGCATCAGGACCACCGCTATGATACCAGGGACATAATCGTGAGCCGCCATAAGAGAGGGATTATATAGTAGTTGTACCTGAAGATCTACCTCTGGAGATTCGAGTTCCTTTTCGCTCAAATAGCCTTTCAAAATTGCCTTCAGATTAGCTATGATTAATGTCGCCTCATTGGGATTGGCGCCATCAGCTACAATCATCACCTGCCGCTTGTAGTCGGGTACTGAGCGGTTATGGAAACCGGCGGGAAGAAGTAGTGCAGCCTTTAGTGCTCCTACCTTAAATGCATGATCAAGGTTTGACAATGGACCATCTAGATCAACCACTTTAAATTCACCTTCAGCATCAATTTTCTGTTTCAGCGAAACCGGATCGGGATCTGCAACCAGATTCAGGACCGTAACAGGAACATCACGCAATTCATTACTGATGGCAAAACCAATAATCAATACCTGGAGGATAGGTAAGACAATCAACATCAGCAAAGTTTTGCCATCTCTAAGGATATGCCGGCACTCTTTAGCAGAAATCATCAACAAGATCTGTATCCTCATACATCCAGCATTTTGTCTTGATTCCTCTGCTTACCAAAAAGCGCTGCGATACTGGACACCCCTGCATCACTTTTCAATTTCTCAGGATAACCTATGGCCTGCACCACCCCTTGCTCGAGCAAGCATACCCGGTCACAATATTCTGCCTCTTCAGGATAATGGGTAGTGACCAAGATAGAAACGCCGGTTTGGCGTGCCTGGTCAATGCGCTGCCAGAACAATCGCCGAGTCCAGGGATCCACTCCTGCAGTAGGTTCATCCAGGATGAGTAAACGGGGGGAATGCATCATGGCTATAAAAAAGGCCAGATGCTGCTTGACACCCAAGGGAAGTTCGGCAACGATCCCATGCTGAAACCTATACAATTCAAGGTCTTTTTCAACCTCCTCCAATTTCTGCTTTATTTTCCGGTAGGAAAGACCATATAGTCCCCCAAAAACATGAATGTTTTGTTGCCAGCTCAATTCCTTGTACAATGAAAATTGTTGGCTCATATACCCCACTATGGGTTTTATTTTATGTTGCTGTTTTCCAACCTCAAGATCACAAATAAAAGCCCTGCCATTGCTGGGAGTCACCAATCCACACAGCACCGAAATCAGGGTGCTTTTTCCGGCGCCGTTGGCACCGAGCAGACCAAAGGTTTCTCCCTTGAAGATCCCCAAACTCACGCCGTTTAAGGCAATAAAATCCGGTCCATTTCGCTGAGGATAATGCACACAAAGGTCATGTATCAATACATTAGGTCTACGCATGTTCCATCATTTGAAGGTAATAGTCTTCCATGCTGACCTTTTGGGGGAGGACCACCAGACCTTTAAAGTCCTCCTGAAAAGCAAGGAAGCTTTTGATAAACGCGATATCTCCATGCATTAAAACAAAATGTACCCGGTTGCCAAAAACATGAGCTGAACGAACCTCAGGAATGGATTTCAAGAAATCGGCCAAGACAAAAGGTGTACGGCAACTCACCGTGTATAATTCACCTTCAAAATTTGTGATCATGGCTTCAGGGCTCCCCGTAGCTATCGCCCTTCCACTATTGAATAATACAATGCTATTGCAAAAGACGGCTTCATTCATATCAGCGGTCGCGACGATAATGGTAACACCCTGTGTTTGCTGATGCTGGAGCAATCCCCATAATTCTAACCGGCTGGGATAATCCAGCCCTCTGGTAGGTTCATCCAGCAGCAATATGGATGGCTGATGCAGTAAAGCACAACATAAGGATAATTTCTGCCGGGTTCCACCTGACAATTTCCCAACAGGTTTACGCAGGTAAGGTTCTAATTGACGGTATAAATCCGAACACCGATCCTTAGCCAAGTCATAAGCTACGTCATACATCTTGCCACAAAACCGGAGGGTTTCATCTACCGTCAGATCCGGATAGAGATTGAACTGTTCGGGGACATAACCTATCTTTCTTCTGATCTCCCTGATTGACTGGGTGATGTCCCGGCCATCAATACTGATTTCTCCACAGGTAGCCCGTAACGTGGTATTTAAAACTTTAATCAAGGTACTCTTTCCCGAGCCATCCGGACCGATTAAACCCAAAAGTGATCCCTGAGGAATGTGCAGGTTGAGTGCTTCCAGCGCCCTGCCCCTCCCCTTATCAAATGTTTTACATAACCCTTTTATCTCAATCATATGCGGATATTAAAAAGAAACGTTACCATACATTCCGATCTTTAGTGCTTCATCTTCATTGGTTATCGCAACCTTCACTGCGAAAACCTGAATTGCCCGCTCCTCTGGGGTCTGTGCCTGCTTAGGGGTGAATTCAGCCACGTCACTGATCCATTCTACCTTTCCTGTGTATATTTTACCTTGGTTTAGGTGCTCAACATTTACAGAAACAGTCTGTCCCAGCTTAACCTTTGCACGTTGTTCAGGACTTAAGTAACACCTGAGATACAAATTGTGCAGGTCAGCAATCGTATACAAATGCTTTCCTGGACTGACATACTCTGAGACATTGACATATTTATACAATACGCGCCCGGAAATCGGGTTTAGGATAAAGCAGCGCTTGATGTTATCATACATAGACCGAACATCCTGTTGAATTTTTTCACATTCTGCTTTAATACTTGCATTGTATTGACTTGAATTTTCAATATTGGCCTCCATACGCTTTGCCGTTACTTGAAGTGCAGATTTTGCAGCATTCAGTTTGGCACGTAAAACCGCAATGGCAGCTTGGATGTCATCGAGCTGTTTGGTGGGTACTGCATCTGCCTTTACCAAATTACCGAACCTTTGCTGATCGACGAGCATGCCATCAAGTTCAGCCTGCAATACTTTTATTTGCTCATGTTGTGCCTGGAATTGTGCTTTCAGAATCCCCTGTTCAGTGGTAATAGATTTCGTCTTTTTCTCCGTGGCTTTTAACATCGAAATCATACCGCAAAGTTGCCTGTATATGGAAATAGTATCTATAATTCCTACAATACTATCCTTATTCAGGTAGTGACCTTCTTCAACAGGAAATACGAGAATTTTTCCTGTTGTCTCTGCGGAAACAGTCACTTCACTCGCTTCTAAAGTACCGCCGGTTTTTTCAGTATTGACATGCGTATTACAGGCACAAAAAATGATTGCACCAATTGGGATACAAAGCTTCAGCATTCTAAATTCTTACTTTGATGTACTAATTCTATTTGATGTACTAAAACGGGTGCATACTACTATTTTAATGAATAGATGTACGTTAAACGCTTGTTAATCATCCTACCAGGAGCAGATAATGCAAATGACAACTGAGCTGCAAATAAAGCCATAACGATTCACACCGCGATGAATACACGCATATGCATCAAACGCGTTAACATTCATACCTGAGGCGCCGAGCATTAACCATTGTTCAATATTTCAACGTGTTAACATCGAATTAACTCTTTTATTGGATGCACACGTTAACTTTAGCAGCTGAAATCCCGAAATGAATTTGTACATCAACTAAATCAATTTATGAACCAGTAATCCCGAACCCAGAATTTTCATTTTATTTCCTTTTCCCTCTATCAAACATTTCTTATCCTAAATCGCGTAGCAAATGAAAAATTTATTTTTCGCCTGGCTATGTCTTGCATTGTGTTTGGCTACCCATGCACAGGACAAGCTATTGCCCCAAGACAGCCTGTTATCCCGAATTCCAAACCGATACCTGGACCGAATTCATGCCAAGGCCAAGTTCGTGCAACATCGACAGGATAAAGGCACGGAAAAGATGCTTAAACGCATGGAGAAACTGGAGATCCAATTGCAAAACAAACTGCAAAAGGCAGATCCCTCACGTGCGGAGGAGTTGTTTGGTCCCGCTTCTGGCAAGGTCAGTAATCTAAAAAGTAAATTGCTTGCTGTAGCCGATCAAACAGGCATGCATACTGGTTATTCGGATAATTACACCGACACGCTGCAGAGTAGTCTCCAATTTCTTCAGGCAGCAAACCTCAGTGGCGTATTGGGAGGTAGTCAGCTGAACGCAGTAAGCAATAGTGTTTGCACCGTAAAGGACAAGCTTCAATTGACCAGGACCCTGCAAAGTGAGCTATATCAGCGCAAGCAAGAGCTGAATGCCGCGCTGATGAATGTAGTCGGCTGCAAATCGCTATTGACGAAAGTGAATAAAGAAATTGGGTACTATCGCCAGTACCTGGACGACTGTAAGGCAATTTTCAATGATCCCGCTAAAGCGGAAAGGAAAACAATGCAGTTATTGAGGGAGTATGGACCATTTCAAGACTTTATAAAGAAAAGCTCTGTATTGGCTGGTCTATTCAATATTAACATGGATGAAGATCCGCAGCAGGCCCTGCAAAATCTGCAAAGCAGAACGTATATTGACAATCGCATTCAGCAGTCCATTGGCGCTGATCCAGCAGCGCAACAGGCCTTCAGCAACCAGATGGAGCAGTCCATTTCTTTAATTGACCAGGTCAAAAATAAACTACCAGCTTCAGGGTCAGTAGCTGATCTAGACGAACAACGGCTCAATCCCATGCATACCAAAACCTTCTGGCAGCGCCTGCAATATGGCGCGAACGTCCAGTCACAACGGTCCAATAGCCTGATGCCGGTCATGACGGATTTGGCGTTTCAGGTAATTTACCGGTTCAATCCCAAACTGGACGCGGGAATAGGATTGGCGTATAAAATGGGTTGGGGAAACAGCCTTTCCCATCTTACGCTTTCCCACGAGGGAATTGGCATGCGTGCGGTTAGCAACTATAAAATAAAAGGCCGGTTTCTAGCTACAGCAGGCCTGGAATACAATCATTTCAGTCGCTTCGAGAATATCAATGCTCTGAAAAACTGGAATGGCTGGACCAGAAGTACCCTCACAGGAATTAAAATTATGCTTCGAGAAAATGGCAGGCCCAAAGCCAGTATGATCATTTTGTATGATTTTGAAGCAAAGCGAACAGTCCCTGCATCTTCTGCATTTAAAATCCGTTACGAATATACATTCTAAAACCTCTCCAAATCCCCTTAACAATTTGCTATGACCTTAAAATTTACAACAAGGATGAACATCCTGGTCGTATTGCTCTGTGCATCTCTCTTTGTCAGAACACAGGCACAGGACAACACCTATGACAGGACCCCCATTGCTTCGCCTACAGCGGCGGGACTGGGAAAGTATGTGGACTTTCCGGTGAACAAGCATACCGGTATACCGGAAATCAATATCGATATCTATAAAATTGAAGCAGGCAATTTAAAGGTGCCGATCAGCATCAGCAATCACCCTTCAGGGCTCAGAGTGCTGGAGCCCAGCAGCTGGGTCGGCGCTGGCTTCTCCCTTAATGCCGGTGGCATGATTACCCGAACCGTTCGCGGCGCCCCTGATGAAAGGCTAACCAGCACGATATTTAACCAGGATAAAGGTTTTTTTAGTGACACAGGCTACATGCGCTCTTTTTACAATGGATTGTTACAGGATTGGCAAGGGGTCGCTGCTGGGCGTCTGGACGCTGAGCCGGACCTTTATTTCTTTAACTTCAATGGCTACAGTGGCAAATTCTTTTTTTCCGACGATAGGCGCCCCATCATCCTGGCCGATGGGAAAAGCCAGGACATCCAGATCGAAGCCAACTACAATGGCAGCGGCAGCATTTACAACTTTAAGCTCACCACACCTGATGGTACAGTCTATTGGTTTGGCGGCGCCGGTTTAACCTCAGAAAACACAGAGATAAGCAATCCATTCAATGGCGTTGGAGGCTACCAACAGGGCCAGGTGATCTCCACCTGGTACCTCACCAAGATGATCAATGCCGATCGTTCCCAAACCATAGACTTCAGCTATGCCAGTGAAAACTATAGTTATTATAGCATTATGTCTACCCCAATTCTCAGTACAGACAATTCCAACCCTCTGGATGCCAAACTATTCAAGAATTATTTGCAAGGGAAAAGACTCTCCCGTATTGATTTTAATAATGGCAGTGTGACTTTTAATGCGGGTGCGGTGCGTACCGATCTGGGCGGATTTACCATCAAAGAAATGGCAGATACTTATGTAAATACGGAAGCCACCGCGTTGGGGTCGATCGAAATCAGCAACAAAACTGGGTTCTGCAAAAAGTATACGTTATACACCAGTTACTGGCAGGACAACACCACTCCTTTACCCACACAGCTGGCAAATTTTACGATCAACACGGATAAAAAGCGTTTGCGATTAGACAGTATAAAAGAATCTACCTGTGCAGGCACACTGGTGCAGCCAGCGATGAAGTTTGAATACTATGCCGAGGCAGTTCCACGCAGACTGACTTTCGCCCAGGATCATTGGGGTTACTTTAATGGTCAGACTGGAAATACCAAACTCACGCCGACCATAATGGAAACCGGCACAGGTTCAATTCCTGGAGCAGACCGTTCCCCCGGATGGCCCTATATGCGTGCCGGTACACTTAAGCGCCTGTACTGGCCTACAGGGGGAAGTACAGACTATGATTTTGAAGCACATTCTGTAACCCTTGCCACAGGAACACCTACCTACGAGACCAAAAAGACACTGGTTATAGGTTACGACGGCAGTAACCCCATGGTAAAAACGGATACGATAACGCTGACAGGAGGGCAATATAAGATCACTTTACTCAATACCACTGGTGGAGGATTTGCATCCTTTTCCATGCTGCATAATGCCACCGGAACGTATCCGGTATACCTTACCGCGAATAATGGTGGCATTCCCACAGAACCGGTTGAGAGATATGTGCCCGCAGGCCTGTATACCATCACCATCACTAAAGATGCTTACGAAAATGGGGCCACCAGTGGCAACGGAGCGACCGCAATTATCGATCAATATACCGGTACAACCGGTCCTTTAGAAGCGATGGTCGGCGGTCTCAGGATAAAAAGCATTACGGTGCATGATCATTTAAGTAATAGCGATAACCTGACCGCATATGGATACAATACCAGTAATCGCAGTAACGGAATTTTATATAGCCGTCCTGTTTATGCGGCCCTGGTCAGAAATGATTTGATCGCATTGTTGGGTGACTGGACTCCCGCTGGATTTGTCGCCAGCTGTAGCCCGGCAGGCTGCATCGCCTGTACAGGATTCCCTTATTTTAAATCTGCCAATAGCATTCAGCCGATGAGCACTACCCAAGGAGAGCATGTCGGATACAGCGAAGTAGTAGTGGGTAAAGCTGATGGGGCATTTTCCATATACCGGTATTATACAGGCCTGCCGACCGGCTATCTTACCCCCTCACTAGCTGTGACAGCAGTAGACCGAAGTGTGTGTTCTGGTTCCGTCAGCAGTTATCCCTATACTCCGGAACCGCACAATTACCTGCGTGGAAAATTGCAGGAGGAAATGCACTTCCGCCCCGATGGTAAAATCCTTAAGGATGTTTTATACACTTATGAGTACCAAACACCTGCGGACAGTACTAGAGCCTTTATGGCCGCTACCCTGGGCAGCAGGATATTAGGTGCATTCTATTGGCTCACCCGCAGTAAAAAGCTCAAAGAGGTTCAATATCAGACGGTTTATGCTGAAGATAGCCAGGAATACGTATCCACAGAACAATCCGTTTATTTTGGAAGCAGCTATCATGAGCTCCCTACTCGGGAAACCTACTATGATTCCAAGTCAGATTCAGTAGTCACCCTTACCAAATATGTTAAGGATTTTGAACCCGCCTGTGCGGCAATTTTTACTTGTGACAATAGTTACCGTAATGCTTGCAATTCTTGCCAGACGACCTATGTGACTGCCCAGAATGCCTGCAGCGGACAAGGCTCAGCATGTTATACCAATGCCTACCTCAATTACCTGAAGTGTGTCGATAATGCGAGGATCGATTATTCAGATTGTAAGCTGGATAAGCAACATGGCCTGTTGAGTGAATACTATTTCTGCAAGCAATTCTACCGAGCTACTGCGGATTCTAACCTGAAGGCCATTTACCAGTTGAGTGCTTCAAACAGCAATGAACGTGTAGAGGAAGTCACGTTTAAAGCTGGAAAATTGGTAAAAGCGCGCATTAACCTGCACAAAAGGAATACCGATTCGATCCGCGTGTATCCTTACGAAATGCGGGTAATTCCCATTTCAGATCCCGGCGCGGCCCATACCCCTGCAAGCATTTCCGGGAACAGCCTGCTCTTTGACAGCCGATACCAGGCAGAATCGGGTGTTCAGTTCGACAGTGGAACGGTACGGCAACTCTCACCCGCTTATGAAGTTCCCATCAGCACCATTTGGGACTTCAGAAACAGCTATCGCACGGCTGTGGCAACAAATGCCGCTTTAACTGAAATAGCATATACTTCTTTTGAAGGGGAAAACAAAGGTGGATGGTCCTTCGTAGGCACTCCCACGGTGAATGCAAATGCGCCCACCGGTGATAAAGTATTCCAGCCCAGTGGAACGACAGCAATCAACCGTTTAGGGTTGAATTCCGGAGAAACCTACATATTGAGTTACTGGACTGACCGCAGTACTCCCTTCTCCGTAGGTGGCACTCAAGGTGGTGCCAGAAAAGGCAGTACCACACCTGGTGGATGGACATATTATGAGCATACGATCACCGGAGTATCTGCAATCAGCCTTAATTCTTCTGGTTTGGTTGACGAATTACGGTTATATCCCAAACGGGCACAAATGGTTACTTACACCTATACGCCTATGGTTGGCATGACCAGCATGTGTAATACTGGTGGAGACATTACCCGTTACAGCTATGATGAATTGGGTAGACTGGTAGCGGTAAGAGACCGTGACGGCAACCTCCTAAAGTTAGTTGATTACCAATTCCAATCCCCAATCACTCAATAAAACAATGCATATGCGACCCAACTATAAACCGATACTGACCCTGCTACTCCTATTCGTTGTGGGAATAAGTGACATTGTCCAGGCACAAAACATTCCATCGACCACCGCCAGATCCAATGCAAGCCCGGTACCCACTCCGGCAAACTACCAGAATGGACGCATCAATATGGTTAGAACATGGGAACCACAATGCAGCATTACAGATCCTGGTTTTGTCAAGTCTGTCACCAGGTCTACCGCTGAAGTCCGCTGTAATACCGAATACTTCGATGGACTCGGGCGGTCCATACAAAAAGTCAGCCGTCAAATTAGCCCTTCTGCCAAAGATTTGGTCCATATTACCCACTACGATAGCCTGGGGCGGGAGCAATATAGCTATCTGCCCTACACGCCTAAAACCGGTGTATACGATGGCACCTTTAAGCAAGACGCCTTTGCAGCTCAAAAAGCTTTTTACCAGGATATCAACCTCAACCCTGGTGCTGCAGGTGAAAATGTTTACTACGGACAGACCGAATATGAGCAGTCGGTTTTAAATAATGTCAAGCGCGAATTCAGTCCGGGAGATAGCTGGGCTAAATTTGGCGGCAATCACCCCAAGGTTTATGGTCGAGGAGTTAACGGGGTGGCGGATTCCGTTAGAATGTGGAATATGGGTTCGGGCATTACGCCCAGCTCAAGTCAATTTTATCCAGCAAGGTCTTTGAACAAGAGCATCACGACAGACCCCAATGGTCGACAGGTGATAGAATATCGGGACAAAGATGACCTGCTCATCCTCCGAAAGGTACAGGAGAGTACCGCACCTGGATCCGCACATATGGGGTGGGCCTGCACCTATTATGTACATGACTTAATGAACAATCTCCGTTTTGTCATACAGCCTAAAGGTGTAGAGCTGATCAGGAGCAACTGGACCCTGACCAGTAATGTGATCAATGAACTCTGTTTCATATACCGCTATGACAGCAGGCAGCGGAAGATCATCGAAAAAATGCCTGGTGCCGACAGCATCGAGTATGTGTATAATAAGCATGACAAAATCGCAATGTGGAGAGATGGCAACCTGAAGCAAGGCCAACGCTGGAAAGTTTTCAGGTATGATGGTCAAGGCCGTGAAATACTTAAAGCACTTTTCACTTATCCCTTTACCAGACAACAATGGGAAGACCATTTCGCTGCAAATGCCTACAGTGATACCAGCGCCATTCCTTTGGGATCAGATAACAATCTATTCCCTTTGGTAGAAACTTTTTACGATGATTATAATTTTACGGGAAAGGCCAACTATGATGCCACGGACATCGCAAAAGTGAGTGCAGGAAGTAACCCTTATTCTGAAGTACTCCCTTCCACACCCAGTTTACAAACCAGGGGATTGATGACCGGAAAACGGGTTCGGGTAGAACAAACTGACACCTGGCTGGTCACTACAGTATACTACGATCGTAAAGCAAGGGCCATACAAACCACGAAAGACAATATTGCAGGTGGTAAAACGACAATCAACCGACTCTTTGATTTTTCGGGGAAGGAGCTCAGCTCCTACGTCAAACAGATCAACCCCAGGAGTACACATACGCCAATGATTACCCAATTGGTTATGACACATTATGATGCTGCCGGCAGGGTCGATTCCATCAAACAACGGATCATGGATAACGGCCCTATGGTCACCCTGGCGGTCATGGTCTACGATGAACTGGGACGGCTCAAACAAAAACGATTGGGTGTTACGGGGCCTTCCACCCAGATGGAGACCCTAAACTATGAGTACAATCTGCAAAACTGGTTAACCGCAGTCAATAAAAGCTATATCAATACTCCCGGAAGTAACAGCAATTGGTTTGGTGAGCAATTGAGTTTTGACAGCGGATTTACCAAACTTCAATACAATGGAAATATTGCCGGTGTACATTGGAAGAGTCGCGCTGATGGCATTGCCCGTTTATATGGTTATGAATACAATACCTTACAGCACCTGATCAGAGCTGATTTCCTCCAGCAAAATAATGGGAGCACCAACTGGACCAATGACCAGGTAGACTTTACCGTCCGTGATCTGAGCTATGATATTAATGGAAATCTCCTCTCCATGAAACAAGTGGGCATGGATGGGAAGTCAATTAAAACCCTAGACAGTCTAAAATATGGATTGATCAGTGGGAGCAACAAGCTCAGTTTTGTTACTGATAAAAAGAATAATCCCCAAACGATATTAGGTGACTTCAAAGAAATTGTCAATAACGAAAGTCCGGATTATACTTACAATACTGCAGGCTTTCTAAGCAAGGACAGAAATAAAGGAATAGATTCTATCTATTACAATCACAACAATATTCCAGTCATTGTTGCCAATAATGGCCGGGGCAGGATTGATTACCAAACCGATGGCGAGGGCAAGATTCTCACTAAGATTGTCAATGACACCACCATAGCGGGAAATACGACCGTCTGGACTTATATGGACGGATTCACCTATGTTTCCAGGCAAAATAATGCTGATACACTGGAATACATTACCCATGCAGAGGGAAGAACGGTTCCTGTGATCAAAATCGGTCAGGCCCTTATTTTTAAAGACGAATACTTTCTAAGAGATCATTTGAATAGTATCCGTACTGTCCTAACCACTCGCAGTGATACGTCTTCCTATGCTGCTACCATGGAAAGCAGCAGATCTGTGCTAGAAAATGCACTCTTCAGCAATATCGATTTAACAAGAGCACCTAAACCTTCAGGTTACCCCAGCGATCCTACTACGAATCCAAATGATTTTGTCATCATGCTAAATGCACAAAACGGACAGAAGATTGGCCCAGGAAAGGCGCTCTATGTGGCCGCTGGAGACACCATCCAGGCCGGGATCAAAGCTTTCTATAAATCCGCTGCCGCCAGCACGGCCTATGCCACTCCTACCCAGATGCTGGCCGCTATTGTACAGAGCTTCATTACTGCCGGGCCCTCAAATGGTGTACACAATGCGACCGGGCCAACAGCCCCCATTACCACTTCCTTTAGCAATAGTGATTACACCGCTATCCAGAACAGTGATCCCGATCAGAATTTAAGTGACAAACCACGCGCTTACCTACATGTGATCGCTTATGATGAGCGATTTAATCTGGTACCGGAGAATAGTTTCGTGCTCCAGGTTCAAGGGGCACCGGACGCTTTGCAAAACCTTGCAACGGCCCGCTTTCCCATCAAAAAGAGCGGTTTTTTGTATATATTTATGAGTAATGAGAGTGCTCAGAATGTTTACTTTGATAATCTGGTCATCGTGCATACCTCCGGACCGCTGGTTCAAAATACACATTATTACCCGTATGGGTTGACCATGGCCGGGATCAGCTCCCAGTCGTTTACCCCGACCGGATACGAAAGGAACCGAATGATGTTCAACGGAAAGGAGCTGCATAGGAATGAATACCGCGACGGAGGAAGCCTGGATTGGTACGACTTTGGTACTCGGATGTATGATCCACAGATTGGACGATGGATGATTGTCGACCCGAAGGCCAATGAGATGCGGAGGTATTCCCCCTATTCATTTGCCTTTAACAATCCAATTCGATTTACAGATCCGGACGGCATGAAACCATGGACCGATTATTTTAACCTAAAGGGACAATATGTCGGTACAGTAAAAGACAATAAAAATGAGGCCGCACTCCTGTTGACAGTAAGTGATGATGCCGCTGTGGTCAAAGCCACAATTGCCAGTGGATATTACATCAACAACCCCGGACAGGATTTGATTAACAACTTAAGAGAATCCTATGCAGGTATGGACCAGGACCTCAAAGAGCGATATTTTGCTATGGGTGAAAAAGGTAAGGTTTCCAATATTGTTGTAGGAGGCTTCACAGATGTCGAATGGAAGACCATTATTCCCGCCCGCGAGAATTTACGTGCTAAAGGTGACTGGTTCCGGATCGACGCGCATGGACATCCCCTGACAAAGGACGCTAATGGAACGGTAACAGGCTATGGCTTGCCTACGCCATCTTCCAGGGCGACTACCCCTGACGGTAAGGACGGTGACCTGGAAGATGCACAAAGAAATGACGACAACAGGCCAAAGATCATCATGGGCTACAAAGAGGAGAAAGAACGGATCGACAAAACCAAAATGGAGAGTCCGATGAAGTTGGTCTATAAACCACAGCTGGGATTTTACAATCAAGGTGGCAAGTCTGGTGAGATCTCGCTTGAAGATATGATCAAAGCTATATTCGAAATCAATAAGTTCCGCGAAAAGCTGGAAAAAGATCGCCAGAAAAGAGAAAAGCTAATAGATGTACACCTGGACAATCAACCCGCAAATCAGTAACAACCCTAAAATCGAACACATGATGAAACAGCACCTTAAGTACACGATGACTTTCATACTGGTCTTTTATGCATGTTGGGCATGCGGTCAGGCTAAGGCTCCTGCTCCGGAAAAATTCACTCTGGAGCAACACACGGACATGAATGCCGGCAATGGCCTCATACACCCCCAACGCTTCAGGATGCTTTTACCCGCCGGTCTGAAGACAAAACAACTGATCTCCTATGAGTATTCCTTGTTCCATTATCCTAATCAGCAGTACATCATCGTCGTGATGCATCCTACTGCAGCACTTCAGGAAAAACTACTGGATTCGACCTGGGTACCTGATCCAAGCTATATGCGTCATCATGTCAACATGATGGCTGAAGTAAAAGATGAGCACCCATACCTGCCTAAAACTGGCAGGAAATCTCAGGCCTTCCGGAAACAGGGTAATGAAATTATACTACTAAACATCAAGCCTGATCAATACCAGCATTTTCTTAGTGCTGTGAAAACTTTCAGCATCCTGCCTGATACCACACCTGTAGTTCGGCATCTTCCTGCGAGAGATTAAGGCTATGTCATTACCTAAGCGGTATCAGTTTCATTGAATTAAAAATAACCGGGAATTATTGCCCGGTTATTTTTTTGCTTAATGCCAGGAACTGGGACAGATTTGCCCAAACTCAGATGTTTAACGGATATAAGCTAAAATAATTGGGCATGTTCGTGTCGATGTGCCATTAATTACTTTTTTATAATTAAGCGGAACTAAAAAAGGGAGTCATGATCGATGACTCCCTCTAGCGTAGATTCAGTTTGCAATTTGGTTAGTTACTCAGAAAGAAATGGTTGGTCAATAGCAGTGTCTATTCCCCTGGTTGGATGTTTTGTCTGTGAATGCCGGGAATAGCCTTAATTCAGATTAAGTCTGACAGTTAGTATTGAAAAAAATAATTCATACACAATCGAAAGGGGTCAGCGCCCAACTGACCCGCTACTTTAATGGTCGCTGTAATGTGGCAAAAGGACTCCTCCCGCTCAACTACTTTTTCCCATATAAAGCACCGCCTGTCTCCATGGCCGTCCAGTCCTTTCGCCCGGATCGTTGATTGATCGGTTTCAAATGATTTGGCAAGCATTAGAATTGGGATCGTCAATTTAGATTAACAAGGGTTTAATGTATCTTATTAGGGATATTTTTTATTCTTTAACATTAACCACTTTGTTATGTCAAAAAGTTATCGTTCCAAATCCCTTTCTGTACTCAAAAAAATCGAAAGCCAGTATGCCATGCATTTTGAAGGCATGAATAGTCCCATTTGTCTGCATGACTTGTTTTGCCGAAATGGATTTAGCCTTAGGGAATACTGCAAGTCCTTTCGTCCCCACCTCCATTCAAGACAAATTTATCAAGCCGTGGAAAAGTTTGGTCAGCAGTACAACATCTGGTTGAAAAGTGCGCCGGATTACATCACCTGCCACCTTTACCTGTTCCCGAATGCGCACCTTTACCGGATGATGCCTTTACTGAAAAATTGCGCTGTGGACTTTTACCTGAATGATGAATATGGCAGAGAGGTCTATCACCGATTGCCTGCCAGAAAAAAACTGGAAGCCAAAGAGATAACCAGCAGAATCTGCGACCCAAGTTCCCTGCTGAGCATTCCTAAAACAGCTTTTAAAGTAGAATACGCAAACCAGGAAATGATGAACGAAATTAAGCTGGCAAGCCCTGAGGGCTGGTTTCAGAAGTTCCTTTACCTCTACAACCTTCATGTAGAAATTGCCCATGCAAACTGTGAGACCTCCCTTACCGGCGTGATCCCTACCATTCAGGAATACATCGACAGCCGCTGCGACATTTCCGGAATGAAACACACCGTATTGCTGATAGAATATGCAGAAGGACAATTCCTAAACTGGAAATGGCTGGAGGAAACAGGTATTGCCAATAACCTGAGGCGACTTCAGTACCTTATCGCTGCAATCGGTTGTTTGAGCAATGACCTCTTCTCTTTCGAAAAAGAAGTCATTAAAAATCACTCTGATTCCAATCTAGTCGCCATTATGGCTCACCATCATCCGGAAATGGGACTGAAGGAATTACTGATCAGTTCGGCTGCTATGGTCGGGGATGATATCGCAGAGTTCCTTTCCCTTGTGGAAGAGGTGCGCAACTACAGCTATCAATTTTTACCTGCCCATCAGCAGAATATCGATGTGCTGGAACATTACCTAAATGGCCTCGAACGCTTCGTGCAGGCCAGCTGGGTTTGGCAGGTATCCACCCAGCGTTATAAAAGCAAACGATCTATTTTCGAAGAAACGACGGATCGTCAAGCGGTAATGGCTTAAGCTTTCCTTTTACTAACATGTCATTTCGGTCGTCATGGTGAGTCTGACTGCTTCCGCGATGTTAGCTTCTAAGTCCTGAAGCAAAAAAGGCTTGACCATACAGGCCATGGCACCTAGCTGATAGGCGATTTCAATATCCTCTTGGATAGAGTCTGCAGTAGCCATGATGACCGGAATGTGCTTATAGGCGGATTTGTCTTTTAAGATTTTTAATGTTTCATAGCCATTCATATTTGGCATTCTGGCATCTAAAATAATCAATTCAGGACAGCTCACCATAACCGCATTAAGCAATTGTTTACCATCACTAAATGAGCTTACAATACAACCGTAATGGTGCAGTATCTTTTCCAACAATACGCAATTCATTTTGTTGTCATCTGCCACATAGACCCGCACTTTACTCAGATCCAAGCTTTCCCTTTTCGCCAGTTCCTCATCAGTTTTCAGATCTTTCGCCAGGCCTATTTCAAGCGGGATGCTGACCTTAGCCCTGGTCAACTTATCTTCACTTAACATTTCAATATTACCCTTCATTAAAGTCACCGCATCCCTGACCAAGTAGAGTCCTAAGCCCCCGCCTCTTTTTTCTGAAGTCAGGAAAGCATCAAAAATATTTTCCAAGACGCTTTGGGGGATCGTTGGACCTTCGTTGATGACTTCCAACACATAATTGGCACCGCTAATATAGCCCACTACTTTAATGGTCGTGTGCGGGAAGGCGTGATTGATGGCATTTCCAACCAGGTTATTCATTACGTGCCAGATCCGATCTTTATCACTGTAAATTGCTGCCGGTAAAAATTCGGTTTCCACCTCAAGCTTTAGGTGATGTTGTGCCGCCAATGGCCCACATAGTTGCTCATATTTGGCTAAAAGCACCGGAAGACTAAATAATTCCCGCTTTGCAGCCCGTCGTTCATTGGCCTCTATCCGGCTCAATTCAATGACATTGTCCAGGAAACTGATGGCTTGACGGTTGGAATCAATTAGCAGTTGTGCATAATATTTGGCTTCATCAAAGAGCTTCAGATTGATACACCTTATGATCATTTGCGCACTTGCATATTGCTGGTGATAGGGATTTCTCAGTTCATGGCTTAAGGTTTTTACCATTATACTTTGCGTCTTGTTCTTTGCGTTCAATTTTGGTTGGGCATCACGGCTATTGACATAGTAAGAGCCAATAAATACAAGCAGGATGACCACACCCCCAAATGCCGACTCTTTAAAGAGAATCATCGCCGTCCGGCTGACTTCAACGGGTTCGAAAATGGGTGGGCGGTAACTGTAAACTCTAATAATAATTAATGTTAAAATGGCAGCAGATACTGCAAATACCCTATTCAAGTTCACTCTACTTCTTTTTTCCGGGAAAAGGATGAAAACAATGGAAAGCAACCAAACTACCATTGCCTCCAGATTCAATATTTCCCTTAGCAACAAACTAAAATAGATGACCGCAGAAAACTGCCCGATGTAGGTCAGCCAGGCCGCAGTTGCGTATTTGTGTTTGTAGTTAAAATAGATCACCACGAACACACTGGAAAATTCGAGTAAAGCAGGTAGAATAACTGAAGTCCTTGCGGAGATCCAGCAGAACATGCCGCCAATGGTCAGAATCAACAGTCCCAGCATCAGATTAATGGCGTTGACCAGCTTTATCCTTTGTATGGTGGTCTCTTCAAGACCATCAATAATCCCAATATTGGATAATTTTTGAAATGGGCCGTATAAGGTATCAAGAAAGCCAACGAAGGGTAGCCAGCTTTTCCTCAACAATTTCATAGCACTATTGCTGAATTTCATATGACGCACTTCTTTCTTTAAGCGCGTTTCATTTAGGGTAATTTTATCCATGATGCTTTGGGCAGGTCGAATAGTATCAGGGTTAGTGTTGATGTACAAAAAATTCTTCTGCTAGTCTTTTGTGGTGACCTATTCAACTATTTTTATAGTGATCTGTTCTTCCGGGAATTTATCAGTGATTGTAAATGCTAGATTTAAAACCAAAATCATAAGCGGTTTAACAATCTGTTAATGTTGTAAAATTAGGGCTTCCAAAGGCAAGTTTGGTTAATTAGATGTTAACACGCATAAACAAGTGAGTACAAAAAAGTTAAGGAAACGACTCGCTTAAGTACATCATTTCCGCTGGACACAGCGGCGACTACCAAAGCTGTTTTGGACAAATTAATTGATACTTGTGAGCGACCACTGTGACCCATATCCACCACTCACTTTCGATCTCCTGTTGCAATATGTCAGAAAGGAGTTTGAATTTTCAAGCGACCAGGATCTGGACACCATTCTCGTATATGGATTGTTGTGGCTACATCATGTCCCTGCAGATTTGTACAACACATTAAAGGACCAGGCAAGGTACGCGTTGATCAAACAATACCTCAGGTGGATCGGCACAATATGTATCAGTTCAATTTTCCTACTTCGAGGCTTATTTCTCATGGTCATGCAAGGTTTTGATAGGGAATTCAATATCCCAATGTTGTGCTTATCCACAGCCTATTTGTTCATATTGATAAGATTAGTGACGGGGCTGATCGAATATCGTATGGATCCTTATTGGGATATTTTTGAAGATTCCTGGTATATTAAATCTGATGAACTCATTACCATTGAACGGTTGAGTAATGCATTGAGTGGTTTGAATCAGACACTGGCTTACAGGGAGGCGATTAGGTTTATTCATGGGATTTATGAGAACATTTCAGAAGATTCGGACCATATCACCGATGCATCTATTCTATTTTTGACCATTGGTGCACCCCGCTTATATAAACTCGGAAATCTCATTAGAGCTGAAATGGTGATTCTTCAGATCGAGAAGGTAGATTTGTATGATCGGGCTGCATACAAAAAATCTGTCATCATAAATGCAATTAAAGGGCATCAATTCTCAAAAAATTAATCTTAAAGCAATTATTCATCGAAGAAAATATAAAATGTATCCGCAATTATACAATCAAATAGAAAGGCTAAAGGACATACGCACCTTCGCTGCAAATAATTGTTCATCTCTGAAACAAGATTTGTAACTCCATGAATGCAGACCTGCTGTTTACCTATGCATTAAATAACTTTCCAGTTCTTAGATCTAGACGTGAAGACGCCAAACTTATCCAAACATTGCTCGATGAGCATAAAGTGCCATTTGAACAACTAACCGAATTGAAAATTCAGGTGCTCAATAAAGTGTATTCGGCTACATGTGGCATCTATATGCCGCAACCAATAACCATAATTGTTATCGGACTATTGGCATTATTAGGAAGCTTTTTTAATTGGAACATGGATGCGTCCTCCCGTCTAATGCTCAAATGCATAATCGCATCAACTGGAATAATCCTTATAGTGGTTGTAGTATATAGACTAACTTGTCCCCAAGGAAGAGCACAACTTTACCGTAGAAAAATGCTTTACCGGATTTACAAAGGCCTGGATTTCTGTCGCGAAGAAAGGATAAAACAGCAGGCGCATGGCCTGTATTTAATGATGGTCAATGAGGCAAACGGGACGCTTGGAGAGAAAGAAGAATTAACTTTATCAGCTGCCAAGAGTTTTATTCCGGAAATTGCAGCGCTTTCAAAACAAATTAAGGCGCAACACCAATTCAATAATAATACGGAATCAGAACCCGGTTCCAAGTAAAAAAATGGATTCCCTCTTGTATTTAATCCATTTCTTTTTGTAGTAATTGTTTGCTTTTATGATTTGATCAATGTAAGATACCTTACGGGGTATCCTGGTTACAGAGGGGAAAGAAAGAATTTAATTTGTCAGCAGGGTCTCGTCTTTCAACTGAAATTTCATACCACTCAGCTCTTCCAGTCTGCTGAGTAATGCTTCATGGCTGAGGTCCAAACGAATAAGCCCGTTTAATTCTCCCCTGGGATAAATGTCCTGTGGGCTCAGATCGTACCAGGCACATATAGAAGGCATGGCATCATTTAAGGAGGCTTGATTACACATAAAACCATCATCAGGGCTAACTTTTTTAGAAAGGTTCGCTTCACAAGATCCGGTGGGCTGCCATCATAAACCTCAATTTTTAAACAGCTATCTTTTAAGGTATTAATAATCATAGAATCAACCTCCCAGCGGTTTTTACTATCCCAGGGTATGTGAACCTTAACCGAATAGAACAAGTAACTGCATGCTAATAATAACAGGACGCCAAAAATAACTAGACAGATCTTTGCTTTGTACATTCTGTTGTTTTTAAAATGAGTAAACACCTTCGTTTTCAATTGTATTCAGAAGATTGTAGACTATATAATTGACGTACATTGACCGAAGAAGTGGTTACACATTATCCAGTATTTTTCGCTAGACAAGTTTATATACATCCATTAAGGTTACATTCTTCCTTTGATAGATTGAACTGAAGCGCCTTACAGGGCGCTTTGGTTTGATTTATTTTCGAGCTTTAATTGATTACCCTGATGGTACTGTCTTCAATCTTGAATTTTAATCCGGACATTTCCTCCAGTTTAGGCAATAATTCCTGCAGACTACGTTCCGGACGCAGTGTACCATTGAGCTTCACATCTGGATATTCCAACTCTATTTTTACATCATACAAGCGGGAGATGTGTTTGAGCACCCTAGTCAATGGCATATTGCGACAGGTTAGATCGCCAAATTTGTAATTTTCTACATCTATCTTATGTATCTCTATTCCATGCTCAGTAGATACCGCCTGTTCACCGGCATGGACGATGACTTCAGAATTGCTCGTGCCAGGAACAACCACTTCTGTGATTCCGGCAGTGTCCCAATGTACAATCGCTGAGTGGATGGAATCCATTTTACGGTCCTTGCCTCCTAATCCATTACAGGCAGAGGCTGACAAAACGATAAGAGCGAGATGACTTCCTAAAATGATGACTTTACGCATTTACTTGGTTTTGGTGAGTTTATAAATTGTTTAGGGATCTAGCCTAAATCCCTCACATACTATACGACTCTGGAGAACCAAATAGGTATCCGAGACGAAAATATTTATGAATTGATAAATTGATTCCAATACAGTGTTCCCAGGCATGACCATGTTAGCTTAATAAAGTGAGTCGCGGAGTTTGATGAAGTCATCTATGACCATCTTTTTAAAGGTGACTGAACCATATGTTACCGTTACCGTACCCTTCTCCGAAATTTCTGGTCGATACATAACAGTAAAATGTGGCCCATTCTCCTCGGAGACATTACTGTGGTCATTTTTAGCTTTGGAGAATACAACCTTCACCTGCTTTGGGGATTGAGGCTTACAGGAAAGAAAAGCACTAAATAAAAAGACAACAATGAGGGCTTTTTTGATTACGGGTGTGTACATTTTGCTTTGTTTTAATTTTGATGTATATAATTACCTTTTAAAATGCATAGCAATTCCAGGGCGATGATGCCTGATCATCTCCGAAATATTTTCAGATTTGTCTTGGGAATAAAAAGAATCTTAGGCCGGTACTAGCCGGTGGCATACGAAATGGTGCCAATTTCTCAGCAAAACATTCGCCGGCCAGTTAACCGGTGAGTGTTTACAGATTATTGTTTTCTCATAAATTTTTTCTTTTTGGGCTTTGTTATTTTCCTATTTTTGATGTATATAGATGATCGCCTTAGATGATCCCTACATAGTATAATATAGCTTGAATGGCACCTAGATGTCGCTCATCACAAAATCACTTTCGCCTAAAAAACCTCACTGGGCATTTATAGTATAAAGTAACATGATACCCTACACTATAAGAACACCTTAAACAGTGTTTAGGAGTAGATGATTACAAAATATTTTTTAAACGCTTGATGAGCATCTTTATTCAATTTTAACGTTTGAGTGATATTATCATAAAATGTATCGTGCATATATATAACGTCGAAAACAACCCTGGGGGGGTAGATGATCTTA
>Ga0065714_10002266_pt1 | contig 30387 bp, 27 predicted proteins | sample MisRhiReplicate2_FD_59101 | JGI IMG/M metagenome (GOLD analysis project Ga0065714, IMG submission 59101) | Miscanthus rhizosphere microbial communities from Kellogg Biological Station, MSU, sample Rhizosphere Soil Replicate 2: eDNA_1 v2... | ecosystem: Host-associated > Plants > Roots >... | reverse complement strand
GAGGTTTCTCCATTTTTTGGTCCTAATCAAATGCCGTCTGCACTGCCGCAATTCGAGAAGGTTGCCGAAGCTTATCATTCCGCTGTATTGGCGCTCGCGAGAAAGCTCATCGGCGGGATTGCGCTGAGTTTGGGTTTGCCACAAGATTACTTTGAACATCTTCAGCGTAAGCCCATCACAATTCAGCGAATTTTGCGTTACCCGCCCCAGATCGGAAGGGTTTCCCAAGAGGAAATTGGTATTGGGGCTCACACAGACTACGGTTTCTTGACTGTCCTGTCCCAGGATGCAGTTGGTGGTTTGCAAGTCAAGAATCGTGCAGCGGAGTGGGTTACTGCGCCACCGGTTGAAGGCACTTTTATCGTCAATATTGGTGATTTAGTTCAAACTATCACCAATGATCGCTACACCTCGACAATGCATCGTGTCATAAATACCAGCGGGCTAGAGCGTTATTCAATACCTTTCTTTATTGATTTGGACTTCGATGCGGTTGTTGAACCTGTGCCAACCTGCGTGAGTGAGGCGTCCCCCGCGAAATATGAAGCGTACACTTGTGGTAACCACAAATTTAAGCGATTCGTTGATAGCTATGCGCATCTGAAAGAAACCGAGAAGGTATGATCGATCTTCTGACTGCGCAAATGCCTGGTTCAGATATCGTTGAGTCATCATTGCGGCTTTAAACTCAGCGAAGTATTCAAGGTTGCGGGGTTCACCGTCAGAGTAAAGGCGTGCTGGAAGACAGTTTGCTGGTTTTGTCGAGGCCGTTGCAGATACCATGGAACGCCTCATACTCGAAACTTCCATATGGAGTTTTCCATGTGCATTCTATACATGGCAGACCCCGCCGACGCGGGAAAGTGGCGGGATTGCCTATCAACACTCGCCCCTGAACTAGAGTTCCGCCAATGGCCTGATATCGGTAACCCGACAGAGGTGCACTACATCCTGGCTTGGGGGCCTCTCACCAATCTTGCAGAGCAGTTTGGCAATCTTCGACACATCTACGCTGCCGGGGCTGGGGTTGATCAGTTCGATTTGGCCAGCTTGCCCGGACACGTGTCGCTAATTCGACTGGTAGATAGCTCGATGGCTGACATTATGGCCGAGTATGTTCTGTTTGGTGTTCTTGCCTTGCATCGAGACATCCTCGCTTATCAAGAGGATCAACGCACTGGCCGCTGGCATCCTCGACCCATCGTCCGCGCTTCACAGCGGCGTGTTGGTGTCATGGGGGTTGGCAATCTTGGACGAGCTGCGCTTGATCGCCTTCAACCATTGGGATTTCAGCTCAGTGGCTGGAATCGTTCTTTGAAGGACGTACCCGGCGGAAGCTGTTACGTCGGCCCAGAGCAGCTTGATGCGTTTTTAGGGCAATGCGATATCTTGGTGAACATGCTTCCACTAACACCCGAAACAGACGGCATACTCAATGCGGCAAGGCTTGCTTGTCTTCCTCACGGCGCTGGACTCATTAACGTAGGACGTGGTGCCCACGTGATAGAGCAGGATCTGCTTGATGCGTTAGATGAAGGCCGTATAGGGGGGGCCGTATTGGATGTATTGGAACAAGAGCCTCCCTTGCAAGGTAGTCCTGTCTGGAACCATCCCCGCGTGTTTTTGACACCTCATGTCGCGAGCGATGTACAAATATCGGGCGCTGTGGCACTGATAGTTGAGAACCTCGGAAGGGAGAAAGAGCGAAGGCCTTTGGTGAATGTGGTCGATCGCTCGAAAGGCTATTAACTCCAAGGAAGCTGGATGGTGACCAGGCCGGCTCACCTCGACTGATCCATCGTAAAATTCACCACCGTCCCTTGAAAAGTGATCAGGCGGGCAGGCTGCGACAAATCACGTCTGTGGTACTGAAGGGGGGCAGGGCTTTTACGTATCGTCAGTTCAAAAGGCAGGATCACACGCTGCTGAGGATTCGATTTTTTTCTCGATCAAGTTGATTAGCATCTCCACGGCCCTGTGCCCAAAGACTTCGGCGGGCTGTGCAATAGTCGTCAGTGGTAGATCGCAGTATTGCGCCAACGGAATATCAGTGTTGTGCTCATTAACTTGGGCAAGTATTGCTTGTGCCTGAAACCCAGATATTGGCTGTGTCGGCGATGGTTTTCGCCAACTGATCAATTAAATGCTGATGAGCCAACACTAGGCTTTTCAATTCCACCCCCGCCGACTGGCGAACCTGGCTGGCACAAGTCAGCGTCCGCCGTGGTTGGCCATCACCGCGCAACCCAAGACTCCACACCACATCCACTAGAGCATATTTCCCTGGCAACGAATCAAAGCGGCGAACTTCGGTCTGCACCGACAGCACGGGGCGCTGGCTGTCTTTGCTCAGGCCGGCGAGGTCGCGAGTGCCCAGCCTCCGTTCCAGTCGGTCGGTGAGAGCATCGTGGAACTCGTCGGCCAACGGCGCGCTCCAGCGGTCGTTTTCCATTATGACCAGACCTCCTTGGTTCAGGCGCACCACCAGTTGCGGCTGGTCGACCTGCACTGGTACCCGAACCGCGAGCATCTCGAGCTGAAAAGGCGGAGCGGCCACCAGAGCGGAATCGTCGGAAGCTGTGTCTTGTAAGGTGTAATAGTTCGTGACGGGTGAGCTGCAGGCCACTAGGGAAAGGTTGGTGACCAAGGCCAAAATTCGGGTCTTCATGGTTGTACTTCCGGATCGATGTCTCGTGAAAGGAGGGTCGGCGTGCTGAAGGCATTCGGTTCACCCTGCATCGTGCGACCGCGAATCAGAGCTTCCGGATTGCGACCAAGAAAATCTGTCAGCACTCTCACAGAGCGGGCGGTACGCTGCACTTCGTTCATGGCTAGACTTAGTTGTTGGCGCTCTGGAGAGTCTTCGGCCAAGCTTGAGTTGGCGGCGGCCAGCGTCTTCTGGGTCTGTGTCAGGGTGCCGCTTATTTGCGGCAGAACTTCACCGTTGACCTTTTTCAAGGTTTTCTGCATCTCGCTGAGACTGCCGTTAAGATTTGAGGCGATTTGGTCTAGCGGGAGTTTGCTGATCTTGTCCACCAGGCTCTGCAATTGTTCCTGCACCTTGTCCAAGCTACCGGGCACGGTAGGAATCATCAGCGGTCGCGCGGCCAAGTCGAACGTTACTGGAACGGCGTTGGGCATAAAGTTCAGGGAAATATACAGCTGGCCTGTCAGGAGGTTGGCGCTGCGGGGCTGGGCGCGCAGGCCCTGCTTGACGAAGGCGGCCATCAACTGAGCAACGCCTGCGTCGTCTTTCTCCCCCTGTTCCTTGAGTATCTTTTCGTAGGCTTGGCCAAGACGCTTGGGGTAGATCACTGCACCGATCATGCTGGGAAAAGTTTTGGTCTTCGTGTCGTAGTCCAAGTCTACGGATACCACTCGACCGATATTCACACCGAGAAACTCAACCGGCGCATTCACCTCGAGACCGCGTAACGGCTGATTGAAACTCATGCGAAGATAGCGAGGCTCGCCATCTGGTGGCGCCATTGCAGCATCTTGGTCGCTGAAGAGTTCGAAGCGTGTACGTTCGGCGGCAGGTTTTATATCGGGGCTGTACTTGGGTTCTACGAACGCTATGCCGCCAGCGAGGATGCTCGAGAGCGATTGAGTGTTCACCTTCAGACCGCTGGCTCCGACGGTTAGATCGATGCCACTGGCGTTCCAGAAACGGGTGTCGGTGCCAACAAATTTGTCGTTTGGCGATCGCACGAAGATTTCCACGTCGACGCCCTTACCGTCTTCGGACAGCTGGTAGGACACCACCTGGCCGACTTGAATGCGCCGGTAGTAGATCGGTGAGCCTATGTCCAGCGAGCCGAGATCCGCGGTGTGAAGAGTGAAACGCTTGCCTTGCTCGCCGTAAGTAATCGGTGGTGGGGCTTCCTGTCCGATAAAGTTTTTCCTGGTCTTCCCCGAACTGCCGGCATCTGCCCCGATAAAGGCTCCGGACAACAATGTATCTACCCCCGAAATTCCGTTTGCGCCTATGCGCGGACGGACAACCCAGAACATGGAATCCTCTGCGGTGAAAGCATATTCTGAGGCGTTCAGGTCTACCGTGGCCATCACGTGACTTCGGTCGCTGCTCAAGGTTATGGCGGTAACCAGGCCGATCACCACATTTTTGTATTTGACCTGGGTCTTGTTGGCTTCCAGGCCTTCAGCGGTCTGAAAGCTGATAGTGATCTGCGGGCCCGTCGACAGTGAGTTGTGTATAAGCATCGACAATCCAACCAGCGCCGCGACGAAGGGCACGATCCACACCAGTGAAACGTTGAATCGCCGTGTCTTGACTGAGGGCATGGCCGCAGGCGAATTGGTAGAACCTTGACGATCAGACATCTTCAACCTCTGCATCCCAGATAAGCCGGGGATCGAAACTCATGGCGGCCAACATCGTCAGCACCACCACCAGACCAAAAAAAACGATCCCCAACAAAGGATCGATGGAACTCAACGAGCGAAACTGCACCAGGGCAGCGACCAGTGCGACCACCAGTACGTCGAGCATCGACCAATAGCCGATCAGCTCGATGAATCGATACAGGCGGCTGCGTTCGCCCATCGCCTGGCGGCTCTTGCGCTGACAGGTGACGAGCAGGAAGCCCAGAATCAGGAACTTCATGCAGGGCACCACAATGCTGGCGAAGAAGATCAGCGTGGCGATGTCCCACGACCCACTTTTCCAGAATTCGATTACCCCGCTCATGATGGTGTTTTCGGTGGCGTTGCCGAACATGTTGGTGCGCATTACTGGCAGCAGATTGGCGGGGATATAGAAGATCAGCGCTGCAAGTAAAAGAGCCCAGGTTCGCGCGATGCTATCGGGTTTACGCGCATGCACGGTTGAATGGCAGCGAGCACAACGATGTTCATCCAGCAGGCAGACCTGTCCGCAGGTGTGGCAAAGCATCAGATTCAATTCGCGAGCGTAAGGCGGTTGACTCATTTGATTTGACCCTCTAGGTCATCCCAGAGATGGTGGATGTCCTTGTCCGAAATCAAGATGAGCAACACTGTGAGCATGCCGAGAGCCCACAGCCCAAAACCGGGGTGCACGTTGAGCATGCCTGCCAGTTTGATGATTGCCACCAGAATCCCCAGCAGGCACACCTCCAGCATGCTCCAGGGGCGCAGATGCTCCAGCATACGCATGCAGGTCTTGAAGCCGGGGGCTGCGCGGCCGACGTTAGCAAAGGCCAGCAGCCAGCAAAGCAGGGCGATCTGCAACATAGGAGCGAGAATGATGGTCAGGCCAGTGAGCGCAGCCATCGGCGTAATCCGGCCGTTGGCCAATGCCTCTACGGACGTCCACAAGGTAGCTTCGTTGCTCAATCCCTCAAAACTGATACTGATTACCGGGAAGGCATTGGCAAAGACGAAGAGCAGGGCAGCGGTTATGGATAGGGCGAACAGTGTTTGCACGCTCATCCGCCGCCCGCGTTTCAACACAGTGCCACAGCGGGTGCATTCGGCCTGTTGCCCTCTAATCAGAGGCACAGATTCGAACAGCGAGTCGCAATGCTGACAGATGATCCAGCGGGAGGGGGGCTTCATTCGAATGAGGATTTCATATTAATGAGTTGACGATCAGAGGCCATTTATTCTGTTGCTACGGGCGTTTCCCACTCGAACCATAACCGCCCAAAAACGCATCAACTGCACGATGGACTGCCTCACTCAGCTCCTTTTTTGATAAGGTTTTCTTGGTACCCATAAGACATGGTTGAACTGTTTCAGAATCGAGTAAGGCTAGAAAATGTTGCGCGGCGACCAGGGCATCTGTCTGACGCATGATTCCTGTTTCCATGTGTTCCTGAAAAAAACCCGCCAATGCTTGTATGCCTATTTTGGGGCCCGTTTCGTAGAAGCGCATTCCGATATCACTACGTCCCGACTCGCTGATAATAGTGCGAAATGTTTTGATCGATGACTCACTGGTGACAATAGCGAGCGCGGCTTCACCGAAGCGTTGAAGCACGTTGGGTAAATCGCTGCTCCTGCTCGCCAATAGCTCTTCCAGGCTCGGTAGAATTTGGCGCTTGGCAGCTTCATGGCTAACCGCAACGAACAGATCCTCCTTAGAGCTGAAATATCGATACAACGTGGACTTAGAACCACCGACTCGGGCGGCCACCCCAGCCATCGATGCTCCCTCAAATCCTGCTTCCTGAAAGATTTCTGCCGCGGCCTGAAGGATGGCGTCCCGTTTGAGATCTGTTAGTACGCGCACTAAGTGACTCCCTATTTCGATACCGTCCTGTACATTATTGCTTGACGGGAATTGGCTGTCAAAATATATTGAGGTACAGGCCAGTGTCGTTAAGTTTTGGCCAACTCGCGTGATGTTTAAAGAGTTGAATATGAAAAGCATTTGTAAGCAGGCACCAGGAGCAATCGTTCCATTGGTCAACTTCGAACGCTGCGAAGGCAAGGGTGATTGCGTTGAGGTCTGTCCTGAGGATGTATTTGAGCTACGTCGCATAGAATCCGAAGACTACCGGGCTTTAGGCGTATTTAATCGCCTGAAGCTAAGGATTCATGGTTTGCGAGTGGCATACACGCCGAATGCTGACGCTTGTCTTGCCTGTGGGCTCTGCGTAGCGGCATGTCCTGAGCATGCGATTACTCTTGCTCGGGTTTAGCGGGCGTCGATAGCATGTTTCTAGATTGGCCTACCGGCCAAAAGGATGAATTAAAAAACAGTCCACAAGTCTCAAAGATCCACTCTGTGGAGCGCCTATTCTTAGGCGCTCCTATCAGTTAATGGTCAAAGCCACGCTTTGATCTGAGTGCATACCGCCTGAGTCGAAATTCCGTAGCGATCGTGCAGCGTCGGTAAAGCGCCTGCATCGAGGAACGCATCGGGCAACGCAATTTGTCTAAAGGTTGGCGTTACACCGTTACGTAGCAATACCGTTGCAACGGCTTCGCCCAATCCACCAATGATGGAGTGGTTCTCTGCGGTAACGACCAATCGACCGGACTTCCTCGCTTCGGCAAGAATGGTTTGTTCATCAAGTGGTTTGATGGTCGGTACATGCAGCACGGCGACATCGACACCATCGGCTTGTAGTTCCTTGGCCGCTTCCAATGCACGCATCGTCATCAAGCCGGTGGAGATGATCAACACATCGTTGCCGGTGCGCAGGTTTTTGGCCTTGCCGATCTCAAACTTGTAGCCGTATTCGTCCAGCACCAGAGGCACATTCCCGCGTAACAAGCGCATGTAAACGGGCCCTTGATGCGCTGCGATGGCGGGCACGGCCTGTTCAATTTCAAGCGCGTCGCACGGATCGACGATCATCAGGTTCGGCATGGCGCGGAAGATCGCCAGGTCGTCCGTGGCCTGGTGGCTTGGGCCATAGCCTGTGGTGAGACCAGGCAAGCCACAGACGATTTTCACGTTGAGGTTTTCCTCGGCAATCGCCATGCAAATGAAGTCATAGGCGCGGCGGGAGGCGAATACCGCGTAGGTCGTGGCGAAGGGTACGAAGCCTTCACGCGCCATCCCCGCCGCCGCACTCATCAGCAGCTGTTCGGCCATGCCCATTTGATAGAAACGATCCGGGTGAGCCTTGGCGAAAATGTGCAAGTCGGTGTACTTGGATAAGTCGGCGGACATGCCGACGATATCTGAGCGCTGATCGGCAAGAGCGGCTAACGCATGTCCAAACGGAGCGGATTTCGTGGCTTGGCCTTCAGAGGCAATCGACGCGATCATCGCCGAGGTGGTCAGGCGCTTTTTCGCCGGTTCGCCAGTCGAAGTCGGAGTGTTGGCTGCGTTGCTCATTGGTTTTTTCCTTCTTCAAGGTTGCTCAGTGCCAGATCCCATTCGTGCTCCTCCACGCGGATGAAGTGCGTCTTCTCCCGGGTTTCCAGGAAGGGCACACCTTTGCCCATTTTGGTATCGCAAATGATGACCCTTGGTTGGGTTCCGAGATGGTTGCGCGCGGCGTCGAATGCGGCAACCAGTGCGTCAAGATCATTGCCGTCGACGCGCTGGGTAAACCAGCCAAAGGCTTGCCAGCGATCGACGATGGGTTCGAAAGACAGGATCTCGCTCGAATAGCCATCGGCTTGCTGGTTGTTGACATCGACAATGGCGATCAGGTTGTCGAGCTTCCAATGAGATGCCGACATCACGGCTTCCCAGGTCGAGCCTTCATTCAGCTCACCGTCAGACAGCAAGTTGTAGACGAAGGAGGTCGAGCCCTTGCGCTTAAGGCCCAGGCAGGCACCGACCGCGATACCAAGGCCTTGACCGAGAGAGCCGCCAGTGATTTCCATTCCCGGGGTGTAGGTGGCCATGCCCGACATTGGCAGTCGACTGTCATCCGACCCGTAAGTTTCCAGCTCATCTAGCGGGATGATCGCGGCTTCGATCAAGGCTGCATACAGCGCAATCGCGTAGTGACCAATGGAGAGGTAAAAGCGATCACGATTCTCCCATTCAGGATTTTCGGGGTGATAGCTCAGGGCATGGAAGTAGGACACGGCCAGCAGATCGGCAGCGCCGAGTGCCTGGCCAACGTATCCTTGTCCCTGGACTTGACCCATTCGCAGCGCGTGGCGGCGAATGTTGTGCGCGCGCTCCACCAGGGTTTTGGATGAATCATATGAAGGATTAGTAGTCATGGTGAAACTCCATTAACTCAACGATTGACCAGGGCTGCGGGGATGCGCAGCACTAACAAGGAGCCGCCCACCAAAACACCGGTGATCAGATACATGCCGATGGCGCTGGAACCGGTCAGTGTGGTGATCCAGCCGATTAGATAGGGCGAACAGAAGCCGGCGAGGTTGGCGAAGCTGTTGACCGCCGCAATCCCTGCGGCGGCGGATACGCCACCGAGTAACGTGGTGGGTAGCATCCAGAACATGGAGGACGCGGACAGGATGCCGGACGCCGCCAGACACAGACTCAGGATGGACAGGACGAGGTTGCCACCCAGCAGCGCGGCCAATGTCAGTCCGAGTGCACCTGCAATCATCGGCACAATGAGATGCCAGCGACGCTCGCGATGTTTGTCGCCGCTGCGTCCAACCAGCAGCATCGCGGCGATTGCGCAGAGATAGGGCAGACTGGTCAGCAGACCGATTTTCATTGGATCGGATACCCCTGCGTTACGCACCAGGGTCGGTAGCCAGAAGGTGATTGCGTACTGCCCCATCACCACACAGAAGTAGATCGCGGCCAGCAACCAGAGGCGACGGTCGCGGATGAACTCGCCCACAGAGGCATGCGTGACTTTTTTCTGGTCGTCCTCGGCCAGCTCTCGGGTGACCAGCGCTTTTTCTTCGTCGTTGAGCCAGCTGGCTTGATGCACACCGTCCTTGAGATAGCTCAATACCAGCAGTCCGACCACGACCGTGGGAGCGGCCTCCAGCACGAACATCCATTGCCATCCGGCCCAGCCGTGCATACCAGCGAAGTGAGTCATGATCCAGCCGGAGAGTGGGCCGCCCACCATTCCTGACAGCGGAATGGCGATGAACCACAGTACTGTCATGCGGGCACGACGATACGACGGAAACCAGTAGGTCAAATACAGCAGCAGACCCGGTGCCAGACCGGCTTCGGCGATGCCGAGCAGAAAGCGCAAGGCATAGAATTGCCAGGCGGTCTCGACGAAGGCGAACAGGGCGGAAACGATGCCCCAGGTGATCATGATGCGCGCGATCCATACCCGCGCACCGACCTTATGCAAAATGATATTGCTGGGGACTTCGCAGAGGAAGTAACCGATGAAGAACATGCCCGCGCCCAGTCCGTAAACTGTTTCGCTGAGTGCCAGATCGTTCATCATTTGCAGCTTGGCGAAGCCGACGTTGACACGATCCAGATAGGCGCACAGGTAGCACAGCATCAGAAAAGGCATCAGACGCCACGCGGTTTTACGGTAGGCGTTGGAGCGCACGGTCGAAACCGCTTCGAGCGACAGGGTAGTCATGATGGTCTGATCTCTTGTTTTTATTGACCGCCAGACCATAAGGCCCGGCTGCGTCGTCGATCCAGAACCGCACGGGCTGCCAGGCCCGTCAGGTGTAATCAGTGAATCAGCATTCCGCCATTCACATCCAGCGTGATACCGGTCAGGTAGGAGGATAGGTCGCTGGCCAGGAACAGCGCCGCGTTGGCCACATCCTGAGCTTCACCCAGGCGACCCAATGGGATGCCGTCGATGATGGCGTGTCGGCGCTCGTCCTGCATCAGGCCACCGGTGATGTCGGTGTGAATCAAACCGGGGGCGATGGAGTTGACGCGAACCTTGTCCGGCCCCAGTTCCCGTGCCATGGCCTTGGCCAGGCCTAGCACACCGGCCTTGGCGGCGCTGTAATGAGGGCCGCCGAAAATGCCGCCGCCGCGTTGAGCAGAAACAGACGACATGCACACGATACTGCCGCAGGTTTGTTGGCGCATGATCGGAATTACTGCCTGCGACATGAGCAGGGTTCCACGCAGGCTGACGTCCAGCACCTTGTCGTAATCAGAAGGACGGATGTCGAGAGTCTTGAGGGGCTGGGTGATGCCGGCGTTGTTGACGAGTATGTCGATGCGACCGAATTGCTCGATAATTTTCGCGATGGCCTGCTGAACCTGCGATTCGTCAGCGACGTTGGCTGCCAGGCCGAGATGACCTTCGCCCAGGGAGGCGGCAGCATCACGTGCGGCGGACTCGTCCAGATCGAGGATCACGACGCGAGCGCCTTGTTGGGCGAAGGTGGTTGCCGTTGCGCGGCCGATCCCACGTGCGGAGGCGGCACCGGTGATGATCGCGACTTTGCCTTGAAGAAGCATGGAAGAGTACCTCTGAGATTGTTTTTATTAGTTCGATCCAAATCGAATCGATGACTCAGCTTGTTCTCCAAGGCAACCCTGAGCAATAACGTGAATGTCATTGGGTGCTGAAAAAAATTCAGTACTCGTCAACATGGTGACCGGATGGTTGAATAGCTCAACGCCCGACCTATGTCACTTGCAGCGGAATAACAATAATTATGCGTTCATCCGGCGATGCACCTCTGATACTTCCACCGCTGAAAGCCATTCAGGCCTTTGAGCAGACGGCTCGCTTTGGTAACGTCGCGCGTGCGGCTGAATTGCTCGACCTGACACCCTCGGCGGTCAGCCATCAGCTGGCCAAACTGGAGGCGATGATCGGCCGACAGTTGTTTTTCAGAACGGCCAGAGGCGTGACGCTGACGCCGATCGGCGAGCAATACCTGACTGAGGTGTCCGGCATCCTGCATAGCCTCGCCGTAGCGACCGAGCGCGCGACCAGCGACGTCAGCCTCGATTGCTTGCGATTGCATTCGTCACCCAGTTTCGGTCTGTTGTGGCTGATGCCGCGCTTGGAGCAGTTTCGTGAGAGCCATCCCGACATCCAGCTCAACCTCTCGTGCTCCTACGAGTCGCTGCACTTCAGTCGAGACAAGATCGACGTCGATATCCGTCACGGCATGCCCAATTGGCCGAGCTTTGAGGTGCGGACGGTGCGCAATGAAAAGATTGCAGTGATGGCTTCTCCGACGCTGTTGGCAAAACGCCCCATTCGGGTGGTCGCCGATCTGCTGGACAGCAATCTGATTCTGTCGGAAGCCACGCTGATCAAATGGCCGCAGTTGTTTGCACAGCTCGGTGTGTCACGTCCTGAAAAACCCTACACTTTGAGCTTCGATCGTTCCTACATGACTCTGGAGGCTGCCAGTCACGGGCTTGGCTTTGCTCTGGAAAGCACGCTGCTGGCGCAGGACTATCTTGCGCGAGGGGATTTGGTAGAGGTGGCGCCGGAGCTGAGTGCCCCCATTACTGCACACCACCTGGTATTTCCCCGCGCCCACTCAAACTTTCCGCGAGTACGGCGATTTCTGGAGTGGATGCAGAAAGAGCTGGGACATAATTTTACCTACTGATTCGGATCTGTCAGGAGATGAGTCTCGTCGCCTTTTCTCTGGTATGTCACTCGATTGGAATTGCCGCATCGATACCTAACGACAGTGTTGTGCCGAAAGAAAAATTTCGTATAAATGACCTATCTGGACTTCTATGAAAAAGGTCCATCGGGCAGCCCGATGGACCCTGTACGATGGGTCAGAGATTGTTGTTCAGGTCGATGCCCGATTTTCCGGGGGACAGAATGTTGTTCGGGTCCAAGGCTCGTTTGATTGCGTGTTCAACCCGGCGTTTAACTGGGCCATAGGTCTGTGCAACGCGATCCATGAACTCGGTGTTGACGCGGTAAACGGCGTAGCCTTCCTGCTCGAATAGGTCGAGCAGTTCGTTGAAGCAGGCACGGGCACGCTGGGTTTCCTCGGGATCGGTACGATCGTAGAGCACGTCAATGACATGGTGCATGTCACGCCAGCCGACAATGAATTCGCCCACATAATCCAGGCCGTGTTTGTTGAGGATGCGCTTGGCCAGAACCCGCTGCTTGTCGCACTCACTGCCGCGGGCCTGGCTGACGGGGGCAAACCACATCGAACCACCGCCGCCACGCCAGTTGTACAGACCGAACTCTTGCAGGTTGGGGACCCCGGACATCAGCTGGGCACGGTATTTGAACGGTTGGGTTTCGCCAGCCTGGTCCTCGGTGATCAGCCGGCCCTTGCCTGACTTCTTGATGACTTCGGTGACGATCTTCCAGTTCACCTCCACTTGTTCACGGGTGCCGTACAGCGCCGCGTAGACGTTCCAGTGCCCCAATCCTTTGTCTTTGATGATCTTGTCGATAACGGTGTCTGGCGTCGCGCCTTTTTCCGTGTAGTAGTCGACACGTCGCACGTTGGCGCTGCCGGCCTCCCACAGTGAGTTGGCAATCACCACGGCGTTGGGGATGATCTGGGCGATGCGCAACGGGCGCAGCAGTTCAACGATGTCGGCGATGTCGTCCTGGGAGTCATAGCTGATCGAGAAGGGCTTGAACACTGGCGGCTTGGGCATCAGCCAGAAACCCATTTTGGTACAGATCCCGTAGTTGGCCTGGGTGAACATCCCGTCCAGTGTTGGGCCGTAACCCCACTTGAATACTTGCCAGGCGTTGTCGCCCTTCACACCGCCCATGCCGGTACGCAGCACGTCGCCGTTGGCCAGCACCAGTTCCATCCCGCACTGCATGAGGAAGTGTTCGCCGTAGGGGGTGTAGCCGACGCCGCGATCCATGGTGTTGCCCACGGGGCCTGCAATGGCCGATGGCGCCGGGAAGGACAGCATCAGTGGAAGGTTATGTTCCTGGATGTAGTCGTACAACTGCTGATAGGTCACGCCCGGTTCGACCAAGGCGGTGCAGAGCTCCGGGTCGATATGCAGGATTTTGTTCATCTTTTTCAGGTCCAGCACCACCTGGCCGCGCTGGACGGGTGCCGCGGAGCCATAGCCGAAGTTGCGGCCGGTAGAGATGGTCCAGATCGGGATTTTGTGCTCGTTGCAGATCTTCACCACTCCTTGAACCTGCTCGACAGTGGTGGCAGTGACGGCGGCGGAGGGTGCATGGGCGGCATCTTCCACCGGCATCATGACCTTCATGTAGGGCACCAGTTGCTCGTCCTTGAGCAGGACGTTTTCATCGCCCAGCAGGATGCGGAACTTCGCAACGGCTTCCTTGAATGCTTGCTGCGTGACGCCACGGGGAAGTACGGTATTGGTATGTTCGTTCATTGATTCAAACTCCTTCACGTCTCGATCGAGAACGAAACGAAATGGCCGCGCAGAGGGGGCGAAGTGGCGATCAGCGGGGCGGTGGCGGTGGACGGGGTACCGAGCGCGGCCAGGGCGAAACCGAGGGCGACCGCCCATTGCGACGAGTCTTTTTCACTGCGTTGTTGGGCGGCGAGTTCGAACGGGAAATCGCTGCCGTGCAAGCGATGCTCTTGCAGGTTGAAACCGTTGCCGCAGGCGTTCATTTGCTGACCCAGCAGAGCGGTGCAGCCGTGGGCCGCTTGCGTGCTGATGAGCCGGTGACGCGATTGCGCCGTGCTGGCCGAGTGCTGTCCCAGCCACTGCATGCGTGCGCCGGCACTGCGAGCTGTCTCGACAATCAGACCGGCGCTGGCGTCATCCACTAGGCCAATCAAACGTATGGACTTACCGCTGTGCAGGGAATGGTTGAGCGCCTGGATGAAGTTCAGGCTGAAGTCAGTGCGTTGGACCTTCAACGCCCGGCCTTGAGTCACGGCCAGGGCCCCCTGCAGGAACGCAGATTCGCTGGCGGCATCGCTGACCAGCACCAGGTCCGGATGCCTGCCCACGCTGTCAGTGTTGAGCAGGATATTGGCCAGCGAGAGCCCGGATGCGCTCAGACTGACACTAGCGAGGGTGCCCCATGCCGCGCCTTTGAGCACAGAACGACGATCAATATTCATGGCTCGTTCCTTCATTGCTTGGCTGGTGGAGCGGTGGTCTTGGAGATGTACTCCGCAACCTGCTGTAGTGCCTGGTCGTCGATGTAGGCGCCAGTGAAGGCGGGCATGGCCCGGAATCCGTGGCGCACGACGGCAGAGATGTACTCTGTTGGTAACTGTCGACCCTTGATGACCGGGCCGACCCCGGCGTCATGGCAGTGACCGCAGACTTTGGCGTAGACGTTTTCGCCGCCATGCCATTTCCCGTCGCCATCGGCAGCGGCGGAAAATGAAAGCAAGGCAAGCGGTAAGGTGATACAGCAGGCGAAGGTCCGCTTCGCCACCGGATTTCCGGTAGATGAGGACATTGCGTACTCCATTTTTTATGGGCGTTGGGAAGGTTCATGATGTGAGGCACAAAGGGGCTTCACTATCGGAGTGGACAGACTCGCCGCGCAGGCAGTAGGGAGGTCCAGCGGTGGGGATTGAGACTTATCGAGGTGAGAGGGCAGGCACAGAGCGCTCATACAGAAGTGACCTTGTTTTTATTAGTTGCCTGTCCCGATATCAAGGAGTGTGCCAATGTCGAGATATAAATAAAAATCTATATAAATCAATTGATTGATATTCATGTAGTGATACTGCTTATCGGTCGTCAGGGGACGGTATACGGTGATTTGCATAAATTTATGCAGAGAATTTGTCGGACTGCGGATAGTTCGCAGTGTGGTATCTGCTACGGGCAAGCGCGAGCTGGGTAGTTCGCTCAAGGACATCGAGAGCTTGGCGGTAAAGCTGGCCCTGAAAAAGTCCCCGGGCGAGATCACCGCTGCGGCGCAACTGCTGGAGATGAGCCGCGCGCAAATGAGTTATCTCTTGCGGGGGAAGTAGGCCGGGGCGCTGGGGAGTCCGACTGAGAATTTCATGAATGAAATTCTCAGTCGGAAGGTCGAATGGGCAGTCCGCAAAGACGGTGAGCTGTTTTTGGTCTATCCAAAACGCCCGGCTTTATGGGGCCTAATGGCTTCGCTGAGGCTTTCCTCTGCTTGGCATGTGAATTGTAAGGACAGCAGGGCAACTGGACTTTCCGAGTGCGCACCCCGGTCCGGGGTTATACCAATAAGAGGTTTTCATGACTTACCTTGCCGATAAGTTTCCTGTCTTCAACCAACAATTCATTGCCGGTATCTGGCGCGACGGTCGCGATAGCGCCGTGTTGCAGGTGAACAACCCATTCGATGGCAGCCTGTTGACCGAGATCGTCCAGGCCGACCGCGAAGATCTCGATGAGGCCTACCGCAAGGCCGCCGAGGCCCAACAGCAATGGGCCGCCACCGGTCCGGCCGAGCGGGCGGCGGTGATGCACCGGGTGGTGCAGATCTTCGACCAGCGCCGCGAAGAAATCATCGACTGGATCATCCGCGAGTCCGGCAGCACTCGGCTCAAGGCACAAATCGAGTGGGGCGCGGCACGAGGTATCACCCTGGAATCGGCATCCTTCCCAGCCCGCGTCCATGGCCGGATCCTGCCGTCCAACGTCCACGGCAAAGAGAATCGGGTCTACCGCGAACCGCTGGGCGTGGTGGGGGTCATCAGCCCCTGGAACTTTCCTCTGCATCTGAGCCAGCGCTCGGTGGCCCCGGCACTGGCACTGGGCAACGCGGTGGTCATCAAGCCCGCGAGCGACACCCCGATCACCGGCGGCCTGCTCCTGGCACGAATTTATGAAGAGGCGGGACTGCCGGCCGGATTACTCAGCGTGGTGGTCGGCTCGGGTGCCAATATTGGCGATGCCTTCGTGGTTCATGAAGTACCAAAATTCATTTCCTTCACCGGCTCGACTCCCGTGGGTCTGAACATCGGTCGTCTGGCCAGCGGTGGCAAGCACCTCAAACACGTGGCCTTGGAGCTGGGTGGAAACAGTCCGTTCGTGGTGTTGGCGGATGCCGATCTAGAACAAGCGGTGAATGCCGCGATCATGGGTAAGTTCCTGCATCAGGGGCAGATATGCATGGCGATCAACCGGATCATTGTTGAAGACGGTCTTTACGACGCTTTTGTCGCACGCTACGCCCAGCGCGTGAGCACGCTCAAGGTCGGTGATCCCCATGACGCCGACACCGTGATCGGGCCGATCATCAATGCTAGGCAATTGCAGGGCTTGGTGGCGAAGATTGATCGTGCCAAGGAGGAAGGCGCGCGGGTCGTGGTGGAAGGGGAAATCGTCGGGCAATTACTGCCGCCTCACGTGTTCGCCGATGTCACCCATGACATGGACATCGCTCGGGAGGAAATTTTCGGGCCCTTGGTCGGCATCCAGCGAGCCCGGGATGAAGCCCACGCCCTGGAACTGGCCAATGACAGCGAGTTCGGGCTTTCCAGTGCGGTGTTCACGAGCAGCCTGGAGCGCGGCACGCGTTTCGCTCGCCAGATCAAGGCCGGTATGACACACGTCAACGACATCCCGGTGAATGATGAAGCCCATGCGCCGTTCGGTGGTGAGAAAAACTCCGGGCTGGGGCGATTCAATGGCGACTGGGCCATCGAAGAGTTCACCACTGACCACTGGATCAGTGTTCAGCACAGCGTACGTCATTACCCCTTCTAAGCACCGCCCGGAGAATTTTGCATGTTGAAGAACAAAACACTACTCATCACCGGTGTCGCTTCCGGTATCGGCGAAGAGACCGCGCGCGTCGCCCGCCAACAAGGGGCCCACGTAATTGGCGTGGACATCAACCCGCCGAAGGTCGAGGTCGACCAATTCATCAAGGTCGACCTGTCTTCCCAAGACTCAATCGATGCCTTGCTCTCCCAGTTGCCCGAGGGGATAGATGGCTTGGCGAATATCGCCGGATTGCCACCGACCCAGAACGCCGAGCGAGTGATCAAGGTGAACCTGGTCGGTCTCAAGTACCTGACCCAGGGGCTGCTGCCAAAGCTCGCAGACAACGCTTCCATCGTCAACCTGGCCTCGCTGGCAGGGATGGGTTGGCCAGATGCAGTGGCGACAATCAAGGCTGCCGAGGGTTTGAGCTTCGCCAACACGGCTGCCTTCTGTGAACAGCACGGGATCGTCGGGCCACGTAGCTATTTCTTTTCCAAGGAAGCGCTGATCGCCTGGACCTTGCAGAACCGCTGGACTTGGCGCGAGCGTGGGATTCGCATGAACGCAGTCAGCCCTGGACCGGTGGACACGCCTATTCTCAAGGACTTCATCGAGACCCTGGGTGCCCGTGCTGAGGAAGACATGAAGACCATGGATCGTCCAGGCCTAGCCACGGATATCGCGCCGGTGGTGGCTTTCCTGCTCAGCGATGGTTCAATCTGGATGCGCGGCACCAACCTGGCCGTGGACGGTGGCATGCTCTCGCATATCCTGGCCTCGAGCCACGGATTATAAAGTCGGAGAGGGTGCGGCGCAGATTCAAGCTTGTTCGATTACCGAACACTCAATGCGCTGTTGCCTAGGCAATCGTCGCGGCGGATGGGATCATCGAGTCTATCCATCTCCACTGTTTTTCGCGCCCGGATCGGGTGCGTCAGGCATCAGGAAAGCCGCGATGATCCAGTCTAAAAACAATAATTCAGTCGCCTTTAATTCCCACCAGTCCATTCCGAACCTGCTGACCGATCCTCAGGACCACCTCACCCTCGGCCATACCCCGACCCTCGAGCAACTGGCCGAAACCGTGGCCTTTTCCCCGGAAGACGGCAGCATCTGGATGTGCGGCCAGCGCGTCATGCTGATGCACAGCTCGGCCTTGGGGGCGTTGCGCCGTGAGCTGGCAGAGACTATCGGTCTGGACAAGACACGTGGTCTTTTCACCCGATTGGGCTGGATGGCTGGCGCACGCGATGCCCAGTTGGTCCGCGAGCGTTGGCCCGACGGCGACCATGCTGCGCTGTTCTCGGCCGGCCCGCGCCTGCATTCGCTCGAGGGCCTTGTGAAGAACGAGGTGATTCGTTTTGAGTTCGATAACGCACTTGGCCACTTCTATGCCGAGTTTCTCTGGCACAACTCCATCGAGGACGATAGCCATATCGCCACTCATGGCATTGGTAGTGAATCGGCGTGCTGGATGCAGATCGGCTATGCCAGCGGTTACGCCTCATCGTTGCTGGGCCGGTTAATTGTCTATCGCGAAGTCGAGTGCCGTTCCACTGGTCAGAGCCAGTGCCGGATTATCGGCAAGCCGGCTGAGCAATGGCCAGACGTGCAGAGCGATCTGAGTTACTTCAACGCCGAAGACTTTCTCAGCCGCAGCGCCTATGAAGGTACAAAAGCGGCCAGCGAAGCGCCGACGAACGACATCGAGGACTCCGATAAGCACATGGTCGGAGTGTCCTCGGCGTTCACTGCCGCCTGCCATATGCTGCGCCGGGTGGCCTCGACCCAGGCCACCGTGTTGTTCACCGGCGAGTCGGGCGTGGGTAAGGAACTGTTTGCCCACATGCTCTACACCATAGGCCCGCGTAGCGGGAAACCCTTCGTGGCGCTCAATTGTGCGACTCTGCCGGAGACTCTGGTGGAGTCGGAGCTGTTCGGCGTCGATCGCGGCGCCTTTACCGGTGCCGATCGTTCACGCAGCGGGCGCTTCGAACGCGCCGAGGGCGGTACGCTATTCCTCGATGAAATTGCCACCCTTAGCCTGTCCTCCCAGGGCAAGCTACTGCGGGTCTTGCAGGAGCGAGAAATCGAGCGCGTTGGCGGCAGCAAGGCGATTTCAGTTGATGTACGAGTAGTGGCGGCGACCAACCTCGATCTGCTGGAGGAGGTCAAGGCCGGACGCTTTCGCGAGGACTTGTATTATCGGCTGAATGTCTATCCGATTCATTTGCCGCCACTGCGCGAACGGCGCGATGACATCCCGCTGCTGATGAACTATTTCCTGCGCAAGTTCTGCAAGCGCCATGGGCGTTCGGTCACCGGCTTCACCAGTCGCCTGGTCAACGCGCTGTTGGCTCATCCGTTTCCAGGAAATATCCGTGAACTGCAAAACCTGATTGAGCGCGGTGTCATCAGTGCCCAGGACAACGAACTGATGGATATCCATCACCTCTCCCAAGGCGGGCGCAACCCAATTAGCGACGCCATCGGCCTCAATGCCCTAGGCCAATTGGCAATGAACCCTATGGTGTCGCAGGAATCTGCGGCCTCTACGACGATGTTTAGGGAGCCTGTGGTGGAGGCGGGCGGGATGCCGCCGTTGACGCGCCTGCGGGCCTTTCTACGTGGCGATCAAACCACTCTGGGTACGTCTTTGGAGGAAATCCAGACCCTGCTGGTAGACACCGCTATGCAGCGCAGCCATGGCAACTACACTTTGGCTGCACAGATGCTGGGAATGACCCGGGCGCAGCTGAGCTATCGGGTCAAGGGCCGCTAGCAGTGCGGAACTGACCGACCCGCTCCTGCTCGGTGTTGTACATGTCTTCCAGGCTGGCGCTGGCTCGTTCGAGGCCGTACAGACTCCAACCGTCGAGCAGCGCCAGGAGACATTCGCGAGACATACTGTCGGGCCTTGATGGTGCTCAACAATGGCGTCATGGCTGAGCCTCCTGGAGGCTGTGGACCAGATAAGCCCGTTGCAGGGCCTGAGGGTCGTCGTTGATACGCTTGGGATCGCCCTCCAGTGCTACGCGGCCTTGGTTCATCACATAGACGTAATCTGCCAGACGCAGGGCGACCTGGGTGAACTGCTCGATCAGCAGGATCCCGGCGCCGCGTCGCGCCAGCAACTCAATGACCCCCTCCAGGCGTTTGACAATCACCGGTGCCAGGCCCAAGGACATCTCGTCCACCAGGATGAACCGTGGCCGCGCCATCAGCGCATGGGCCAGGGCGACCATTTGCTGCTGGCCGCCGGAGAGCGTCTGGGCCGCCTGGGCGCGGCACTGGGCGAGTTCGGGGAAAACCTCGAAGACTTCCTCCAGAGCGTCGACCAGTTCTGCATTGGCGAGCAGGTTACCGGCGGCCTTTAGGTTGTCCAGTACACTCAGCCCGGCGAAAACCTGATGGCCCTCGGGAACGGCAGCGACGCCGGCACGACGAACGCATTCGGCGGTCATGCCAGTCAGCGACTGCTCGCCCAGGCACACCGAACCGCCGAGCAACGGCAGCGCCCCGGCGATGCCCAGAACCAGGCTGCTTTTACCAGCGCCATTGGGCCCGAGCACGGCCGTGATGCGGCCTGGTTCGATGTTCATGTCGATGTGATCGAGCACGCGCTTGCCGCCGCGGGTGAGGCTCAGTCCGCGGATAGTCAGTGAGTCGGTCATTGCAGTTCCTCGTCGCCCAGATAGGCGGCTTTTACCCTTGGGGCCTGAAGCACCTGGGCGGTCGGTCCGTAGGCGATCAAGGTACCGAAGTCTAGTACCAGGGTGTTGACGCAGGTGCTGGCGATCAGTTCGACATCGTGGTCGATCATCAGGGTGGTAGCCGAGAAACGCGGGCCAATGCCCAGTACGATACGTTGTAGTTCGGCCATCTCGTCGCCACTCAGACCGCCGCCGGGCTCGTCGAGCAAGACGATGCGCGGCTGGCCGGCGAGGGTCTTGGCCAGTTCGACGCGGCGCCGTTCGAAGCCATTGAGGCGTGCGCCCAGGGTGTTGGCCTGGTCGATGAGGCCGGTGAAGTCCAACACATCGTCGAGTTGGCGGCGCTTTTCGGTGCGGCTCCCGGGCAGGGCGTCAAGCATGGCGCGAATGTTATCGAGTACGCTCAAGTCCTCCACCACAAGCTCCCGTTGAAAGGAGCGGCGCAGGCCCCAGCGTGCCCGAAGGTGCGGGGCCAGAACGCCGAGGTCACTGCCGAATGCCCGCAGGGTGCCAGTGCGCGGCGTGACGAAGCCGCTCAGCACGTTAAGCAGGGTTGTCTTGCCTGCGCCATTGGGGCCGATTATGCCGACCAGAGGGGCGTCGATGGTGACGCTGATGCTCTTGAGCGCCTGGACGCCGCCAAACCACACCGACAGGTTATCGAGCTCAATCATCGACGCGCCCTCCAGTGCTGCCATTGTGTGAGCAATTGTCCGGCGATGCCCTGGGGCGCGATGATGAGCGTGTGCAGCAAGGCGATGCCGAAGATCACATAGGACAGATCGCCCGCCATCCCAAGGTTGTCGAGAAAGGCCGGAAACACGCGATACAAGACCCCAGTGATGATCGCGCCCAGAAAACTGTAGGCCCCGCCGACAATACTCAGGGCCGCGAGCATAATCGATTCGCTGGCAGGAAAGGAGCGCGCATCGAGCGTGCCCAGGCTGGCCGCGAGCAAGGCGCCGGCGATCCCCGCGAGAAACCCCGCCAGGCAAAACGCCCAGCTCTTGTACAGCGAGACGTTGATCCCTGCGGCCATGGCGCAGGCCTCGCCTTTGCGGATTAGCGCCCAGGCGCGCCCGGGGCGGCTGCGCCGGTGCCATTCGATCAGCAGGAACCCCATACCAGCCACGATCACGCAGTAGCGGAACATGCCGATGTCGCTCTGTCCGAGCCAGGGCCGGACCATCAACGTACCGCCCGCCGGGTTGAAGCCACGCAAGCCTTCGCCGCCGTTGGGAAACTGCACTGCCGTGATCAGCACGTTGAAGCCTGCTGCAGCCATCAGCGTGATCAGCGCCAGGTACAGGCCGCGCAGTCGCAGGGCGGGCAAGCCCACCAGCATCCCCGCAAGTCCGGCGACAATCCCGCCGGCCAGCAGACTCAGCTCAAAGGGCCAGTGGCCGCTGTGGGCGACGCGCAGCGATACCCAGCCGCCGACGCCGACCAGTGCCACCTGGGCCAGTGAAACCAGACCCAGGCGGGCGTACAACAGACTCAAAGAGGCGGCGGCCAGGGTGTAGATCGCCGCGGTGGTGGCGACTCGCAGCCAGTAGGCGCTCAAGCCTTCGGGTACCAATACCAGCAGCAACGCCAACGCGCCGAAGGCCAGCCACTTGAGGGCTTGGCGCGGATCTGCGGGGTGTGTCACGGCGGAGTTTTGCAGTGTGTGAGTCATCATTCCAGGCCTCCTTATTGATGGCTGGCGAACAGCAGACGGTTATTGCGTTGCAACCAGAAAATCGCCAGCACCGCGAGGATGAACGGCGTCGCGGAGCGGTAGGACGACAGAGTTGGAAGCAGGGTACACAGCGACTCGACCACGCCGATCAGTAGGCCAGCGGCGAGGGTGAGCGCTAAGGACTGCAGGCCGCCGATGATCGCTGCCGCCAGCGCCGGGATGACCAAGAAAGTCAGTGCACCGGCGTCCAGTCTGACTAACGCCCCCAACAGGATCCCGCTGATGCCGGCCATCACGCCGCTGATGGACCAGGCCAGCACCTCGATTCGGATAACTCTGATTCCGACGATAGCCGAGAGTTGCCGGTGGCTGGCCAAGGCGCGCATGAGCAAGCCTATGCGGGTCCGCGCGAGAAACAACGTGATCGCGGCGGTCAGCAGCAGGGTGGTGATAAACGCCAGCAGCCGGGTCAGGGTCAGGCGCACGCCCATCATGTTGAACGCTATGGCATCACTGGGCAGGTTCAGTCGGCGCGGGTTGGCGGGCCACAGGCTGTAGAGCAACCCCAGCAGAATCAGCAGCACGCCGAGGGTGGCCATGGCTTTGATCACCGGTTCGCGGTGTTCCAGGCGCGGTGAAATCAGCAGGCCATAGCCCAGGGAAATCAACCCGGCCACCGCGATCCCGGCCAGCCAGCAGAGCGGGGTGAATCCGCCCCACTGGTCCAGCTGCCAACTGATCAGCGCCGCCGCCGCCCCAATGGCGCCATAGGCTAGGTTGAGGACCCCAGTGGCCCGGTACAGCATCACCAAGCCCACGCCGGACAAGGCATAGATCGAGCCGATTGCCAGGCCCGCTAGCAGAAAGATCAGATAGCTATTCACGCGCCTTGTCCCGATTCGACCTGACGATAGATAGCCGGAATCTCGACCTCGAAGCAGCCTTCCAGGTCGCCGTAGCCGAGGTCTTTGACCTGCACCATCATCCCGGCATGATTGGCCATGTGTTTGTTCCCTGTGCCAAAGGTCCAAGGCGCGCAGAGCAGATCAGTGTGGTAGTCCTTCACGCCGCGAAGAGCCTCGCTGACCGAGGCACGGTCGATCTGGTTCGGATCCAGTTTGCGTAGGGTCTCGACGAAGATATTCGCCGAGACGAATCCGGCCTGGGAGAACGTGTCAATCCGATTGCTCGCCCGGCTGTCACCAACCCCGTACTTGGCCATCAATGCTCGCCAGCGTTTGGCGTCCGGGCCTTGGCCGTCGAGGCGGGTCAGCTCGATTTGCACCGCCAGATGACCATCCCAGTAGTCACCCAGGGCCGCCGGGATTTTGCTGTCATAGAGAGGCGTGGCGGCAATCCATTTGTACTGGTCGCGCAGGTCCTGTTCTTGGGCCGCCTTGAGCACACCCAATCCGGCGCCCGCCGGCAGGTTGAGCAGGATGGTATCCGGATTGGCGGCCATGGCTTCGAGGATCACCCCGGTGAAGTCCGCCGCCGCTGGATCGAAGACAACAGAGACGCCTTCCAGGCCCTGTTGCTTGAGCCAGTCGTTGACCGCGTCGCAGGACCAGACGCCATTGCTCGGGATATTCAGTCCGATGCACGCGACGCGCTTGCTGCCTTGTTTGCGCACGGACCACTGCACCGCGCCCAGGTTACTGGGCAGAGGGCCCTGGTTAGTGGTGGCAATATTGCGTGCCTCGAAGCACTCGCGAACCGCACAAGCGGAGGCCATGGAAATGACTTTTTCCTCTTCATAGAGCTTGGCGTTCACCGACATTTCGATAAAGCTACCGCTGCCGACCAAGGCAACCACCTTGCGGTCCTTGACCAGCTTGGAAGCGGCCTGGGCGGCTGTCTCTGGGTTCCACTTGTCGTCTTCGATGACGTATTCGATGGGGCGGCCACCGATCCCGCCATTCGCATTGACGCATTTGAAATAAGCACGGGCGGCGGCCGCCGCCGAGCTAAAGTCATCTGGGCCGGTTTTGCCGACGATGGCGCCGACCAGAATCGGCGTGCCGCTTGCCGGTGCCGCGCCTGTCGGGCCGCAGAGTGTCGGTTCAGCCGCCAATACCTGGCAGCCGTACAGTAGGCCAAGCAGAGGCAGCGAGTGCAGCCAGGTTTTCGATCGATTGGTTTTCATAGCGTGCTCCACAGCAATGGGCGCAGGGCCGGGTAGACGAGTACCCAGGACTTGACCGTAAGGCATGCAAGGTCGGGCCTGCGGCCTGGAATCGGGGGTTCAGGAGTTGCTGAGATCAGATCGGAAAGACCAGCTTCAGCCAGTAGGCATCGCCTTCGGCGCGGTTGCGCACGTTGCTTTCCTGTTGCCATTTGGCGCTGAGGAACCAGCCTTTGCCGCTGTCGTACTTGATCGAAGGCCCGATGGCGAACGCCCGGCCCTTGTTATCAGAGAGCTGCTCGCCATCGACACGGTCATCGGTAGTCTGGCGATAGAAGTAACCGCCCACGCCGACCACCCAATTCGGTGATACCGCCCAGCCGACGGAATAATCGAAGTGGAACTCCTGCCCCGAGCGGTAGTTCGTGGCACGATTTTCCATGTTGAAGTCGTACATCATCTTGATGTCGGCGTTCAGGCCCGTGGGGTCGATGTACGAGGCGGCGACGACGGGTTCGACTACCCAGTAGTTGCGTCCGATATTGGTTAGATCGTTGCGATCATACTCCCCGGTAGGGGCGATCACGTCGAGAGCGACCAGCGAGTGCAGCTTGTCACTGTGATGAAAGCCCAGGGCCGAACCAAAGAACATGTCGCCCAGTCCTCGCTTGTTTTGGGACTGGCTGTTGAGGTCGATCTTCATGTCCACCAGCGGCATGATCGAGTGGAACGCCAGCGCGCCCCCTAGCACTTTTTGATCGGTGACCCAGATCAGTCGTGGTGACACGGAGTCGGCCGTTACCGAAAAGTCCACCGGCACCTTGTCGCCGCGATTGTCGCGCAGGGAGTCTGCCCGATAATGGCTGGCAAAAACCTGGGCATAGAGCCCAGGAGGTGGCATTGCGCCAATCGCCCATTGATCCGAACCCATCGGTGAACTGGAGCCGCCGCCTTCGGTGGCCATGGCGGTTTGGCCGGTGAGCAGTGCAAGGGAGGACAAGCAGGCGAAGCGCAAAGCGTTGAGAGGGAGCATTGCCATGATCGATGTTTCCTTATTTTTGTTATTCGCCTATTCGGCAGACACTGCTGTATCAATCTGTGTGCCAGACTCACAAAAAATCTTTAAAGCGTAATTAATTCTTTAAAAACAAATAGTTATATTTTTGTGTCGACGTGATCCAACAGGCCTGGTCGAGGCTGTGCTCAGCATTTGCTTAAGAAAAGTATTCAGCGCTGAATAAGTTTTAACGAAACATCAAGGTCGGGCATTGAAGGGTGTTTGTGTAACAGCTGTTCGGCGCCGTCGCCTGCGAAGAAGTCGGCTATTCAAGTTCCGTGGAGGACATGCAGGCTGAAATAGGTGGAAATCCAACTGCGGGCTCAGCGGCGGATGTCTTCAAGGTTCTTGCGCTGATACAGGATTAACGAGGTTGGGGGAGGCGCTTGGCAGGCGGCAACATATGACCAGAAAACAGTGACACTGGCTGGGCCGTCCGTCATGGTGCGGCCGCTTGGGTTCGGCTTGGACGGAGTCTCTTGCAGATTGTCCCAGTGCTCCACGATCTTGTATTTTTCAAAGCGGAATATGTCAAAACCGATTTGGGTCAGAAGAAGTTGTACTCGGTGTGTGCGAACACATAATCGCCGTCTTGGAACACACGAACCACTTCAGCTTGGTCGAGCCTTTTGGCGGTACCTGGCGCACCGCGCCGAAACCAGCTAGTTCATTGCCTACAACCAGGTTGTGCTGGATGTACTTATTGGGGGGGCTCAGGTATCAATTCACAAGAGCGTCGTAAGCATGAGCATCTGATGCGGTGGGTAGAGCATGAGCAGATATTCCAGGTTGTCTTTGATCGATAGCTGGAACATCGCCGTCTCAGTTTGTCGCCTAGCCATCAGGGTAGTCTTGTGCCGATAGAGCGGACCTTTCGCAACGACATGCTGCCGGCATTCGGCAAGCGATCGGTGTACGACATCAGGCGTCTCGATCTCGTTCGGTTGCTCGACGAAATTGATTCGTGCAAGGCATTTTCCGCCACCCAAAAATGCGCGCTGTGGCCTTAATGCCGCCTCAGGTCGACTATGCATTCACGGAGTTCGGTCTGGAGTTCCTGGGACCAGTGCAAGTGCTTGCGGACTGGGTCATCGAAACTCGTCTCACAATTGATCAGGCTCACGCAGCCTATGCGCAACGGTGTGCGATAGAAAAAACCGCAATTAGCCCTCAAGGTCGGACTTCATCCCGAAAAGGATTTACGCCACAGCCCCACACCCAATCGGGAGAAACGCTAATAGGCCCGCAAACGGTTTTGTGCTAGTCGGAATACATCCATCAGAGCAGGCCTGTATTTGAAGTGCCGGACACGAAGCGAACGATTGTGTCGTCTCGCTATGGCGCACCCAGAACTTGCTCTTCGTGTATTTTTAGTCCGGTCAAGGTACCTTCGAGCATCTCGATGAACCGCAGCGCTGCCGGTGCCATGACCTGACCCGTGCGGGTGATCAGGCCGATAGAGCGGGTGACGCCCGGATGATCCACCGGCACTTTGACCAGATCATCGCGCCCGTCATCCGCCGATTCCGGTAGCAGGCTTACGCCCAGACCCTGGCGTACCAGCGCCAGCACCGTCGACATGTAATTGGCTTCTAGTCCTGGCGACAACGGCAGTTGTGCCTCGGCGAACAGTTGCTCCACCAACTCTCGCACGCTGCTGTCGCGTCCGGTCAGGATGATCGGTTGCGCTGTAAGTTCGCTCAGTTTGACTGAGTGCCGTGGGGCCAGCGGGTGATCAGCGCGGATGAACAGGCACAGCCGATCCTCCAACACCGTCTGAAACTCAAGTCCATGGCTCATTCGCGCCCGTACGCCGAGGCCGAAGTCAACCTCGCCATCACGCACCAGCATGTCGATCCGTTGTGCCACGACGTCTCGTAGCCGCACTTCAACGCCAGGAAACTGCTCGCGAAACTGTTTCAGCAGCGGGGGCAGCGCGCCCGAACACAGCGATGGCAGGGCGGCGATAGTGACCACACCTCGGCGCAACGACGCCAAGTCCCGAGACGCAGTAACGATGTTGTCCAGGTCTAGCAGCAGCTTCTCCATGGGCAGCAGTGCGCTTTGTCCGGCGCTGGTCAGGGCGACATGCCGCGGGCTGCGTTCGAGCAGGGCGACGCCGAGCCAGTCTTCCAGTTGTTGAATCTGCACGGTCAGGGCCGAAGGCGAGAGGTTCACCGCCATCGCGGCCCTGGAAAAACTACCGGTTTGAGCAACAGCCAGAAAAGCGCGGATGTGTTGGATCGAGTTCTTCATTTTGTTTTTCCGAATGATGACCGTCGAACATTTCAATTTACAAAGATTACCTGCAATTCCAATACTCGGTGAAAACAACAACAGCGCGTCTCATCGCCCAGGCGATCAGAGATGCCGAACGGGATCTGCCCATGCTTGCCACACTCGGTGTCATTACCATTCTCTGTTTGCTTGCTGCGGTCATGAGCAAACGCCTTTCACCCCTGGTTGCATTGATCGCCTTGCCCATCATCGCCGCACTGATCGGCGGGTTCGGCCTGCAGACCAGTGCCTTCATCATTACCGGTATCAAGAACGTCGCCCCGGTGGTCGGGATGTTTGTGTTTGCGATTCTGTTCTTCGGAGTGATGACGGACGCCGGCATGCTGGACCCGATCATCGACCGGATCCTGCACCGAGTGGGTACCCGCCCGACGCGCATTGTCATGGGCACCGCGCTGTTGGCGTTGCTGGTGCATCTGGACGGTTCAGGGGCCGTCACATTCCTGGTGACAATCCCGGCCATGTTGCCGTTGTACACGCGGCTGGGCATGGATAAACGCATTCTGGCCTGCGTCACGGCGATGGCCGCCGGGGTCAACTTCCTGCCTTGGACCGGCCCGGTCCTGCGTTCCTCGGCGGCATTGCATGTGCCGGTGGCCGACTTGTTTCAGCCGCTAGTCCCCGTGCAGATCGTGGGGCTGGTGTTCGTCTTTACCTGCGCCTGGTTCCTCGGTCGTCGCGAAGAGCGGCGCTTGGGTCTAGGTGCCGGAGTGTCGGTGGATGTGATGCCGAAACGGGTGCTGAGCGACGCCGAGATTGCGTTGCGCAAGCCACAACTGTTTTGGGTCAATCTGGTGCTGACCGTGGTGGTGATGGGCGTGATGATTGCCGGGTTCGTGGACCCTGTGGTGATGTTCATGCTCGGTACGGTGCTCGCTTTGTGCCTCAACTACCCCAACGTCGATGCCCAGCGTGCACGCATCGACGCCCATGCGAAAACGGCGCTGACCATGGCCAGCATTCTTCTGGCAGCCGGTGTGTTCACCGGGATCATGCAGGGCAGCGGGATGCTCAAGGCCATGGCCGAGGTCGCGGTGGCNCAGATTCCCGCCGGGCACGGCAAGTTGATTCCGATGGTGGTGGGCTTCATNTCCATGCCNTTGAGCCTGCTGTTCGATCCCGATTCCTTCTANTTCGGCATCATGCCGGTGGTGGCTGAAGTCGGCCGGGCNTTGGGCGTCGACCCTGTGCANGTGGCCCAAGCGTCATTGCTGGGGGTGCACACCACCGGGTTCCCGGTCAGNCCGCTGACCCCCGCGACCTTTCTGTTGGTGGGGTTGTGCAAGATCGAACTGGCGGATCACCAACGCTTCACCATCCCTTTTATGTTCGCAGCCTCGGTGCTCATGACCCTGACAGCGCTGCTTCTTGGAGTCTTCTGAATGAAAACCTTACGCATCGGTTCCGGTGCCGGTTACTCCGGCGACCGCATCGAACCGGCCATTGAACTGGCCGAGCACGGCGAGCTGGATTATCTGGTGTTCGAATGCCTGGCCGAGCGCACCATTGCCCTGGCACAGCAGGCGCGGCTGGTTGACCCCGATGCGGGTTTCGACCCGTTGCTGGGGGAGCGCATGCGCCGCGTGCTGCCCTTTGTCGGTCGTGGTGCCAATGGCCAGCGCCGACGTTTGCGGGTGATCACCAATATGGGCGCGGCCAATCCGCTGGCCGCAGCACGTGAAGTCCAACGGATCGCCGCACAGTTGGGTTTGTCGGGGCTGAAAGTGGCGGCGCTGACCGGTGACGATGTGCTGGCGATACTGTTGTGCGATCTGTCGCAGACCCTGGATAACGGCAGCACGTTGGCGTCCCTGGGGGATCGTGTCATTTCGGCCAATGCGTATCTGGGTGTGGAAGGCATCATCGACGCGTTGCACGCCGATGCCGACGTGGTCATCACTGGCCGCGTGGCGGACCCTTCGCTGTTCCTCGCACCACAGATGTTCGAATTCGGCTGGGCAGCGGATGATTGGTCGCTGTTGGGACGCGGCACGCTAGTGGGGCATTTGCTCGAGTGTGCGGGCCAGATCAGCGGTGGCTATTTTGCCGATCCGGGGTTCAAGGATGTGCCGGATCTGGCGCGCCTGGGGTTTCCACTGGCCGAGGTGGATGCCACGGGACGCGCAGTGATCAGCAAAGTCGCCGGCTCTGGCGGACGTATCGATACGGCGACCTGCACCGAACAGATGATCTATGAAGTGCATGACCCGACCGCCTACCTGACGCCGGATGTCAGTGCTGATTTTTCTGCGGTGTCCTTCACGGCTCAAGGGCCGAACCGGGTGTTGGCTCAAGATGCCGACGGCCGGGCGCGACCGCAGTCACTGAAAGTCTCGGTGGGTTATCTGGATGGTTGGATCGGCGAGGGCCAGATGTCCTATGGCGGGCCGGGCGCGCTGGCGCGAGGGCGATTGGCGCGAGAGGTGGTATTGGAACGCTTGAAACTGACGGGCGTGGTGTTTGAGGAGATCCGCGCCGAGTTGATCGGCGTCGATGCCTTGCACGGTAGTGAATTGGGTTCACGGACGGACAGTGAACCCTGGGAAGTGCGCCTGCGAG
>Ga0065714_10002626_pt1 | contig 30545 bp, 29 predicted proteins | sample MisRhiReplicate2_FD_59101 | JGI IMG/M metagenome (GOLD analysis project Ga0065714, IMG submission 59101) | Miscanthus rhizosphere microbial communities from Kellogg Biological Station, MSU, sample Rhizosphere Soil Replicate 2: eDNA_1 v2... | ecosystem: Host-associated > Plants > Roots >... | reverse complement strand
ATCCGGCATACGCTTACCACCAACAACCAAAAAATCCATTAAGGATCTGTCCAGGTACGAACTACCATCGTCAATATGATTAAATAGAGGCATTCCATTTTCAGGATTCAGACCTTTATAAGAAAAAACATAGAAAGTACCTGTAGGCTGGCCGGTCACCTGCGCTGTTCCATTAAGATAATCAGTAATAGTATAAGGGATCTCATCTACCCCCTGTTCAACAGAATTGTAGTTTTTTGATACGTTTGCAGATAAAGACCAATTAACGTTTTTACTGCGGATTGGATTTAATACCAGCGTTGTTTCAAAACCATTGTTACGTATATTGCCTCCATTTAGGTACATTGTTGGAATACCATATTCCAATGGCACTTTTCGACTGGTGATGATATCAGATCCTCTTTTATCATAATAAGCAATACTTAGGTTTGCGAATGAGTTAAAAAGAGAAGAATGTAATTCAATATTATATGATTTGGTCTTCTCCCATCTCAAGTCGGGATATGGCAACGATTTTAAGTTAAGGATGTATTCTCTGGCNGCCGGATCGATTGGAAATCCACCTTCCTGAATACGTGCAATAAGGTCGGGCCCTACNTCAATAACCACATTTCCCTGGAAACCATAAGATCCTCTCAGATCTAATCCATTGATCACTTTACTGTCTTTTAGCCATGCCTCATCACCGATATTCCAACGTGCGGCAACACCCCAGATGGGTAAAAACCGACTGTTTGAATATTGCCCGAACCGATTAGAAGCATCAGTACGGATATGCCCCTCTAGTATGTATTTATCAGCAATGCTATAGGAGGCTGAACCATATGCCGAAATTGCATTTTGTATTGTATTTATCTTTTTGGGAGTAAAGAAAAAATAGGAACCTGGCAACTGAACAAAAGACTCGCCCTTATCTTTCAGGTAACCTGGTACCAGCTCAGAAAAGCCATCATTCTTTGCCGATCTGATTTCATGACCAGCGAGAATGCTAATCTGATCGCGTTCACCAAAAATTCTCCTGATATACTCCACCGAATTACGGATGGTATAATCGTAATTTGCCGCAACGCCGGTCCGCAGCAGTCCACCAAATGGCAAAGGAGAGAATTGTTCTTCAATTCCTCCAGGAGCTACACTCCCATAATCGTACCCTCGATTTAGGGCTATATAATTGGTGCGTTCAGTGGCATATTGTTCTGTGTTGGAATGCTGGCTATTGACCCCTACCAATGTATTAAACTTAAGTCCTTGCATAATGAGGTAGTTAAGGCCTAGACTGGCATTAACCTCCGTCACCTTTACAACGCTTCCACTCTCACTAATTTCATTTTTTAAATTATAGTTTAACAGCGTCGCATTTCCGTTAGTATCATAAGTAGGCATACGAGTGGGATAAAAAGTATCCTGATCTATTGTTCTGCTGGTTTTTAAAGCGTAATCAAGTGGATTTACCTGAAAATAACCATTAGAAATACGACGGCTACTCATCAAATTAAAATCGATTTTAAGCCGCTTGCTTAGATCTGCTGACAAGCGTACTTTCCCCCCAATCCTTTTTTGCCAATCTTCTTTCGCGCTTCCTTTGTTATCATCATAAGAAAGAGAGGAGTAATACCTTACTTTTTCTGTTCCGCCGGAAAAATTTATATTATGTGCGTTATTAAAAGCATTTCGAAATAAAACATCAAACCAGTCAGTATTCATACTTTCAAAACCCGCCACTTGTTTTTGAAACTCCGATTCGCTAATTTTTCTATTCAAAAGATCCTGCAATGCGCCTTCATAAGAAATACGGAAAGGGGTACCTGGATAGAACAGTCCATCTTCATAAATTTCTCTTGAAAATCTAGTCCTTTCCTGAGAGTTCATCATCTTAAGTCCGGAATAAGAAGGTTTTTGCGAAAAACCAGCATCCATACTATAATTAATCACAGGCTTACCAACAGCTCCTTTACGTGTGGTAACTACAATAACCCCATTGGCAGCCCTCGTTCCATATATAGCTGTTGCTGAAGCATCCTTTAAAAAGGTAATACTTTCAATATCATTTACATTCAGCCCACTCACAGAATTACCTATTAAACTGGCTTTGGAATAGGCACTTTCTTTACCAAGGATCAGCTCATTTATAGAAGGATTTGTGCCCATCACATTATCAGGATTACCACTATCCGGATTTTCTCTGATTATCCCGTCAACCACCCAGATGGGGTTCGCATTTCCTAATAAAGTAGAAGTTCCTCTGATGCGCAGCTTAGGTACGGCATTCGGACTTCCTGAGGTATTAACAACCGAAAGTCCAGGTACTTTACCCTGAAGCATGGACGTAATATTTGGTACACCTGGTTCTTTTATGTCGGCCGCCTTAAGCGTAAAAGTTGAACTTGCCGACAAACGTTTATTCACTTCCTGGTACCCTGTAATTACGACTTCTTCCATTTTATTCACTTCCGCTTCCATCTCAATACGGATTTCCCCTCCTGCTTTGGGTCTAACAATTTTCCTTTTCAAACCTACAAACGAAAAAGCCAATGAACCGCCTTCCTCCAATTCAAGTAGAAAGCGTCCATCTTTATCACTATACAAAGCTTTATTNGTTCCCAAAATCTGAATATTTACCTGAGGGATGGTAACGCCNTTATCATCAAANATCTGCCCGTCGATTATGTTTGNCCTTTTTTTGACTTCTTCAGCATCATCTTTAGGNCCAACCACCATCACATCATCCTGCAATACATAGGTCAATATGGAGCCTTTCAGCAATCGCCTCATCACCGGCTTCAATTCCTCATTATCGGCCCTAAAATCCATACGGGGCACCTTCTGTACCAGCTCCTGGTTATACACAATTTTAACAGCAGTCTGTTTCATTATGGATTGAAGGATACCTTCAAGTGTACCATTACGTACATTCAGCGTAACTTTCTTACTGTTTTTCTGCTGCGCTGAAACTGGCTGCAGAAAAACAAGTAGAAATAAAATACTGTAAATTACAGTACGGATAATTCTATAAAAACTGTTCATTGGTTTGGTTTAATTGAAGATTGGATTAGTTGAGGAGCTTGCTTAATGTTTTTTCCAGGCCTCCTGGACTTGTAGTTTCACGATAACCAACTCCAATGATTTTGCCCGATGGATCAATCAGAAAGTTTGCAGGAATTCCCAAAACTTTGTAAACTAATGCTGCCGCATTTTTGTCTGCTTTAAGGTCCGACAAGTGGATCCATGGCAACTGCTCATGGGCAATAGATTCAAGCCATTTAGCTTTATCTTTATCCAGGGATACACCTGCTATCGTGAAGTTCTTATCTTTAAATTTGGCATAAACTGATTTGAGCGCATCCATTTCCGATAGGCATGGAGTACACCAGCTGGCCCAGAAATCTACCAACACATACTTGCCTTTAAAATCTGATAAAGAAACCATTTTACCATTTACATCCGGTTGACTAAAATCAGGCGCAGCTTTACCAACCCATTGGTCGGCAGAACCAGTTAAATTAGACAGCATCATTCTGGTAATCTGATTATTCTTTGCATTTCCCGTAAACTTATTCAAATAATTTAGCTTCTCTCCATTAGTTAATACATTGTTCATTGTAGCATTTAGTACATAGGCCGAAACCCCAGAACTCAAGTGTGCATCCAGATATTTTTTACCCGCAGCAGCAGCCTTTTGAACTAAAAGAGTTTTTTGGGCTGTTAAGGACTTCAAGGCATCCTCGTCGCCCAATTGCGCGGCCTGTCCTATGGTTACATCAAGCGCTTCTGCTGCCTTAAGGTCAGCCTCTGCACCAGCCATTTGTTTGCACATCTCTACCCAGTCCTTAACAAAAGCGTCTCCGTTCAGGTTGGCTATGTCAAAGCCTTTAGCTGTACCCGAAATATTCATTTTTCCTGCTTCCAGGTAAATGACCATTCCAAGCCCCGTTTTCTCCGGATCCTGATTGCCTGCCTGCAAAATAAAAATCCCTCCACCTCCACTCATGGGTTTGGAAAAAGAAAAGCTATTATTTTTGACATAAGTAGAATCTGTCTTCGTATCAATAGGGTTGTACAAGCGTACAATCATGTTCTCNGTAAGTTCTGGTAATTTCGCACTGAGTTCCAGTTTGTCCTGTGCAAAAANACTTAAAGTGGTTAATGCCAAACTTGAAATAGTTAGTATTGTCTTCTTCATCATTGGTTAGTTTTATTTTTATAATTAGTTGATTTTAATGTCTTTTTCCCGGATTAGCACAGCTTTTTCATCGGGACGTTTAATGACCAAAGTGTGTGGTACCTTCCAGATATTGTTACTTAAGTCACGATCAGGCAATTGTTGATCAGGATCAATCCCTACGGAGATTACCCTACTTACTGAAGGATAATGAAAGGTCCATTTTTGTCCTTGCCGCCATATTTGTGGGGGCAAAGTGTAGCGGCTTACTTTACCATTGAACTCCAGTATTTCCACCACAACCGGCATTACCATTTTTCCGATATTAAGCAGCTCAATATTTACTCCTTTTTCGGGATTATTGTCAACGTACTTTACATCGGTAATGGCCTGATCAAGCGTCCAGTCGTTCAAAAACCAACTTTGCCAAAACCAGGACAAGTCCTCAGCACAAGCATTTTCCACATATCTGAAAAAATCTTCTGGTGTAGGATGTTTAAAAGCCCAGGTTTGTATAAATCCTTTTAAAGCAGTATCAAATCTTTCTTTCCCCAGTACCTGGGTTCTTAATAAGTTTAGTGCTACCGCAGGCTTTACATACAACAATAAAGCAAAATTGTTATTATTCACTTGTTCCATCGGTGTAGCCACACTTTGCCCAGGTTTAGCTTTACTAATCCAGTCTATGGCATCATGCATAAAAAATGCAGTCTGTCCTTTCAGTATCTCCCCATTTACATGATTAATAAAGGAATTCAATCCCTCCACCATCCAACCATTCCGGCCGTTAGCAGCAACCATGATGTTAAACCAGGTATGCCCCAGTTCATGGTTTAATTTTGACCATACACCGTCTGCCATCATATTCGATTTATAACTAATAAAGCTTACAGCCGGCCCGGCAATTCCAGTAACAGAACCAGCAATATTCAGGGCAACCGGATAAGGATATGGCGTCCATAAACGCGAATAGTTTTCCAACATTAGTTTCATGTTTTGTGTCGCCTGCTTCCAGCTTGTACAATTACTTTCCAGGGGATACAATGACATCGCTATTAAGGCCTTTTTATTCGGAAGATTTACCTTTACCGCATCCCATATAAAAGATTTAGACAATGCAAATATGGCGTCGCCCGACTCATCGGCAGCAAAGTGCCAGGTAAGCATTCCTGTTCTCTTTCTGTAACCAGATTCGGATACTTCTTTTACCGTACGAATTTGAATAACAGTGTCACTTTTAGCTGCCATGCTCAAACGTCTAGCTTGTGCTTTGGTGAGTACCTGCTCGGGATTTATCAGCTTTCCCGTCCCCTGAACAATCAACTCTGCAGGGACGGTAATTTTATAATCCATCTTACCGGGCTCAACATAATAGCCTACATTATCGGTATTCCAGCCCTTTACAGGATCGTATACAGCGATGCGCGGAAACCAGGCTGAGAATTGGTAGATACTTCCATTTAAAGTAGTTTGGATTCCCATAAAATCTGCCCCATTGTAGGGTAAAACAAACTCATAGCTAATGGTAAAACTTGCTTTCTGCTTAGATTTTAATCCTTCTGGAAGCAAAATTTTCAAGAAACCATTCATCACATGAAATTTGGCGGTTTTATCTTTCAACCGGATATCATGAAGGACAAAACCATCCGTAAAATCCTGCGTACCAAAGCGAGTACCACCAAGGGGTGTCAATAAGGTACTACGTGAATCTTTATGAAACCTGTTTTGTCCAAGCGAGAGCCAAATTTCCTCCAAATTATCCGGACTGTTGTTAGTATAAACAACAGTCATTTTTCCCTGTAACTTCCTCGACAGGGTATCAAAAGTTGCTTGAATCTTATAGTCTGCACTATTTTGCCAATATTTAGGCCCCGGTTTACCCGATGCTGTTCTAAAATCATTCCCGGGTGCATAATAAACCGGATTAAATGTCTCTGCCGGGTTAAAAACTACCGGCTGTTGTGCTGACAATTGACTATAAAAAAGCAACAGAAAAATAAAGCACATTCCTTTTAAAAAAGACTTTAAGTGCATGTTCATCGCTTTTCTTTGTACCACTGTGCAATTTTTTCATTAAAGGCTGCAAGTGTAGGATGCTCCAAATAAGATTGAAGAAAATTTCCCTGGCGGTCAATTACCATATATCTTGGATAAGTATTTAACTGATATACTGTTCTAAGCATTTCGTTGGTTTTATTATCCGGAGTATTTCGTATCAGGAGGTTAATTCCATCCTCCATATCATGATCTTTCAAATATGCTCGCCAGTCAATCGCGTCAGGCGACTCCAATGCCGCAGTAACAAATACGATGTCGGTGCTATCTTTATATTTTTTCCTTGCATCAAGAAAAAAAGGTAAAGTTTCTTTACACGGGCCACACCAGGTGCCCCAAAAATCGATCACCAGCATTTTACCCCTGAAGTCTGATAACTTTACCATCTTTTCATTTACATCGGGTAAAGCAAAATCAGGTGCAGGATTTCCCGGTTCCATTTTTTCATAAATACCATAAAATTGAGCTAACCTTTGAGCATCTGAAGGAATAGATATAGCAGATTTAAGTCTTGGATAAAATTCTTTTATTTCTTCTGTTAGGCCCTTGTACTTGAATTTTGCCATGTAGAAATCCAAAATCCGCGTCTTAATTAAGAATTGATTTTTCTCTTTCAAAATGTCATCCCATCTCTGAACATAGGCGCGTGCCGGGCCACCAAACTCATTACCAATCGCAAATGCATAAACGTATTCATTAACAAGCTGTGCATTGCAAATTTTATTTAAATTGGCTACACTGAGCGTCTCTCCTTGAAAATACCATTTGATAAATTCTGCCGGGAGGTCCTTTTTATCCTGATGGGCAGTTAAATAAGCGGATTTAATTTGCATGCGAAGCATTCCGGTATAGCATTTCAATATATCCAAATCGTCAGTTTTTACGACCTTTGCCCTTTTAAATAATATGGCAGACTGCTGTCCTAGATTCATTAAATAGTTTTTTAACGCTACATAGTCCATTACCGCAAGTCGTTCGGTTGAAACATAATAAAGACTATCCATCAGATAAGGCAAACTTTGCTTAAAGCCATCAATACCTTGAAATTTTGCAATCCGCCCCCTTCTATTTGGTAAAACAGACTTATTTTCAGAAAAGGATATAGATAAATTAACGTTTTGTCCAGCACCTACAAAAACAGAAATACCATCAAAATTCAAAATCTGAGAAACTCCGGGCAATTGCTTCTTTAGGTTCAGCGACTGCTTATCTTCTAAAACAATGGCCTCATTTTTATGCAAATAAGATTGAGCAGCAGGCAAATAATCAAACCTATAAAATGATTTTTGTGGTGTATTGATAGTTACGTTTAACTGAATAGGTTTTTCAATCAGCTTCACACCCTTAGCGATTGTATCCGCTGAAATTCCCATCAAAATCAACAGGAATAATTTCAATTTGTTCATAGTCTAGGTCGGTTTAATATATAGGCATTGTACCAACGAAAAAGGGTGAAAACAATTTGAATTATTTTCACCCTTTCTTAAAAAACTATAAAAGCTTAACGACTCCTGACCTGAACTATATTCCCTTTAACTACAAAATCAACGGTATTGGTACTCAATCTAATGTTGTTTAATACCGTTTGAATACTTGCACCCTTCGGCATATCAATGGTAAAATGAAGTTTAGCTAGTTCTGGACTTTCAAAATTAAAACTCAAATTATATTCTCGTTTTAACCGGAAAGCAATTTCCTCCAGTGTACTGTTGTCGAAATAAATCTCATCATCCTTCCAGGCTGTATAAACCTTCAAATCCGATACTTCTTTTGACAATTCCCTGCCTTGCTGATAAGATCCAAGATCCCCTGGCAGCAGAACAAGGGATTTACTACCTGCATTTAAGGCTACCTTACCCCTCACTAAGGCAGTTTTCACTGCAGCGCCAAACGTATTGACATTAAAAGCTGTGCCTAAAACTTTTATATCCAATCCTTTTACACGCACCGTAAAAGGTCTTTTAGCGTCATGACTTACTTCAAAAAAAGCTTCACCTTCCAATGTCAGCTCTCGTTTTGAAGCAGCAAAGCGAGTAGGATAACTCAATGTTGATCCTGCATTTACCCAAACGACAGTGCCATCGCTCAGTTCTAACCGGGTTTGTTTCCCATAAGGAACTTCCAGTGTATTCATGCTTATGTGTTCATCTGCAACCGAAGCAAGCTCGGTTTCCTTTTGATAAACTAATGTACTTCCTTTCAAAGTTGCCCCTTCAGATTTTAAAACCGGCGCCTGGCTTTCTGCTAATTCAACCTTTTCACCATTAGGCAAGGTAAGCTGAATTTGTGTTGCAGCACTTTGCTCCAGGCTTTTAACCGGATCCGTTTCTCCAGACTGAAACCACCATACGGCTCCAAGCACCACCACAAACACAGCCGCTGCAGCCGTCAATAAATAACGCTTGCTCCAGCTAACTACTACAGCCTCCTGTTCTTTCCTTTCTTCATACCGGGTGCGCAGCTCTGCCCACCCCGCTTCTACAGGAAATCGTTTTTCTGCATCTATGCCGTTTAACCTCATATTTGTTTCTTCTGCCAGCAGCAGCATTTCCAGCTCCTCCTGATTCAATTCTTCAGGCTCCAGCCCCGCTTCTTTATCTCCTTCAAGGTGCTTTAACAACTTGTCCCAATTAAATTTTTCTTCCTGATCCATATCCAGTTAATGAAATCCAATCCATGTATAAACTAAAATCACAATTCTCATCAGCGACTGACATTCGCGTCTCAAAAACTCGTACGACAACTTGATGTGTGTTTTTACTGTATTTACAGAAATATCCAACTGCTCAGCAATTTCCGTATACTTTAAGCCATCCTTATTGCTCAATAAAAATACGTGTCGTCGTTTCTCCGGCATCTGTCCGATAATTTGCCATAATACCAAATCACGTGCAGTTTCTTGCTCATGCAATTCATGTTCTGAGGAACTAATCAGCGAAGCACTACTTTTCTGCAGTAAATCATCATCATAATCCACTTTCTTCGATTTCTTTCTATAACTCAATGAGGCATTTCTTACCGCCCTGAATGCATAGTTTTTGAAGCTTACATTTACATCCAAAGTGGAAATCTTATCCAGGCAATAAAGAAAAAAATTCTGAACAATATCCTTCGCTACGTCCTCATCTTCCACTACTTTAAAAGCAACAGCACATAAAAACGAATAATGTTCCCGAAACACGGATTCTATCTTTGAAAGTTCTGCCATCAGGCTCTACATTTTTATAGTGTTTGATTTATTTTATCTGTAGCGTTAATTACCTTATTCATAATACCCAAACTCTTCTCAATATACACATCCCTTGAAATTCCGTTCAGCCATTGCTGATACCATTCGTTAGCAGGTTCAGTTTGACCTCTCAGGGTGCCCGTTATTTTCAATTTCTTAGAAAGAGGCAATTGCGCTGCCTGATCTATCCGCTTAGTATAAACCATCAGGTCTTCCTGAATCTTACTAAATTTACTGCTGTTTAGGTTAAGCGGCACAATCTGATTTCCAGCAATTAACTTGCTATTTTCATCAATAATTTTAAACGCCTCATCTTTGCCGACAACTTCATTCGCTAAATTTAAAATATTATTCCAAATTGCCGACTTATTTGTTTCGGAATAAACAGCAGGAGCAATACTATCCCAATCCAATGCTGTTACATTATCCTTTTCTTTAATTTTGAGATAGGCCAGTTTTCCGGGCAGTACTACATCCGCCTTTACCCCTTTTAATTGGGTAGAGCTACCATTAACCCGATAAAACTGAAATTCAGTAAGTCTGAGTGAACCATAACTCTGGTCGGGGATACCTTTCGTTTTATCACCCATTTTCCCCATCGGCACAGTAGCCTGGGCAGTACCTTTACCATAACTAGAAGCGCTACCAATAATAACCCCACGTTTATAATCCTGAATTGCGGCTGCAAATATTTCCGATGCTGATGCGCTTTGTTCATTGATCATCACAGCAAGTGGTCCATCATACAAAGCCCTTTCATCGGAAGTATAAATTTTAACACCAGAGGCACCCTTCAGTTGAACTTTTGGTCCTTTGCCCAAAAAAAAGCCGCTCATTTTAACCACCTCATCCAAAGAGCCACCACCATTGTTCCGCAGGTCGACAATAATTCCATTTACTTTAGCCTCCTTTAATTTAATGATCTCCATTTGTACATCGTTGGCAGCATGAGCTCCTAAAGCATTTGCTACATCGGCGTAAAACTCAGGTAGATAAACATATCCGATTTTTTCACCAGCTTGTTCCATTATGGCACTTCTCGCCCTTCCTTCTTCGTCCTTTACTTCAGCACGCTTCAAAGTAACGTTCTTTTCTAAACCATTACTTTTCAATAAATCTATAGAAACCTCGGTGTCTTTATCACCACGAATCAGATCCGGAATATCTGTAATTGGCATCCCGGCAACATCCACCATAATTCCTTTAGCATCACTAACTCGCAAAATTCGGTCATTAACATCCACTAAACCACTTTTAATGGCTACTCCTCCCGGTCTGAGCGACTTTATAAAAACATCACCTTCTTTATCCTGTAATTCAACACCAATACCAAAAAAACGTTTAGCCATCTGATCATTGATACCCTTTGCTTTAATCGGTGCAGCGTAAGAACTGTGTGGATCTACCTCTAAAGAAACAGTATTGAGGTATTGGCTAAACTTTTCATTCAAAGCATAAGGTCCGGTAATACTTTTAAAAGTACTAGCTATCCATTTCGCTACTTTCTCACGTGCTTCTTTTTCCAGTGCCAAACTATTAAGCTTACTTTTATCAAGGTCAACCATTTTCTTCAATACCAGATATTTTGCCTTTTTCCTCCACCGGTCTTCCAGTACAGTTCTGTTCGCTGCAAAATCAAGTAAACTTCCATCGAGTTGAATGGTCTCATCTTTCTTAAAACTCATAGGCTTTTCCAAAACCTTTTTAAAACCAGCTTCGACTTCTTTTACACGTTGCTGATATAACTTAAAAGCGGCGTTAAAGAAAATAGTTGTCCCATCCTTTAATTCGTCATCAATACCAAATTCATATTTCTTTAAATCTTTAAAATCACTTGCCAAAAAGGTACTTTTATTTGGATCCAGGCCCTCCAGATATTTCTTCCAGATAATCTTAGAAAAATTATCATCAATAGCCTTAGGCCGAACATGCTTCTCTTTCAGGTTTCGAACAACGACCTGTATGGTTTTCTTTTGGAGACTTGCTGCGTCTGATATTTCCGATTGTGCCATCACATCCGGCTGAAATCCTAAAAATAGAACTGCGGCAAGTGTGAATGCACAGGATACATTAAATTGGTTACTTATGTTCATACTGCATTTTAAGGTTTAGTAAAACCTTAAGGCGAACAAAAACATAAAAAGGGTGAATAGAAATTAAAAAAGATTTTTATTAATGATTGCAACCATTTCAGCAAATTCCTTTTCGGTATAGCCTATAGATTGATAAATGATCTTCCCATTTTGATCGATGAGAATGTTTCGTGGAATAGACTGCGTAGCAAACTTTTTAAAGATACTACGGTCCAGATCCGGAAGTATAGGAAAAGTAAATCCTTTGGCCTTTTTAAAAGGTTCTAATTTATCCCAGCCTTCTTCACGTCCGAACACAAAAAAAGCAAAATTGCTATTGCTACTATGTTTATCCCATATTTGCTTTTGCACTTCCGGAAGTTCAGCATTACAAGGAGGACACCAGGTAGCAAAAAGATTAATTAGTATCAATTTCCCCTTATAATCGCTGATGTTTACCTTTTTCCCTCTTTCTATTTCGAAGGAGAACTGGGGAATGCTATCGCCTATTTTTGTTAAGGTACTTTGATCATGCTGCGCTATAGAAGCGAATGGCAACAGCAATAATAAAACAGCAAAAAGTTTCATAGGATTTAATTTATGTATAAATCTAAGTAAAAAAGGAATAACAATCCGTATTGCTTAAGCAAACTGCCTATAGCATAATCTTGCCTGAAATTCCAGCAATTGCCGTTTTCTTTTAACCAGATCGGTTTCCCTTGCCTTACTCACATCGTATCCTTTAACTTCAAATTGTTTTAAAGTTTGCTCAAGTTCATAAAAGTCCCGGTATTTCATTTTTAACTCCTGTAAAACATGTCGTTGTCCAGCAATAAAATGAAAGTACCTGAAAATGTGCATATCCCGTTCTTTTAACTGCGCATTCAATACCTCAAACTCATCCTTAAAATTAGGATCATTACAAATTTCATTAAACCTATAGATATCATTCATAGCCTGGTCGTTAAACAGCTCTTCAATATGATAAATAGGAATTACAACAGGTTTTTGGTAAATATCGTCCAGATTTTCGGTATAGGGTTCCCGGTAATCGAAATACCCCTGGTAAATATCAGGATAACTACTATTGTGTATCATGGGAATGATTTATTTGGTGCTGCAAATTAAAAAAATAAAACTTAATTCCAGATAAAGTGTTAACATCTAACGCATTTGTTAGTATTTAACCATTATTAGAACCGCCATGGGAGAGAAAGAATCATATCAACGAAGCTTTAAAATCACGGTTAACCTGAATGGAAAAGATGAAACCCTTCAGGTAAGTCCTGAAGACACCACAGATGGCATTGAATATTTCAAATGCAATCTGGAGGGCAAAAACATCACCCAGATCAGAAGAGAGGAAGATGGAAACTGGGAGCAAATATGGGGAGAACTGGACAACAAAACAGTTGAAGAAATCGGGAAAGCCATAACCGCTGCACTATGAATATATATGAAAACAATCTAAAACTCCGTTCTGGCAAATTTTCTATCGAAAAACATCAGTATGAAAACATTGGTCTGAATGAACGTATGGTATCTATGTTTCTAGGCGGTGTTTTGATTAGTCGAGGAATAAAAAGACCTTTAAAGGCTCCATTTTTATATGGCGTATACCTCACTTACCGTGCATTTACAGGTCGCTGTCTGTTATACGAAAGACTGGGCATTGATGCCAGTAAACCACATGCCATCAACATCAGGGGTGAGTTTGTTATTGAACGTCCCGCAGCAGAAGTGTATGCCTACTGGCGTAATTTAAATAACCTTCCNGGAAGTGTAAAACANCTTTTNAGTGTAGAAATAGAAGAAGAGCATCTTTCGAAATGGAAAGCAAATGTTATGGGNAATATGTTCGCNATTGACTGGAATGCCGAGATTGTTAAGGATGAACCCGGATATCTNATTGGATGGAGATCTACCCCTGGTACACTCTTTCATCATGTAGGAAGGGTTGAATTCGCAAGGACATCCAACCCACAAGAAACTTTATTAAAGATCGTACTTTCTTACCATCCACCGGCAGGCGGACTTGGACTAGGACTCGCTAAATTATTAAATCCTTACTTCGAAAGTTTGCTTAAAAAAGAAATCAAAACGTTTAAGCATACGATAGAAACGACTACGCGACGCCAAGCTTAGCGATGATAGCCAATATAAAGCTCAATGCATTCAAAGCCAGCATAATGATAACGATGACACCCCAAAATTTAAACACTGATTTCATCTTTTCCATTGCAATGGTAAAACTCTCCTGATCAGCATACAATACGGCATTATTAGCTGCATTAGCGTATTTAAACAGCAAAAAGCTTGGATAAAATATCATTAACGAGATACATAAAAAATACACCGTTAAAAAAGTAGTGCCCAACTGCACCAGGGGATTAGCCGGAGTTACCATTGAAAGTCCTTCAATAATAGCCGTTGCACTAAAAGCCATCAGTGCGATCAGTAATGAAAACACCAATCCTACTATAGAAAGAAACTTAGCCCACCTTGCTGTTTCATAAATATAACGTCTGATCTCTTCAGTTATCACTAATTGCTCCTGCTCCTGTTCTGCCCCGCCTTTTGGCTCAGTATCTTCAAAATTGTCCATAATTGTTAATTATTACCCAATAAGGTTTAAGTAACCCTAAACATAAAAAATATTTTTAAAAAATTGATACCTTTGCCCCAAATCAAGAAAAAATTAATTCATGGCATTACAATGTGGTATCGTTGGTTTACCAAATGTTGGAAAATCTACATTATTTAACTGTTTATCTAACGCAAAAGCGCAGGCAGCAAACTTCCCTTTTTGTACTATTGAGCCGAATATAGGCGTGATTACTGTACCAGACGAAAGATTAACCAAATTAGCTGAGTTGGTTAAGCCAAATCGTATCGTTCCAAACACCATTGAGATCGTAGATATTGCTGGTCTCGTAAAAGGTGCATCAAAAGGCGAAGGTTTAGGTAACCAATTTTTAGGTAACATCAGAGCTACTAACGCAATCATCCATGTTTTACGTTGTTTCGATGATGGAAATGTAATCCACGTAGACGGTTCTGTTGATCCAATCCGTGATAAAGAAATCATTGATACAGAATTGCAATTGAAAGATCTGGATACGGTTACTAAACGCATTCAGAAAGTAGAAAAAATGGCTAAGACTGATAAGGATGCCAAAAAAACTTTCGATATCCTAAGTGTGATCAAAACGCATATTGAAAGTGGAAAATCAGTTCGATCTGCAGCTGTTTCTGCTGAAGATTTTGAATATATCCAGGACCTGGGTTTGTTAACTCAGAAACCGGTAATGTACGTTTGTAACGTAGATGAAAACTCTGTAATCGATGGCAATGCATATGTTGACCGTGTTAAAGAGGCCGTTAAAGATGAAAATGCTGAAGTATTGGTTATTTCTGCTAAAATAGAATCGGAAATTGCTGAACTGGAAAGCTATGAAGAGCGCCAGGAGTTTTTGGCTGATCTTGGTTTAACTGAATCAGGTGTAAACAAACTTATTGTTGCTGCATATCGCTTGTTAGACTTATACACTTACTTTACTGCAGGTGTACAGGAAGTACGTGCATGGACTATCACTAAAGGATTTACTGCCCCTCAGGCTGCTGGTGTAATCCATACTGATTTCGAAAAAGGATTTATCCGTGCTGAAGTAATTAAATACAACGACTTTGTAACCCTGGGTTCTGAAAACGCTTGTAAAGATGCTGGTAAGCTAGGCGTAGAAGGAAAAACTTACGTTGTTGAGGATGGTGATATTATGCACTTCCGTTTTAACGTTTAAGCATTAAACTAAAGACAAATCATATGTTGAATAAAATAAAGTACTTATTTCTTTTTGCCGGTATAGCAAGTGCTGTTACTTCGTGTAAGTCTGATATCGATAATTTTGATGCTGCAGCACAATTTACAAAAGATACTACCGCTATTAGAAGTTTTATAACGACCAATAAGATTGATGCTGTAAAAGATAAATCCGGTGTATTTTATCAGGTGATTGCCCCTGGTTCCGGCAGTGTGTCTTATAACAGGAACACATCAATTACTGTGGATTATGCGGGTAGAGTGTTAGGTGAAACGAAAACTTTCGATAGCGCAACCGGAAATACCAGACCATTCACTCTTGGTGGTTTAATTGCCGGCTGGCAAATCGGAATTCCTTATATTCAGAAAGGTGGAAAAATCAGACTTTTCATTCCATCTCAATACGCATATGGAAATTCAGCTATGCCGGGTATTCCTGCTAACTCTGTACTTGATTTCAATATAGAACTTACAGAAGTTGTAAACCCTTAATTTCGTAACAAACGATATTTCATTCAGGAGGCTGTTCATTAATCGTGAGCAGCCTTTTGTGTTTAAGCCGAATGCTAGAGCAGCACCCCTCTTAAAAACAACAGTGCCATAGAGAAGTAAATGATCAGACCTGTTACATCAACCAGGGTCGCAACAAATGGCGTAGAAGACACCGCAGGGTCAGCTCCAAGCTTCTTTAACAGCAAAGGCAGCATAGAGCCCATTAACGTTCCCCACAATACCACACCGATCAGGGAGCAGCCTACTACCAGGCCAATCAATACCGGTTCGGCAAGCGAACCACCAACTAGTTGCCAGCAAACGATTACGGAGAAACTCAGTAAGCATAAAGTTACACCCAGAAAAATACCGGAAAATATCTCCCTGCGCATTACACGCCACCAATCTTTAATGGTGATCTCTCCCAGTGCCATTGCCTGAATAATCAGTGTTGCAGCTTGTGAACCACTATTGCCACCGCTTGATATAATTAATGGAATAAAGGTAGCGAGAATAACAACCTTCTCTATTTGTCGTTCAAAGTTCGACATCGCAAAAATGGTTAACAGCTCTCCAAAGAAAAGCACGATTAACCAGACTACCCTTTTTTTATACAATTGAAATACCGGAACATCCAGGTAAGGTTCATCCAGGGCCTGGGTACCCCCTATCTTATGAATATCCTCTGTATACTCCTCGTTAGCAATCCATAAGATATCATCTACCGTAACAATCCCCAGCAATACATGATTGTCATCAACCACGGGTAAAGCTACCCTATTGTTCATCCTAAATACATTAATTGCCTCTTCCTGCGGATCATTCACCTTAAGTGAAATCAGTCGGTGATCAGTCAGCGTACCTATTTTTGCTTCAGGATCGGCTAGCAGGACTTCCCGAATTCGGATATCATCCAACAATACACCATCCTTATCAATCACATAGATTACATCAATAGTTTCCGAGTTTTTACCATACCTTCTGATGTGCGACAATACCCGGTTTACCGTCCAGTCCTTTTTTACCGCAACATAATCAGGCGTCATCAACCTACCCACACTGTCCTCTTCATAACCTAAAAGCGAAAGTGCTTCTACCCGATCTTTAGCAGGCAACAGAATAATGAGCTTTGTTACAGCATCACCTTTCAGCTCGCTAAACAATGATGTACGATCATCTGGGGGTAATAAGTTAATTAGCTCAGCCAGTTTATTTCCAGGAAGCTTTTTAATGATCCTTTCCTGAGTGGGAAAGTCGAGGATCCTGAAAACATTCACCGCCCGTTTTATAGACAGCGTATCAATAAATTTCACTGCATGTTGAGGTAGTTCATCTATCAGATGCTCAACATCCGAAATGTTAAGGTCATCCAGGTAAACTTTTAGGTGTGCGTCGTCATCCTGTTCTATTAGTTTAACGATCTCTTCAACAACTTCCTCTTCCATATATTATCCGCAGTTCTTTTTACATCATTATTCATTGATTTTCAATTTTGCAAAAGTGCCTTTTATTTTTTTAAAAAGCTGTCTTTTTACAGGATTAATTGGCGTTTTATTTCAGTTTTTTATACTGTAAATAAAATCATCATGAGCAACTACTCACAAACAGCGGTGAATAATAAAGCGGGAATTTCACCCTGCGAAATAATCCTACTTACTGGCAGCCTTATTAGCCGACTTACTGATTAATTCTGCAGTGATCTGCAAACTTTCGTCCTGAACATAATCAACAATAGATTTCGACTGATCACCTAAGGCAGCTACAGGTTGTAATCCCTGCAGCTTTCTACGTTTATTTAAACGAGCTAATTCATCCGCCTGTTGCTTTTGTTGCTCTAAAGCAAATTTACTAAGGTCCAATACCGTAGATTTTTTGGCATTTGATTCCTTAACCTTTTGAATATCCTCCACCAAAAACTTAAATTCCTGATTAGCATTCATCCTTTGCTCATGATGCTGTTTAAGTTCATTGACCCCTTTAAGTCCTAAAACCGGAGTAAACCTTGCTTGAGCAATCTCATCGTACGGAAGTACATTTTTCAGTGCGCTTTCGCCAATATTTAAAGATTCGTATTTAGATGGGAAACTAATATCCGGTGTTACCCCACGATGTTGTGTACTTGCACCATTAACCCGATAGAACTTCGCCATAGTAAATTTCAGAGAACCGAGGCTTGGATCATTCTGTCCTGTTAGCTGGCCAACCGGATATACCGTCTGAACAGTTCCTTTACCATAACTTTGTTCCCCAATAATCACGGCACGACCGTAATCCTGAAGCGCTGCTGAGAAAATTTCAGATGCAGATGCACTTAAGCGGTTAATCAATATAGTTAATGGTCCTCCATATACAACCAGGCTATCTTTATCAGACTCTACTTGAATTTTACCATTAGCATTGCGCACCTGCACTACCGGTCCATAGTTTATGAACAAGCCCGTCAGCTCCACCGCCTCTCTTAAAGAGCCTCCACCATTGTTACGCAGGTCGACCATTACTCCTTCAACGCCTTGCGTTTCGAAAACTTTCAGTGCTTTCCTTACATCAGCTGTAGTTGAGGCATAATCTTTATCCCCTTTATTAAAAGCTGCCGCATCAAAATAGAAATTAGGGATACTGATGATACCAATTTTCTTAGTACTATTGCCCTGTTTTACTGATTTAACCTCGCTTTTAACCTTTTGATCTTCCAATATAATTTTATCCCTTACGATGGTAACCTCTTTTGGTTTCGATACCAGTGCTGCTCCTGCAGGTAAGATACGCAGACGAACAATTGATCCTTTTGAACCTCGTGTGCGCTGAACTACTTCATCTTGAGTTAATCCTACTGCATCCTCAAATTCTCCGCTCTCACCTTGTGCAATAGCCACAATACGATCATTTACAGCAATCTTACCGCTTTTATCAACCGGACCACCTTTAACAACTGATATGATCACAGGAAGCTCATCCTGGAAACTGAATGTAATTCCGATTCCTTCCAAAGATTTGTTCATCTGCATATTGAACTCAGTAGATGCTTTAGGAGAAAAGTAAGTGCTATGCGGATCTACAGTTTCGGTAAATGCGTTCATAAACACCTCAAAAGCATTTTCGCTTTTTAAAGTTTCTAATCCCTTTTTAAGCTTCTCATATCTACGGGTAAGCGTCTGATAAGCTTTCTTTTCATCATTATTTACCGCCTTAAGTGAAATCAGTTCATAACGAATACGTTTATTCCAATACTGATCTTCTTCCTTAAGAGAATTAAACCATGGCAACTCTTCCCTGCTAAAATCATATACATCTGTTGAACTTAGGTTTTGGGCCGTTTTAAGTGTTGCTAAAGCATATTCAGCCCTTTCGTTCATTCGCTTTGCATAAACACCGAACAATTTAAAAGCACCCGAAAGATTTCCTGATACCAAAGCATCGTCCATTTGATAACGGTACTTTTCAAACTCTTTCACATCAGATGCCAGAAGCACAGTATGTGCCTTATCCAATTTAGAAAGATAGTTATCAAATATGCGTGTAGAAAGTGAATCATCAATCTTCACTTTTTTATAATGATAATTAGCTATTGCTGTGGTAACCGTGATGGCTATTGCCGAATGCTTGGGCATTGGTTCGAAAGTAAAAGGGGCCGGTTCCAATTTTACCACCTGTCCGTTTACGGTAGTGCATAAACACATTCCATACAGCATTAATGCGACAGGAGATTTATATAAGGTTTTAAAATTCATCGTAATTATTTTCATTCTCTAACGACGCAAAAGTATATTATATATCCATATAGCAAATAAATATTTTGGGAAATGACAATATTTAAAACTAAAAAACCGCCTTTACTAAAAGTAAAGACGGTTTTCAATTGTTAATCCAACGCTACTTCAAATGCTCACGGAAAAAACCTATTGTACGTTTCCAGGCAAGCTCTGCAGCCGCTTTATCATAACGGGGTGTGGTATTATTATGGAAGCCATGATTTACATTTTCGTAAACAAAGCCCTGGTACTTCTTGCCATTTTCTTTTAAAGCGGCTTCATATGGTGGCCAGCCGGCTGTAATCCTGGTATCAAGGGATGCATAGTGCAGCATCAAAGGTGCTTTAATTTTCGGTACATCCGCCAATGCAGGCTGACTGCCATAAAAAGGTACAGCTGCAGCAAGTTCCGGTATCCGAACAGCCATCATATTGGCTATAGCACCACCGAAACAAAAACCAACAACACCCACCTTACCGTTACAGTCCTTATGGTTTTTAAGGTACTCGTATGCTGCTATAAAATCCTCTTCCATCTCTCCCTTATCCCTTTTACTCTGTAACGCACGACCTTCATCATCATTGCCTGGGTAGCCTCCAAGGGGCGACAGCGCATCGGGCGCCAGCGAAATAAAACCTGCAAGAGCAGCCCTTCTGGCAACATCTTCAATGTATGGATTCAACCCACGGTTTTCATGGACCACGATAATACCACCCAGTTTCTTTTTGGCAGCTATAGGTTTAGATAACAATCCCTTAATTGTTTTCCCCCCTTTTGGCGAGGGATAATTAATATATTCAGATTTTAGGCGGGGGTCATCAGCCTTCACCTCTACATTGTCCTGGTATTCGGGCATCAAAAAACTCATCAGTGCAGGCACGGTAAGCCCGCCGACTGCATAAAGGGATAGCTTTTGCATAAAAGATCGGCGGTCGAGTCTTTCATGCGCATAGTCGTCATAAAGGTCAAATACCTCCTGTTTAATATCTTCCTTATTAATCTGGCTCATAGCTTGTTGTTTTACCTAAATATAGTAATTTACAGAAAATAAAAAGGCAGGGTTCTAAAGTCTTTTATTTTCCAAGCAATTGCTTGTTTTCAATCAAATATTGTATTGCTTCCTCAACTGCCAGTTCCGGTTTTTTCGGGTTAAAGCCCAATTCGGTTCTGGCCTTTGAGATGTCGAAATTTTGTTGCAAACCAGAGAACATTGCAATATCCTTTCTTGTCAATAGAGGCGCTTTTCCGTTTAATTTCGCTATAAATTCCATTAGTCCCGCAATAACGAGCAGTAAAGATTTTGGAACAGCTCCAGGTACTTTCAATTTCAATTGCGGATACAGCTTACTGGCAAGTAAACTGGTATCAGTAATGGTCATACATTGCTCATTAGCCAGAATATAACGTTCCGCATCCCGTCCTTTGATTGCTGCAAGATAACAGCCCTCTGCCACATCTTTTACATCTACCCAGTTCAAAGCAATCTTGGTATCAACCGGAATTTCATTGTTCAATATCAGCTTTAGTATACCATAAGAAACATTCAAGGGTAAAAAAGCTTCACCGCCAATCATTGCAGCCGGCATAATCGATACCAATTCAATTCCAAGTTCTTTTGCCAGACGGAATGCCAGTATTTCGCCATCGTTTTTTGAATTGTAGTACATGTCCCTACGATCGGTATTATAGCCGTAACTTTCTTTTGTTGGCAGTTTAGTGTAATCCAATGCGGCAATAGAGCTCACATACACAATGCGTTTTACGCCTGCTTCAGCTGCGGCTTCTATCGTATTTTTCGTCCCCTGAATATTGACATCGTAGATTTCCTTTTTGGGATCTTTTGCCCAAAGTTTGAATGAGGCACCCACTGCATAAAAGGTTTCTACGCCCTGCAATGCGCGTACAAATGATGCCTTATCTGTAATATCAGCCTGAACCACTTCGCAATCCAGTCCTGCAAAGGGCGCTTTATTTTTTATGTTTCTTACGGTTGCCCTTACAGGTATTCCTTTTTTAATCAGAAAGCGGACTAAATTATTACCCAAATGTCCATTTGCTCCGGATACTAAGGCTAAACTTTTTTGTGTCATAATATATTCTTTTAAATGTCAGACAAAGTTCAGGAGCCTGTATTCGAATCTACTTGACTTTTGTTAGTTAATGGGAGATTTGAAAATTAGTTAGTCATTTTCCGCCGTATGCGACTCAAGCTTTCAGCTTTCATACCCAGAAAGGACGCTATATATGAAATTGGCACATTATACAAAATATCCGGGTGTTCTTCCACCAGTTTACGGTAGCGTTGTTCGGCTGATAAAGTTCCAAGCTCTCTGGATCTCTTTTCGTTGTAAGTGAGAGATTGCTGAAAGACAAAAATACTGAAATCCTTTATTGAAGAGCTTCTGGAAGTGATTTCATCCAGATCATTTTTAGTAATCCTGAGCAACTCACATTCCGTAATACACTCCACATTTTCATCAGACTTTGTGCCGTTGATGAAGTTGGAGTAGGATGTAAAAAATCCGGGAGGGCAGTTGATATGCGTGGTTATCTCCTCTCCGTTTTCATTATAATGAAATAAGCGCAAGTATCCGGAGACAATGTAGTAGAGATATTTTGGAACTTTACCCTGCTCTTCAATAATCCTATTTTTCGGGAATAATACCGGTTCAAAGTATTTTTCACAAAAGGCTATTTCAGTATCCGTTAACGCAGTTCTTGTGGCAATAAAATTTAAAAACTTATCTAGCATCGTAACAAATGTAAAAAACATTCTTCACCCTGTCCAATTTCTAAAATCTCATGCATTATGGTAGTATAAATCAATAACTATAAAACAATAATAACATGGAACAGAGAATTAATGCCTTTGAAAAAGGCCAGAACGCAATGAGAGCAATGTACGGTATTGGTGCTTACCTGGGCAAATGCTCAATTGAACAAGAGCTTTTACACCTGATTTATTTCAGGGTATCACAAATCAATGGTTGTGCGTATTGTTTGGATATGCATTCAAAAGACTTACTTGCCATCGGCGAAAGGCCACAACGTCTTTTCCTGTTGGATGCCTGGCGCGAAGCACCTTTGTTTAGCGAACGTGAACGTGCTGCGCTGCAATGGGCAGAAGCAGTAACCTTGATCAAAGATGGCAATGTAGACAACGAGAGCTATGAAAACGCCATAGCACAATTTTCTGAAGAAGAATTGATCGACCTGACACTAGCCATCACAACCATAAATAGTTACAATCGCATCAACATCTCTTTCCGTACTGTAGCCGGAAGTTATACTGTTGGTCAGCATAAAGTAGCGGTAAATAAAAATTAACGCTGTACAATCTAATTCATATATTCAAAAAATAAAATCAATTGAAATGAAAGACTTCGTATTCATATTTCGCCAGCCCAGTTATGACTATAGCAATTCTTCAGCAGAAGAAATAGCGGCGATAAACAAAAAATGGAATGATTGGATAGGTGGAATAGCTGCACAGGGAAAATTTAAAAGCCATGGTGCCCGGCTGGAAGTACCTGGCAAAGTACTTAAGCCAGGTGGGGTAGTTACAGATGGTCCTTTTGTAGAGATCAGAGAAAGATTAGGTGGTTTTATTGTAGTTACTGCCGACAGTCTGGATGAAGCTACAACATTAGCACACGGTTGTCCGGCGCTCGAAGCAGATGGAAGTGTTGAAATAAGACCAGTATTTGCTTAAATAAAGACAAGAGCAGCTATATTTTCGTATAGCTGCTCTCTTAATTAATTATGGAACAGGATCATTTAAAGCATTTATTTCAACAGGAATTTTCCAAGATGGTTGCAGTAATTAGTAAGCGCTTTGGCCTGCAACATATAGAAATCGCAGAAGATATTGTTAGCGAAACATTTCTGCTGGCCACAGAAAACTGGAAAACAAAAGGGGTACCGGCAAATCCCGCGGCCTGGCTTTACACAGTAGCCAAACAAAAAACCCTTTCCTACTTCAGAAGAAACAAAATTTTTGAGGATAAGGTGATTCCGGAGATTAACCGAAAGCAAGAGCAGCAGGATAACACTGATGAATTTAGCTTTTCACAACAAAACATCAAAGATAGTCAACTGCAGATGCTCTTTGCCATTTGTACCCCAGCTATTGCCAGCGAGGCGCAAATAGGACTTGCATTACGTATCCTTTGCGGTTTTGGCATTGATGAAATAGCAGAAGCCTTCTTATCTAATAAAGAAACCATCAACAAAAGGCTGTTCAGGGCAAAAGAAAAGCTACGAACGGAACAAATTCAACTCTCATTTCCTGCAGAAAATGAAATTATCAAACGCCTGGATAATGTGCTTCATATTATCTACCTGCTTTTTAGCGAGGGTTATTATTCTAAGACTCAGAACCAAATTCTGCGAAAGGACCTGTGCATAGAGGCATTAAGGTTGGGCGTAATGCTTACAGAATACGATAGGACCAACCTGCCTAAAACAAATGCACTGATTGCATTAATGTGCTTCCATTCTTCGCGTTTTGATGCCCGGCAAAGTGGCGAGGGCGAACTGATCTTATACGAACAGCAGGACGAAGAGCTATGGAATAGAGAGCTGATTAGTCAGGGCATTCATTTTTTGAACCTTTCGGCCGCAGGAGAAGAATTGAGCACTTATCACCTGGAAGCCAGGATTGCTTATTGTCATTGTACAAAAGAAGACACTACAGAAAAATGGGAAGAGATTTTACAGCTTTACAATCAGCTTCTAATGATCAGTTACTCCCCAGCAGCAGCACTCAACCGGACATTTGCCCTATACAAAGCAAATGGAGCTGAGCCAGCTCTGCCCGAAGCGGAAAAGTTAAAGCTAGAGGATAATCATTTCTATTTTGTTCTGCTTGGGGAGCTTTACAGCGATATAGATAAAAGTAAAGCAATAGCGTGTTTTGAACGGGCAAAGGCCTTAGCAAAAACACCAGCGGAGCAACAACTGATACAGCTGAAAATAGAGCGACTGCATTAAATTTCGTGAGAATTCCAAAGCCAGGCAGAAGGAGTGTAAGCATAAAGTATTTGTAGTGCAGTTTCACCAACAGAAAAAAATTAACATCTTAAAATCTTTAAATAACCGCCTTCCCGGTATAAAATTGGGCATTTAAAATATATTTTAAATAAATACTACTATTTTAGTAGTATTTATTTATATTTGTCCCATGGGTTGGCAAAAACCAATCAAAAACAGTCATGTGGCTGAGTGGCTAGGCGAAGATTTCATAACCCTTCTACAGCGGTTCGAGTCCGCTCATGACGTCAAAGTAATCAAGGCTGTTTACTCATTGCAGCCTACTTTTTTAAGGTTTCATGCTGGGAAGCACAAACTTACTCGTTTAATTTATATTTGGTTAGTAAAGGGCTGTCTGGATGGACAGCCCTTTTACATTAAAAACTTAGGCCCTGCTCAGTATGTGCCTCCTCTGTATGCCCTGGATGGATCAGGCTTCTGATATCCGACTTAGGCCTTTTATGGTGAATATATCCCCGATGATTATTTTGAATTTGTTCCGGTTCCTCTACCAGGTCCTTCTCTCCTCTTCCAGCTAAATCACGGATTCTCCCCCGTAGCTTTTTGCCTCTTTCAGATGTAAATAAAACACCAAGCGCTGTCACAACTGCCAGCCCACCCAGTATAGCAATAACTACAGGCTTTCTGACTGAAGAGGCCTGCGTAAAAAACGCATTTAATTTGTTACTTTTCATATTGTTACGATTTTTAGTTCAGAACATCTTCCAACTATAAATTGTTTACAAAATATTCTTATGGTTGAAAAGGAAATAAAATTAATAAACAACATGAACTTTAGAGAAGCTAAAATCGAAGATATTCCACAAATTCATGTGGTGAGAAATTCTGTGACGGAAAACACGTTATCCAATCCAGATTTGATAACATATGATGATTATGTGGCGTTTTTAACTGTGAGAGGCAAAGGTTGGGTATGCGAAATTGACAGTCAAATAGTCGGATTCTCTATAGTTGATCTAAAGGATGATAACATCTGGGCGCTATTTATATTACCGTCATTCGAAGGAAAAGGTATTGGAAGTCGATTACAGGAGTTAATGCTGAATTGGTACTTCTCTAATGGAAAGGATCGTGTTTGGTTAGGAACCAGTCCAAAAACCAGAGCAGCCAGATTTTATGAAAAATCTGGCTGGAAAGAAATTGGAGTGAATGGTGAAAAGGAAATTAAATTCGAAATGACCAGAACATCATGGACAAAATTGTTTATCTAACTATTCACAGTTAATCAATTAGTGGCAACAGTTCAATAAGGTTATTTATGATCTGATCCGGGTTGGCCGTTTTAAGTTGAGCAGCTGTATGTGCACCCGTTGTGATACCAATGCTAAGCCCGCAACCTGCATTCTTTCCTTCCTCGATATCGATGGTCGAATCGCCTACTTTCACTACAGTGGTACCGTCTTTAATCCCGAATCGCTTCATGGCAAACTCAATCATATCCGGGTCCGGTCTGTTTCCAGGAACATCAGAAGCAGTAACCAGGGCGTCGAATTCTACCCCTTCCTTCCAACCTAACTTTTCAATAATTGAACTTGCTGTAACTCTATCATACCCAGTATTAAGAACAGTCAGGATATCCCGGTCCTTAAGTGCAGAAAAAAGTGCTGTAGCATTGGATTGAGGCAATATTTCTTCTCTGACATAAGCATCTGTAAGGGCCTCAATAAATTCTTCATATATCCTTGAGGTCAATACCTCATCACTAATTCCGCCATAGATAGAAAGTACCGAGCGGATAGCCTGTCTCTTTTCCTTACCAGCACCCTGAGCCAGCACTTCATCAAGGCTGAAATCAAAGCCAGCATTGTTGATAGCATTCCTTAGGATTTTATAAACGAGATTGTCTTCATCAACTGTGGTTCCCGCCATATCGAAAACCACCATAGCTATTTTATTTTTTTTCATTGGAATATAATTTTGTTACTGTTTACGCCAACTGACGTACAGAAGCAAACAATGTTTAGCAAAACTAAACATTGTTTATAACAAAAAACTATTCCTCGTATTAAATTTGTATTAAATTATCTAGGATTCACCGCCCTCAAAGAAATAAACCACAAGCATAACGGCCTTATTTTTACCGGAATTGGTTGGTGTATGTGGGATCCGACCATCAAAAAGAAGTGAATCACCGGCAGAAAGCTCATATATATTGTTGTTTATATTATAGGAAACATCTCCACTGATAATGTACTTATACTCAAAAGCCTCAGTCTCCACCATAGGACGTCTGGCATTAGGTTCAAGTTCAAGCATTACAATATCAACGGTTCCCTTATTAACCGACTGAGTAAAGATTCTCTGGTATAAAAAGCCCTCGGCATCCTCTTTTTCAAACGGCTCATAATCACTCGCCTTCCTTACGACAACCATTTGAGGATCATCATTATTTCTGAAGTCCTTAAAAAAGGCATTGAGATCAATATTAAGTGCCTTTATAATATCAATCAAGACAATTAGTGAAGGTATAGTCCTGGAGTTCTCAATTTGCGAGATCAGCCCCTTACTTACTTTGGCACGATCAGCAAGCTCCTGAACTGTTATATTTTGTTCCCGTCTCTTCTCTTTTATCTTGTTGCTGATCTGAACTAATGTGTCTTCCTTCATAAAAATTGATTGTTTGATTTATCTTCAATAAAGCAGTAGATCCATTGAAGCTACAAATATATTATACACAAAGTTAAGTAATTGTAAACAACACAAATCTCCAAAAACTAAACCAGAGGCAAGGTGTTCAGGTTTCTTTCTTCGATCAATATAGTTTTTCTACAAATTTTTCGAATACTCCATCGTTGAATAAAACAGGGCCATGCCCAAAACAAATTACCTTTGGTTTTAAGGCAGCTAGCTTTTTAACAGAATGGATATTCTGCTCCATGTTCGTTGTAAATAAATGAGGTGGAAGGCGTAATCCCTCGCTAGTGGTCAATAAATTCATATTAAGGAGTACATCACCAGCAATGAGAACCCCATCTGCTTCTCTAAAAAAGGATAAATGTCCGGCAGCATGCCCCGGCGTTTCAATGACTGTAAAGCTTCCGACCCTATCCCCTTCTTTAATTGTGTCCGAGACAGGCCAAGGACTTCCTGCCCAAAAGCGTTGCTGAAAGCGAGAAATAAAGTGGTTTTTATTAGGGTATGCATGAGTTACGTCCCCCGATTCAACAGCCGTTTTCTCCAGTTCTGAAGTCAGAAGCGGGATTTTTAATTTTTCACAAATGATACTACTGCTACCTTGATGATCGGCATGGGCATGTGTCAGAACATGTTTCTTAATCGACGTCCCAGCGACAGATTTTAGTATTTTACGGGCAGAGCCGCGAATCCCCGCATCAATGAGTACATCATCAATGACATAACAATTGATAGCATTTCTGGGCATTAAAGCGAGCTGAAAAACCCCTTTTGCAATTTCTTTCATTTGAACTATTTTAGAAAACAAAATTCAGAAAAGTATCGTTCTTCACACTTGACAAATGTTAGGAAATGTAATTCATGTTCAGGATACAGTCGTCAATTATTTTTGCTGGTAATTTCCCTACGGATTCTGCTTAGGGATTCAGGTACAATACCCAGAAAGGAGGCTACATAAATAAGAGGAGTTCGCTGGGCAACTTTGGCTGGAGCATGGCGAATAAAATCGAGATATTTTTCTTTGGCGGAACTGGAATGAAGCTCTAAAACTCTTTTTGCCATACACAGAAAATTCCGTTCTGTTAATACCCTCCCTACAAGCTGCCAACCCGGGATCCGGTTATATAGATCTTGCATTCTATCATAAGTTATAGATAAGGTATGAGTGGCTTCAATACATTGAATAAACTCCAAAGAAGGTGTTTGAGTGATAAAGGCGGAGTACGAAGAAATAAAATCCCCGTCGCCGGATAAATAGGTTGTTACCTCTTTTGCTTTCTTAAGATGATAGGCCCTGACTAAACCAGATACTATAAAGTAAATCTCTTTCGATTTATTTCCTTGAATGAGGATATGTTCTTTCGGTCGAAACTGCCTGGAAATAAAAGATTGAGCAATGATTTCCATCTCCTCAGCTGAGAATTCTGCGACAGACAGGATTGCCTCTTTTAATTGAGGTGTTAACATTTTTTGAATTAAGAATTGGTTCTTAAAGATACAATATCTACAGTTGAAAGGAATAACCCAACAGTTAGTGCATTAACAAGAGAATATCTCAAGTGCTTTGCAAGCATTGTTACTACGAGAGCAGGGAACCCTTATCATAACAACAGAAATGGCCGAATAACCATTTGCAATTCTAATGAGATTATTCGGCCATTTATTATAAAATTAGGCTTTTATCGCTTATCCCACCAAACTTTCGAAAGGAAGGAATCGCCATTACTTAGGCGTCCAACAGCTGCATTGTAATTACTGGTATTCAACTGCGATTCGCGGGTGGAATAAATTGCCCGGCGTGGAATAGTCCCATTGGTAGAACCAAGGTTACTGCCTGGTGTTAAGGCTGGCAATCCGTTTCTTCTCCATTCTGCAAAGGCTTCATAATTTCGGCCAAACAAATGAATCCACTTTTGAGTCATAATCCTATCCAGCTTCTGATCATCGGTAAGTCCGGTAAAGGACAATACAGCACTATCATATGCAGGCGGAACCGTATTAATATTATAAGGAGGCAATTGAAGCGCCGCAGCTACCCCAGCTTTAAAGAAACCTTCGGCTGCAGTAGTTTGCGCACCCCAACCCAGCAATGCTGCTTCGGCCTTGAAAAAGCAGACTTCCGAATAGGTTAGCGAATAAGCCGGAATAGGCGCAAAACTCTGACTAAACCACGTATTCAAAGAGGCAGTTGAATAGTTATTTCTGATCACCTGACCCAATTGTGCATCATTTAAAGCTACGCCTAAACCCACATAATCCGGTTGTCCGGCTGTCACACTACTCACAGTTGGCTGTGCCAGCAATGGCAGGCGCGGATCATTATAGGCTTTCAGCTTACTCACCAAAGCAGAAGCAAGATACCTCAAATCAGAACTTCCCGTAAGGAACTGACGTAACATAGGATTAGTATTAACCGGTTGTGCATTGTTAAACGTTGGTACTGCAGCATTGTCGGCATTGGAACTGAAAAGCAAAGTTGGTTTGGCCATAGCTGATTCAACCGTAGTTCTGGCCAACGTAGGGTTGGCATAACGCAACCTTAAACCTAGTCTCAGTTTTAAGGAATTGGCATATTTTCGCCAGGAGTTAATAGCTGTTGTGCCTTTATAAAAGAAATCGGCTGTGCCATAGCTTTCGTCTGCATCATTCAGGTTGTTCATTGCGGCATCCAACTCAGCAATAAGTGAAGTATAAATGCTTTCCTGGGTGTCAAACGTCGCCGTTACATTAATAGCTGTCGCATTTTTTGATACCTGGGTATAAGGAATATCACCAAAAAGATCGGTCAGGCGCTGCCAGATGCTGATTTCATAGATCTGGGCAATCGCCAGCTTTGTTCTTCCCGATGGATCATTCTCTTTTCCAGTCAACTCCAGGCGAATTTGTCGCAGGTCACGGATCAATCCGTAGTGCTGCTCCCAGATGACATCTTCAGAAGATTCTATATACCTGGACACAGGCACTACAGCCCCACCGGCCCAATGTTGCACCCATGAACCAAATTTATTGTTGGGCAACTCTCCCCCTTCTGCAAAGACACCGTCCTTCAATACTCTGGAGAAAACCAGTGCCGGATCGATGGTTGTGATAGAAGTGGGTGGTGTATTTAACTTTTCAAAATCCTTCGTACAGGCGCTTAAACCAATGGCGATGGATAAACTATAAAGGCTTATTTTGATGATATTTTTCGTTTTCATAATTTCTAATGCTAATGGTCAGGTTAAAATCCAATACTCAGGTTAAATCCAATGTTTCTAAGCATAGGTAAAGAGGTAGACTCGAT